>Ga0206124_10000187_pt1 | contig 49602 bp, 52 predicted proteins | sample Helgoland_Spring_3_FD_148671 | JGI IMG/M metagenome (GOLD analysis project Ga0206124, IMG submission 148671) | Pelagic subsurface seawater microbial communities from Kabeltonne, Helgoland, North Sea - Helgoland_Spring_Bloom_20160321_2 | ecosystem: Environmental > Aquatic > Marine > Epipelagic ... | reverse complement strand
GTGCCTGAACGCAGTCCGCCCGCTTCGGTGATACCGAGGTGCAGGGGCTGTTCAATGCGTGTGGCCAGATCGCGGTAGGCGGCGACGGCCATAAAAATATCCGACGCTTTAACGCTGACTTTAAAATCCTGGAAATCGTATTTGTCGAGCAGGTCGACATTCCGCATCGCTGACTCAACCATAGCTTTTCCGCTGTCGGCTCGCTGTATTTGCGCAGCAGGTCTTTGCCCAGCGAACCGGCATTGACCCCGATACGAATTGGAATATTGAGGTCGCGTGCTTTCGCTATCACTTCACGCAGGCGACTCTCTTTGGAAATATTGCCGGGATTAATACGCAGACAGTCGACACCCAAATCGGCAACTCGAAGTGCAATTTTGTGATCGAAATGAATATCGGCAACCAGCGGAACGGTCACCTGTTTGCGAATTTCACCAAAGGCTTCCGCCTCAGCCATCGAGGGCACAGAGACGCGAACAATATCGGCGCCGGCGGCTTGAATACGTTTGATCTGGGCAACCGTGGCCGCAACATCGGCGGTACTGGTATTGGTCATGCTCTGCACAGAGATCGGTGCGTCGCCTCCAACCGGGACGTCGCCGACCATAATCTGTCTCGACTTGCGTCGTACTATAGGGGTGCCACTAAACATCGAATTGTTTACTCATGTTTGCCCGTTTTTAACCACGCCTGATATTCCAAATTTTCTTTTGAGTAGGGGAACAGGTTCTTTAACTTCAATCCCTCACTCGCGGCATTATCCCTGTTGCCAAAACGATTTTCTATTCTCACTGACAGCCACAGACTCTGTGCTGTGGGAGCACTCAACTGCCTAAAATGATCCAGTGCCAATTTACTCAGCGGGTAGCGTTGCTGCTGAAAATAAATTTCCGCTGCCTGTATATAGGGTGGTGCAAATCCCGGCGACAGCTGAGTCGCTTTTTCAAATGACTCCAATCCCGATTCACTATCGCCCAGCTGCACTGCACTGAGACCGAGTATATAAAACGCCTGAGCACGCCGCTCATAAGCTAAATCCTCAGTCACCGTCTGCATCTGTTCGCGGGCTTCCTGCATACGCCCTTGATTAAACAGAAAAGCGGCAAAATTATAACGCGCCAGAGTGTAATGTTTATCTGTTTTCAGCGCCTTGCGGTAGTGCCGCTCGGCCAGCTCAAATTCCTGTTCCGACTGATATAGCAATGCATAACCATTGTCGAGCGCGGCGGAACGCGAATTAAACTCACTGGCTTTTTGTAAATGCACGCGAGCCAAGTCGCGATTGTTTGACGCAATATAATTGAGCGCCAATTTTATATGCTGCTGATTCGCCTGACCCGGATCTGAGCCACCCCCGGATGAGACACAGCCAGCAACTGACAACAAGCCAATCAAAATGCTAAAACTTAAGGCTTTAATTGTCCGTTTAAAAACATCGGTTAAGCTTGTGTCCATGCTTCCCTCTCCTTGTTATCAACTTTCAGCAATAACGCTTACACGTTTTTGTAAAAGCTTCTTACCAACAGCAATCCTCTGCTGCTTACCACCAGCCCAATTCAAAAGGCTAGCCTACAAATTTAACGACCTGCTCTTCTTCGAGGCGCTTTTTATAGCGCTGCTGACGTTTGGTGCGGTCGTTGACCTCACCCGCCAGCTGGCCACAGGCGGCGGCAATATCATCACCTCGGGTGGTGCGAACAGTCACAGTGTACCCGTCATTATGCAGAATGTCCCTAAACCGGGTCAGGGCCACTTTGGTCACTTTTTTATACTCTGATCCGGGAAACGGGTTAAACGGAATCAGGTTTATCTTGCAGGGTAAATCGCGCAACAAGGCCGACAATTCTTTAGCGTGTTCGTCGCGATCATTGATCCGGTCCATCAAGGTATATTCAACCGTTACCTTGCGGCGATTATCCGGCATCTTGTCCAGATAGCGGCGCGCACTGTCGATAAAATCGGCCAGCGGATATTTACGGTTAATCGGCACTAGCTGATTGCGCAGCTCATCATTTGGCGCATGCAGTGAAATCGCCAGCGAAACGTCGCTGACATCACCGAGTTTATCGAGCTCTGGAACCACGCCGGCTGTGCTAAGGGTCACCCGACGCTTGGACAGACCGTAGGCGTTATCATCCATCATCAGACTCATGGCATCGACGACATTATCGAAGTTCATCAACGGCTCGCCCATTCCCATCATCACCACATTGGTTACCCGCCGCGGCGCTTTAGGATCGAACTGATCAAACGATTTTGCCGCGATCCACAACTGGCCAATAATTTCGGCGGTCGTCAGGTCACGGGCAAAGCCCTGCTTCCCCGTAGCACAAAAGCTGCAATCAAGCGCGCAGCCAATTTGCGATGAAACACACAGGGTGCCGCGATCGCGCTCGGGAATATAAACCATTTCGATGCAGCTGCCGCCATCAACTCGGATTAACCACTTGCGGGTGCCATCGACAGAATCCTGACAACTGACCACTTCAGGCAGTACCACTTCCGCTACCTCGGCGAGGCTTTCGCGCAGACCTTTGGAGATATTGGTCATCTCGGTGATATCGTCGACACCAAGCTGGTGAATCCACTTGAGAATCTGTGTGCCACGAAAACGTTTCTCGCCCAGCGACTCTAAAAAGTCGCCAATGCGGGAAGCAGAAAGCCCCAAAAGGTTGGTTTTAACCTTTCGGGGCCGTTCGTCACTTGCTGTTATATCTGGTTCCTGGGACATAGAAGTCCTGGTCTCTTTGTTTTGAGTGTCTCTCGTTTTAACTATTCACCCCTAAATAATAGAGGCAAAACAGCCTTAGCGAGGGCAAATCTCATTGTCAGCAAAGAAATAGGCGATTTCACGTGCTGCGGACGCTGCTGCGTCAGAACCGTGCACCGCGTTGGCGTCGATTGACTCGGCAAAGTCTGCACGGATGGTACCCGGCGCGGCTTCTTTGGGGTTGGTTGCACCCATCAGATCACGGTTGGTCATAACCGCATTTTCTCCTTCCAACACCTGAACAGACACTGGGCCAGACGTCATAAAGGCAACCAAGTCTTTGAAGAAAGGACGCTCGCTGTGCTCGGCATAAAAGCCTTCAGCTTGCTCTTCAGTCAGGTGCTGCATTTTGCAGGCAACAATTTTCAGGCCAGCCTGTTCGAAACGACCGAGGATTTGGCCGACAACGTTTTTTGCTACAGCATCGGGCTTGATAATGGATAGAGTGCGTTCAGTCGCCATGGAATGTCTCCGAAAAAATATGTGTAATACGTAAAGAAATTGCCCCAACGGGCGGAAAGCGCGGATTCTACCTGCCTGCGGTTACGGTCACAATAGGTTTTTCCGTTAGGCTCTGGGTTAGGCTACCAGCAGGCGCTGAAATTTATCCAGCGACACCGGCATGCTGAAATGTGCGCCCTGATATTTTTCGCATCCGAGACTCCGCAAAATATCCAAAACCTCGCGTTTTTCAACGCCTTCAGCGACGACATCGAGGCCGTAATGATGCGCGACCATCATGATCGCTTCGACCAGACCAAGCGTCTCTTTATCGGAGTTGAGGTTGCTAATAAATTCACGGTCAATTTTTAAAATATCCAGCGGCAAACGCTTAAGGTAGATCATCGACGAGTATCCGCTGCCAAAGTCGTCGATGGCGAAACGGGTACCCATATCGCGAATTTTTTTCATCTTATCGACCACCGACTCAAAGTCATCGATCAACAGGTTTTCAGTCACTTCCAGTGTCAACATATCGGGGCGAATAGCGTAGCTTTTAAGGCTGTGCTCAAGCGATTTGATCAGCTGAGGATCATGGAACTGTTTGGGACTGATATTGACTGCCATCTGCATATCTTCGTGCCACAGACCACGGTCGAGCATTTGGCGCAGGTATTCACAAGAGGTACGAATCACCCACAAACCCACATCGACAATCATGCCCGATGACTCCAAAACCGGAATAAAATCAGCCGGCGTACGCTGGGCTTGACCCGAATGCATCCAGCGCAACAATACCTCTCCACCTACCACTTCACCGCTATGAGTCGACACCTGAGGCTGCACATAGAGATCAAATTCCTGATTGGCCACCGCTTTGCGCAGACTGGATTGCATATTAATGCGTTGCCGCGCGCGACGGGTAATCTGGGAATCAAACAGCACCACGGTGTCGCGGCCACGACGCTTGGCTTCAAACATGGCGCTCTCGGCCTGTTGCACGGCTTCCTCGGCATCGACAATTGCCTCGGGTGAGGCATAGTAGAGCCCGGCATAGAGTACGCTAACGCCAACACTGGCGGTCACACTGACCTCGCCACTGTCGGTGAAGAATGGCCGCGTCAGCACACAGCGGAGTTCATTGGCAATCGCGAGACTGATTTCCCGCGCCTGCTCAGCGGTTTCGGCAATATCCCTGATCAGCACCAAAAACGAGTCGCCAGCAACTTGATCAACTTCCATATTGTCGGTGCAGATTCCTTTAATGGTCTCGGCCGCACGCTCCAGAATTTGGTTGCCGACTGTTTTGCCGAGGGATTCATTGATCGAGTTAAAGTGGTCGAGGTCAATTAGCATCAGCGCGCCGCAGGCGGTGTCGCGGTGAGGACTATTGAGATAGTCACCGATACTGTTGAGAAGACGTCGATTCACCGGCAGGCCAGAGAGGGTTTGATATTGGTCACTGTCGCTGTGCTCTTCAGGCCTTTTATCGGCTGAGGGCTCTTTGTCTGCTGAGGGCTCTTTTTCCGCTGAGGGCCTTTGATTCCCTGCGAGCTCTTGATTGGCTAAGGGCTCTTTTTCCTGCTCCGGCTGGTGTTGCTGATCTTGATTCGGAGCGGGCGGCGATTGGCTAGAGGGAATGGTTGAAAACTCTTTCATTACCATCTTGGCTAGAGAGGGCAGCGGATAAAGTGTAACGCTCAGTGTATTGTCGTGCTCAGGTTGGCTATTGGCGCCGGCGGCGGCACTCAGCGAGACTACGATTTCATCCTGTTCGAGAAGATTTTCAGAGCGCCAGAGAATATTTTCAGCCTTATCCTGACGAAGCTTTTCAATCACCTGTTTGAGTTGCACTACAGACTGGAGTTGATCCGGCTGCTCTTCACTGAGGGTGGCACCGACAATCTGTTGGCGCTCACAGTTGAGAATTTGCAGGGCTCGGGTGTTGGCACCGATGCAAACGCCATAGGCAAAGAATAAGGTCCCGAAAGGGGCGGTCTCGAGGACTTTCTTGTAGAGTTTGTCTCGGTCTGCCATCCGTTGCCCGTGTCTCGCGTCCTGTGCGTTGGTTATTGGCTGGAGGTCGGGGTTTTAATCCAGCTCCTCCATCCAGGCCATTTGAATGGCTTCGAGGATTTTCTCTCCGCAGCGCTCAGGATCATCAGAAAAATCATCGAGATCCAGAACCCATTTGCGCAGATCGACAAAGTTGATGTACTGAGGATCTAAATCTGGATAAGTATCCGCCAGTTCAATAGCAATGTCGTGTATATCTGTCCACTTCAGCATAGTCTATTACTCCATTTCCTGCTCTGTCTTGTCCGCCGTCAACGGCAGCATCGGCATCTCTTTTTCAGTGTTTTTCCGAGACCATATTGATTGTGTATTTAGGAATCTCAACGACCAGATCAATATCGTCGGCAATCAGCTGACAGCTGAGTCGCGAGTCCGGGTCTACGCCCCAAGCTTTGTCGAGAAAATCCTCTTCCAGTTCATCGGCCTCGGGCAATAATTCAAAGCCCTCCCGCACATGCACATGACATGTGGTGCAGGCACAGGACATCTCGCAGGCGTGCTCAATGTCTATGCCATTTCGCAGCGCGGCTTCACAGACGCTCTCGCCCGGCTCAGACTCAATCACTGCGCCCTTGGGACAGAATTCTTCATGGGGTAAAAATACGATACGTGCCATTAGAGATTATTCTCCACATCATCAAGACTCTGTCCAGCCAGCGCACTCTTGATGCTGGCATCCATTCTGCGCGCGGCAAACTCTTCGCTGATTTTGCCTACCGACTCAATCTGCCGCGCCAGTATTCGGTGTTCGGTACTGCTATCACGCACTTCTTGCAATGCTTTCAAGGCAACCTCAAGACAGTGATATTCAGCGTCATCAAGCAGTGCTCGACCATCTTTTTGCAATGCTGCATTCAAATCTTCAATCATACGATCCGCTTCGACCTGCTGCTCGCGCAGTGCGCGTGCCTTCATGTCGTCTTTGGCATAACTGAAGGAATCCTGCAGCATATTGGTGATTTCATTTTCATCGAGCCCATAAGAGGGCTTGACCTCAATATGCGATTCAGCGCCGCTAACCACTTCACGGGCATTGACGCTGAGCAGCCCATCCGCATCCACCTGATAAGTGACCCGAATCTTTGCTGCACCTGCCACCATCGGTGGGATATCGCGCAACTCAAAGCGCGCCAGTGAGCGGCAGTCTGCAGCCAGCTCGCGCTCGCCTTGCAAAATATGGATGGCCATTGCCGTCTGCCCATCTTTAAACGTGGTAAATTCCTGCGCCCGCGAAACCGGGATGGTGGTATTGCGATGGATTATTTTTTCTATCAGCCCACCCATGGTCTCAAGGCCGAGAGACAGTGGAATGACATCGAGCAGCAACATATCGTCACCCGATTTATTGCCAACCAGCACTTCGGCCTGCAGGGCAGCACCCATGGCTACAACGCGATCGGGGTCGATATCGGAATGCGGGCGGCGATCAAACTGCTGGCCTACTTTTTCATGCACACGGGGGGTTCGGGTTGGGGGGCGGCGATCAAACTGCTGGCCTACTTTTTCATGCACACGGGGGGTTCGGGTTGAACCGCCAACCAGGATAACTTCATCTACCTGATCAGTATTCAGCCCTGCATCGCGGAGTGATTTCTTTGCCGCGCGCAGGGTTTTGTCAATCAGCGGATCAATCAGACTATTCAGTTGATCTCGAGTCAGTACGCCGCGCCAATCCAGCACTTCAATCTTGACTGCATCCTGATCGGTTAACTCTTCTTTTGCCGATTTGGCGGTCTCAAGCAAAATTCGCTGCTCTACCGGATTGAGAGACTCTGCCATACCTACCTGTTGACGAATCCACTCGGCTATTACACGGTCGAAATCGTCACCACCCAAGGCTGAATCACCACCGGTTGAGAGTACCTCGAAAACGCCCCGCGACAGTCGCAGAATAGAAATATCAAAGGTGCCACCACCAAGGTCATAGACCGCAACCACGCTGTCCTCACGCTGATCAAGACCGTAGGCAATTGCCGCCGCGGTGGGTTCGTTGAGTAGACGTAAGACTTTGATGCCGGCCAGTGTGGCGGCATCTTTGGTGGCCTGACGCTGGGCATCATCGAAATAGGCTGGCACCGTAATCACTGCGCCGTCGAGCATTCCGCCCAGCGCGATTTCAGCACGGCCGGCAAGTTTGCGGAGAATTTCAGCAGAGACCTGTATCGGGCTGACCAGTCCGGCAGCTGTGACAATCTTCGGCATTCCGCCATCGTCGGCAGCAAACTCATAGGGCAACTGATCACCAAAGCTTTTGACATCACTGAGGCCACGACCCATCAGACGCTTGACCGACGACAGTGTATTCAACGGGTCACTGACATTGTGCTCGGCGGCCTCGTAGCCCATACAACTGACGCCGTCTTTGTAATAGTGCACAACCGAGGGTAACAGATGCCTGCCCTGCTCATCAGCTAGGGTTTCAGGCGTCCCGCTGCGCACGGCGGCAACCAGCGAGTTGGTGGTACCGAGGTCGATTCCCACAGCATGTTTGCGCTGATGGGGTTGCGGCGATTGGCCCGGTTCTGAAATTTGTAGTAGTGCCATGATTTAAAGGTCCTCTAACTCTTCTTCGCGCAGCTCAATCTCATTCAGCAGCTTGGCAAAGAATTGCATTTTGGCCACGGTGTCCAGAGCATTAGTGTAATCGGCCGCAAGGTGCTGCGCCTGAAAATCATTCTGCAACTGCAGGTAATGTCGCTGCGCATCAGTGCGCATGGTGTCCAATGTTTTGAACGGGTCAGCATTGTCACCTATATCGCCAAGAGCTTCACGAAACTCGATCTGCTGCATAAAAGTGGCTATCGCTGGTAATATGACTTTTCTGGCTGGCGTCGACATGCTCCAGCTCGAGTAAATACTGTGCACGCTTAAGCGGTGACTTCAGAGTGTCGTATGCCTGATTGATTAATGACGTGGTCTGCATCGCCAGACGTTTGTCCACATCGCCTTTGGTGGAGAAGCGGTCGGGGTGAAAGGTCTGCTGTAACTTGCGGTAGCGGGAATCGAGCAACTCGCGATCGACTGTCCACCCAGGAGGTAGAGAAAAGAGCTGGAAAAAATTCTCTTTTGTGAGCAACTCTGTGGACAAATCCAATCTACCGACCCCGATGGTTAACGCTGTTAAATAATGCTCAGTGCAGGCTCTTTAGACGTGAAAGCTCTCGCCGCAGCCTTTTCAAGCCCTCTTTAACGTAATCAAGCTGCGTACCATCCAGATAGACAAGGCTTTTTGGATCGATTACCAGTTTGACATCACCGCACTGGAATACCTCATCCTCAGGCTTTGCGCTATCGACAAACTCGAGGACATAGGAAAGACCTGAGCAGCCAGTGGTGCGCACACCGAGACGAACACCTATGCCTTTTGCACGGTGTTCGAGGTGCTTGATTACGTGCTGCTCGGCAGCGGATGTCATAGTGATAGCCATAGTGGTCGATCAATTCCCCTGCTTTGTACGGATATCACGCACGGCGGCTTTGATGGCGTCTTCCGCCAGTACCGAGCAGTGAATCTTGACTGGCGGCAAGGCCAATTCTTCAGCGATTTGGGTGTTTTTAATACCTTCCGCATCATCTATTCATCTATATGCTTGCCCTTCACCCACTCGGTAAGCAGTGAGCTGGAGGCGATCGCTGAACCGCAACCATACGTTTTAAACTTGGCATCTTCGATAATGCCATCGCTGTTAACCTGAATCTGCAGGCGCATGACGTCGCCGCAGGCAGGTGCTCCGACCATGCCGGTACCAACATTTTTCGCGTTGTCATCCAGCTTGCCAACATTGCGTGGATTTTCGTAGTGATCGATAACTTTTTCGCTGTAAGCCATGGTGATGACTCCTTTAATAGTAACTCTGTTAAATAGACAATCGTTTTAGTGGGCCGCCCACTCTACCTGGCTTAAATCGACGCCATCTTTGAACATATCCCACAGTGGAGAGAGTTCGCGCAACTTGGTCACCGCGTGGCGCACCTTGACGATGGCGTCATCTATGTCTTGTTCAGTTGTATAGCGCCCGATGCTGAAGCGAATCGAACTGTGCGCCATCTCGTCATTCAACCCGAGTGCTCGCAGTACGTAGGATGGCTCGAGGCTGGCCGAGGTACAGGCGGAACCCGAAGAGACTGCCAAATCACGCAGCGCCATAATCAATGATTCGCCCTCTACAAAAGCAAAGCTGATATTGATAATACCCGGCACATGGCGCGTGGGCGAGCCATTGAGATGGACTTCTTCCATATCCGACACACCATCCCACAGACGCTGACGTAGCTTTGCAATGCGCGCCGACTCCTGGTCATACAGTTCACCGGCAAGCCGGAAGGCTTCACCCATTGCGGCAATCTGATGTGTTGCCAACGTGCCTGAACGCATACCGCGCTCATGACCACCGCCGTGCATCTGAGCTTCGATGCGCACCCGTGGTTTGCGTCGAACATACAACGCGCCAATTCCTTTCGGGCCATAAATCTTGTGTGCCGAGAATGACATCATGTCGACTTTCATTGCCTCGACATCGATCGGTGTTTTGCCGGCACTCTGGGCGGAATCAACATGGAAAAAGACTTTTCTCTCGCGGCAGATCTCACCAATTGCGGCGATATCATTGAGCGTACCAATCTCATTGTTAACATGCATAATCGAGACAACCGTGGTGTCTTCACGGATTGCATCGGCAACCACCTGGGGCTGAATCAGCCCTTCAGAATCCGGATCCAGATAGGTTACTTCGAAGCCTTCCCGCTCAAGCTGACGACAGGTGTCGAGCACCGCTTTGTGCTCAATCCGTGAGGTAATGATGTGCTTACCTTTGCGCTGGTTAAAGTGCGCGCAGCCCTTGATGGCCAGATTATTAGCTTCAGTGGCACCTGAGGTCCAGACGATTTCCCGTGGATCGGCACCGATCAGCGCAGCTACCTGCTCACGTGCATCTTCAACCGCAGCTTCCGCTTCCCAGCCAAAGGTGTGTGAACGCGACGCCGGGTTGCCAAAGTGGCCGCTCGGTGTCAAAAACTGCATCATTTTGTCTGCAACGGCGGGATCAACCGGCGTTGTCGCAGCATAATCGAGATAAATTGGAAGGCTCATCAATTGCTCCAGGTTTAGCAGGCGCTAGCCCGCGGACTTTCATTTAATATTAATAGCTGCTCAACCTGACGCTGAGCAATACTTTTTACGTCGCGGCGTGCAACCAGGTCAGCCAGCGAAATAGCATTCAAAAAACTGTGTATCTCATGACTCAATTGATCCCACAATGAGTGAGTAAGACAAATCTCTCCACCCTGGCAGTCACCCTTTCCCTGACAATTGGTGGTGTCCACTGATTCATTGACCGCATCAATAATTTGCGCGACAAAAATGCTCTCACTGGATCTGCCAAGGCGGTATCCCCCACCGGGACCACGCACGCTTGAAACCAATTCAGATTGGCGCAATTTCGAGAATAGTTGCTCGAGATAAGACAGTGAAATAGATTGGCGATGAGAGATGTCAGCTAGCGAAACCGGTTTGTCATTGGCATGGATGGTAAGGTCCAACATCGCGGTTACCGCATAACGCCCTTTGGTTGTCAGTCGCATAAACACACCTTATCAAAGCAGTTGGCCGAAGAATCTTCGACGCCGATGAGGGCGTGATTATCTAATACCTGACTATTTTAGTCAAGTACCTGTGAGACGGTAGAACCGATTTTCGGTGCACTACTCAAGCGCGCCCGCATGCCTCTCAAGCGGTGACCTTCTATTTTACTTGGCGATTGTACGCTGCACCGCAGACAACAGACCACGGAGGATGGAAACTTCCATCTCATCCATGCGCACTCGGTTAAAAAGTCGTCGCATACGGGTTAGAAGTTGCTTAGGGTTTTCCGGGTCGTAGAACTTCAAGTCGGCCATGGTGGCGGCCAGGTGCTCATGGAAGAACTCTAGATCGCCGGCACTCACCGGTGGCTGGTCCCAGTCGGTCAGCGGCGGCAAGTTGCCCTGCTCGTCGGCAAGACTGGCCATACGAACCTCGTAAGCCAGCACCTGAACAGCGGTCGCCAAATTGAGCGAACTGTATTCTGGATTGGACGGGATGTGGACATGGTAGTGACACTTCTGCAACTCATCATTCGTCAGGCCACGATCCTCACGGCCAAACAGTAGCGCGGTTTTATGGCTGCCAGCTTCCCGATAAATTTTCTCACCACATTCCCGCGGATTTAACAACGGCCAGGGTATGCGCCGCTCGCGGGCACTGGTGCCAACGACCAGCGCGCAGTCGGCGATAGCCTCATCCACTGATTCGACAATGGTTGCATGAGCCAATACATCTCGGGCCCCCGCCGCACGCCAAACTGCTCGTGGTGCCGGATATTCACGAGGCTGCACCAGATATAATTCTGCCAGCCCCATATTTTTCATCGCTCGTGCTGCACCACCGATATTTCCCGGATGCGCGGTGTTCACTAGAACAATACGAATATTTGCCTGCCGCTCGGTTATTGACACTCGTCACCTCTTGAAAACATGGATGGCCAACCATTATGGGGCCGAAAAACGGCGGCGAGTGTAGCAGAATCACTCTTCTCTGGCACAGTAGTTCTGGTACAATGCGGCCGCTCTTTAAGTCACTTGGAATAGTTCTCATGCAACCTATGGTTAATATAGCCCTGCGTGCTGCGCGCGCTGCAGGCGAAATGATCGTCAAATCTGCTGATAATCTCGATCTGGTTAAGGTTGATGAAAAAGGCCGTCACGACTTTGTCACCGAGGTTGATCGACGCTCTGAAGAAACCATTATTTACCATATCCAAAAGGCTTATCCCGACCACCGCTTCCTCTGTGAAGAGAGCGGCGTGAGCGGCAACCCAAACAGCGATATCGAATGGATCATTGATCCACTCGATGGCACCACAAACTTTGTTCGCGGCATTCCCCATGTTGCGGTATCTATCGGTTGTCGTGTTACGTGGTAAAGGCAAGCTCGAACATGCTGTGGTGCTCGAACCGTTCAAACATGAAGAATTTACCGCCAGCCGTGGCGATGGCGCAAAGCTCAATGGCCGCCGCATTCGTGTCTCAGGCCGCGCCAGTGAAGCCGGCGCACTCTACGCCACAGGTGTGCCGTTCAGCCCACCCTCTTTCGATCATATGCAGGGCTACTTAAAAACCATGCATGACTTCGCTCACAACTCCTCGGGTGTTCGACGGATGGGCGCTGCTGCACTCGACCTGGCCTATGTTGCAGCCGGACGCATGGATGCCTACTGGGAGATGTATTTAAAACCCTGGGATATCGCAGCCGGTGCGCTGCTAGTGCGCGAAGCCGGTGGTATGGTGAGTGATTTTCAGGGTGGTGAAAACTTTATGCACAACGGACACATTATCGCCTGCACCCCCAAGCTGTTTAAACCAACACTTAAAGTCGTTTCCAAGCATCTCGGCACACTAAAATAAACAGCCCTGAGCGTGATCTAGATAACCTGAGCGTCTTCTAAACAAAGAGCCTTGAGTGTCCCTTAGATAAAAAGCGGCATAGCACGCTCAAAAAGCCAGTACGCACTGCACACGCCAATACCATAAACAACGACCTGGGCCAGCTGACCCCGTCGATACTCAGCTCGCACCAATGTCCGGGTTAGCAGCCACACGCCAAGCGAAACCGCTGCGATAAATATCAGCTGCCCAAGCTCAACACCCACATTAAAGAACAGGAGCGCTGGCACTTTCATCGCTGCCGGCAGGCCCAGCTCCTGCAACACCACTGCAAAACCAAAGCCATGTAGCAGGCCAAACACTACCGAGGCGCTGACCGGGTATCGCCATGTGAAGCTCGGTTCTGCGCCAGCGGAGGCGCGATGTTTCACAATCTCTACGGCGAGCAATAAAATACTCAGCGCAATCAAGAGCTCAACCAGTTCGGTCGGCAAACGAAAGACATCCAGCGTCGCCAGACTCAGGGTTAACGAATGGGCAAGGGTAAATCCGGTCACTGTGAGTACCAATCGTTTAAACGTGCCGGCTATCATCATTAGGCAGAGCACAAACAACAGATGGTCAGTACCGATAAGAATATGCTCAATACCGGCCACGGTATATTGAGCTGCCACTGCAGAGGTCGACGTCGAGGTGGCCAATGAGAAGCTTATGCTGGTTTTTTCTGGCCCGGAAAAAATCTGTATCGGCTCGCCTGAAAGCGGCTTGAAAACAACCAGCGATGTCAGTGCCGGATTGGTATGAGGGTAAATCAGATCAATCGCATACTGCGTCGACCGGTCGGACTCTTGGGCGTTTTCTCTCGCACTCTCGCCCGCACTTTGCTCACCGTTCGCGCCTCTATCACAGCGATAGTGTTTGCGACCGATCAGCCCGGCTGGACGTCCAGCCAGCGCACCATTTGCCAGACTGCAATTGCCGTGGCGGAACTCTACCGCAGGCTCCTGGCCCCGAGACATAACCGGCGGAATTTTCCACTTCAGCAAATATTCATTGATATTAAGCTGCTCGACTTCGACATAAACCGGACGCGCCTCATCAGCATATACCGCCATGCAGCTGGCCATTGCCAGCAGGACTGAGCGTAATACAAGTGACACACTGCGCATCATTACTCTCCACCAGTATCGAGAACCTGATATCTGGCCATAAGCTTTTCCATGGCTTCGCGCTTGGTTTGTTGCTGCTGTTCACGCTGTGCGTCGGCGAGCACATTGGATGCAATTTCTTCAAGCGACGGGATATAGGCAGGAGTATTTTTTACCAACAACACCAGATGCCAACCATAGTTTGACTGCACCGGACCCTGCCACTGGTCACTGGTATCAAAGGCGAAGACCTGCTGCTGAAACTGGTCGCCAAAATGGCTGGCAATTTCGTCGTCGTCGCGATTGACATAGTTGCGGTTGTAGAGAAAACGTTCGCCATAGCGTGGCGCATTTTCAAACGGGACCTGCGCGTCATTGAGCGTTCGATAAAGCTCATCGGCAATGACCTTGGCTTGTTCAACACTGTGACGCTCGCTGGAGACAAACACATGAGTAAACGTAGCCGAGGCTGGTTTTCTGTAGTTCTCACGATTGGCTTCATAGTAACTGCGCAGATCATCTTCGGTTAGCGGGTCCGATTCATCGTAAAAACCCTGTACAAGATAATCCATTTTCTGAATTAACCGACGTCGAATAATTTGATCATTTTTATCCAGATTTAACGACATGGCTTCACGGAAAAGCGCCTCTTCACGAGAGTAGTCACCAACCAACTGTTGGCGCTCTTCCGGGCTCAGCGCTTGCAACGCTTGAACCGCATCATCGGATCTGAAGGTCTTTGCACGCAACTGCATATACTGCAACAACACTGCATCATCAACATCGATACGGTACTGATCATAGGTGTATTCATCGGCATTGATCAAACGCTCGCCCAAAAGCAATAACAGGGCGATAAAGACAAACTGGACAAGAGGTTCTTTAATTAATTTTTGCATAAGAACAGGCTGAAAGATCTCTGATAAATATAAAACTGACAGGTATATATAGCGAAGACCAGACAACTGTTCAAGCAGGTTTCAAACTCACCTGAACAGCTGCATGGACGTATACCCAATTAGGGTTGATACCAGACAGGTGATGTGTAGGCACGCTCCTGGATAGTTTTTGGCCCTCTGGGCGGCTTATCAAGCTGCAAGGCCAGCGAGTCAAATAAACCATTGCGTGGCGTTGGAATCTGCAACACCCGAGCGTAATAAAATGCTGACAGTTGCGGGTCGAAATCGGGATCGCTCCAGCGCACCGCAAACTCCGCCTGACCGACGCTATTGGTATAGCGCCCCGACTTCAGATCAACAGTATTTCCGACTTCAGGCAGACGGCCAGCCGCATCCAGCTGACGCTCTCCTGACCAGGCTACGTTGTAGACCTTTTCATGCTGCTCACCCTCAGTATCGACCCAACCTTTAACGATTTGCATGCGATCCAGATTAGCGCCGCGGGGGTCCTTGATGGCTCTCAACAAAAAGCTCGGCGGCTGTTCAAACTCTCGAGTGGGAATCAGGTCGCCGCCCATGGGTACCCCGTTGCGGTAGCCGATCGCGGCAAAGTCTTCGCTGCTCTCGGCTCCTGCAGGAAAGTTCCAACCAGCGAATAGCTGTACGCGCAATCGCGGTCCGCTGGTGGCATACACTTCTTTGCGCTTAAACGCTGCATAGATCGCCTCACGACTGTTTTCACTAGCCCAAACGGCGGCAACACCCGAAGCGGACATATCCCAACCATTGCTACTGACGGCACTTTTGCCCTGACGCTCCTTTGTCTCCGGCGTAGAGTCCTTCGCCATTTTGCCCCAGAAATTGTTTTCCTCGGGTGAAGACAAACCAGTGTGCGCATCGGTCGAACCGATCAGGCCGAATTTGTAAGGATTGACACCAACCTGCTGCCCAATCGCCAAGCCTCTTTTCAGTGCTGGACGAATATAGTCGGCAGCCATGGGGTTATAACTTGTTTGACCGCGCTGAATATAATGCTCATAGCTCTCAAAATCGGCAAATTCATCCTCCGGGGAGAACTCACTTCGCGTTTCGCTGTCACCCTTAATCTGGGTAACTTCTACGATCGGCTCCCAGCGAATGCGTCGCTCGGCATACTCTGCGGTAATGGGCTCACCTTTCAAGGTTGTGCTGTCAAACATATAGCCTTTGGAGATATTCGAGTTATGCGGAATCGCCAAAAAGCGCGCGCCGGTACGCTGCTGGGTACTGTCCAGCCAGGCCCAGAGATCTTCAGGATATTGACTCTGGTCTGAGCCATAGGGGAGATATTGCGTGGCGGTTTCTCCTCCATCCGGGCTGATCACAATGCGGTGAAGATTGGCACCAGTGGGAATCGAGCTCCATTCCCAGCCAATCAAACTAGTAAATGTGCCCGGATCATTATGACGCTCCGCAGTGGCAACAATATCCTGCCAGGCGGCGCTGCCGACGCCACTGGTATCACCGAAAATATCGACATCGCTGATATTGTTGCTAGGATCGGCAACCGGATCCACATGCCCCTCAGTCGGTGGCGTAACCGGCAAGAAACGCGCAAAAAATTGCAGCCCGGTATCCTCGTCAATCGCATTATTCATCATCCGCATCGCAATCCAGCGCTTGATATTTCGCCACAAACCCAGGTCTTCAAAAAGATCACTGTCATTGCGTACGGCCTTCATTACCCCAAGCATTTCAGCGTGATCACTGACCACCAGAAAATCCAGCGGCGTTTCAATCTGCACTCGTGCTCGGTTATAGGGATGCACAACCGGCTGACCTTTGGCCCAGCGATAGGCCGTGTCGGGATCGGCGCTGTGATTATTATTCAGGAAAGCATCAAATGAGTAGGAGGTATGCAAATGCGTATCACCAAAATAAACTTGAGTCTGACGAGTCGATTTATCATCTGCCACCGAAACAGTGCTGGCAGTAACAAGCAACGTTGAAAGGAATAATAACTTTTTCATGCACTTTGATCTCCACTGATCTCGGCACCGAGCTTGCAGCGCGCCATCTCTAATATCAGGATGCCAACAATTTCAATTACTGTTGAGCGAATAGCCGGCTGCGATAGACCGTCGACGGCAATATGCAGAATGCGGCCAAATAATATGGTCAATAAAAACACCACCGGAACTAGCAGCCATGAGCTATTGCCGCGACGCGAGCCATAGAGGGTAAAAATAGCCAGCCCCAGAAACACCCCGCCCACCGAGGTCACCGCGCAGCGTGCCCAACCCGTCGAGGCGACTGGCTACGATTGAGAAATGGGGTTCCATCGATACCGGCGCGAAGAAAAAGGTCAGGGCCCCAAGCAGCATGCTCAGACCAATCACTACTGTCGCAACACGCAGTGCTGATTGCATTTTTCACCTCTTTATTTTTGTTATTTCTTGTTGTTATTTTTTATTGTTTTCTGAGCACGCTTCCTGACCCTGTTGAGTGCCAAATAAGTGTAACCATATTGGTGTCTCAGAGATAGGCACACGCGTTAGTATGCAATAGACATCCACCCGATATTGGTGATTTCGTGACCTTGGAGTATTTGATGCACCAGTGCGTGTGCTGCTGTAGAGTTGACACCAGCTTTGGGCCAATAATAACCACTCAGGTGCCACAATACTCATGGAAAAATTTTCTAGGACTACCGCCATTTCGGTGGTCGTCGCCAATATGGTTGGCACCGGTGTATTTACCAGTCTCGGATTCCAACTATTAGGTATTCAGTCAGCATTTGTGTTGATGATGCTATGGTTTGTCGGCGGTCTCACCGCACTCTGTGGAGCATTGACCTACGCCGAACTCGGCGCCAACCTGCCCCGCTCTGGCGGCGAGTACAATTTTCTCTCACGGCTCTACCATCCTGGCGCCGGATTTATCTCCGGCTGGGTATCAGCCACTGTTGGCTTTGCCGCGCCGGTTGCACTGGCTGCCATGACCTTTGGCGCCTACCTGACTGCGGTATTTCCGCAGCTTTCGCCAACCTGGGCTGCGGTTTCACTGGTTATCTTTCTGACCGCCGTTCACTGTCTCTCACGCCAGACCAGCAGCACTGTGCAGCAGATTTTCACTGCTCTCAAAGTGTTATTAATTGTGTTCTTCTGCGTGGTGATCTTTTTCTTTTGGGGGCGGCTCGCCACAGGAAGTGAGCTTTCTGCCTGCCCAAGGGGATGGCGACCTGATTTTTAGCGGTGCTTTTGCGGTAGCGTTGATCTATGTCAACTACGCTTACACTGGCTGGAATGCCGCCACCTATGTCACCAGCGAGCTCGACAATCCACAGCGCAATTTGCCGATTGTGCTGTTTATCGGCACCGGTCTGGTAATGCTGCTCTATCTACTTCTCAACTTTACCTTTCTCAGCGCAGCGCCTATTGCGATTCTCGAGGGCAAGCTGGAAGTGGGCGTAATTGTTGCCGACCATGCTCTGGGTGCCAACGCCGGAAAGGCGATGGGTGCAGTGTTGGCGCTACTGCTGATCTCCACGGTTAGCGCCATGACCATGGCCGGGCCGCGTGTGTTACAGGTAATTGGCGAAGACTTTAAGCTGTTTTCGATGCTGTCGCGATGTAATAGCCACGGCGTGCCGATGAGCGCAATTATCTTTCAGGGGTTATTGGCACTGCTTTTTATTCTCAGCTCAACATTTGAATCGGTATTGGTTTTTTCGAGCTTTGTGCTTGGGGTGAATACCCTTTTCGCCGTGCTCGGGGTATTTGTCTTACGCTGGAAAAATCACTCTGTTGCCGGAGCCTACAGAACCTTCGCCTACCCTTTCGCACCGCTGATCTACCTCAGCGTAACGTTATGGACATTGGTCTATGTTTTACTATCGCGCCCGATGGAGGGCTGGATTGGGGTTGCCATGATTGTGGTCGGCGGGCTGCTGTATAAGGTCTCTGCAAACAAACCACCATCCACAGAGTAATCGCGAGCAACCCGACCGACCTGGCACTTTATTCTCCCGGGCGACTGATACCTTTAATCTCAAGAAAATCATCAAAGCCAAATTCGCCCCACTCGCGGCCATTGCCAGACTGCTTGTAGCCCCCAAACGGCGCAGTGTAATTTTGCGAGGCACTGTTGAGACTGATCATACCGGCACGCAGTTTTCCGGCAACGCGTTTTGCACGCTGTGCATCGGAGGTACTGAAGTAGGCAGCCAAACCGTAGGGCGTGTCGTTGGCTATTTCAATCGCCTGCTCTTCAGTGGCAAACGGAATCATGCATAACACCGGACCGAAAATCTCTTCGCGGGCAATAGTCATCTGATTATTCACCCCGGCGAACACGGTAGGTTTGACAAAATAACCTGTCTCGAGCCCCTCGGGCTTGCCTAAACCACCCGTTACAACTTCGGCACCTTCATCAATCCCCTTGGCAATCAAAGCCTGCACCTTGTCAAACTGCACGCGGCTGGAAAGCGGACCGATATGCCAGCCCTCATTAGACGGCTGTCCAACGGCAACCTGTGCCGCGGTCTGACGAGCAATTTCAACAGCCTGATCATAGACTGACTCGTGGACCAACATCCGCGACGGCGCATTACAGGACTGTCCGGTGTTCGACATCATATTGGTCACACCAGCACTGACAGCTTTCTCAAGATCTGAATCTTCAAAGATAATATTCGGCGATTTACCACCCAATTCCTGGGTCACCCGCTTAACCGTTTCGGCTGCAGCCTTCGCCACCAAAACCCCGGCCCGGGTGGAGCCGGTAAATGAGACCATATCGACATCGGGATGGCTGGAAATCGCAGCGCCCACTTCAGGGCCATCACCGTTAACCATATTGTAAACACCAGCGGGGAAACCGGCCTGATCCATCATTTCGGTAAATAGATAACCGGAAATCGGTGCAATCTCACTGGGCTTGAGCACCATTGTGCAGCCAGTGGCCAGTGCCGGTGCAACTTTGCAGCTAATCTGATTGATCGGCCAGTTCCACGGGGTGATAAATCCGCAAACCCCAATCGGCTCTTTGACCACCAATGTGTTGCCAACCTGACGTTCAAATTCATAGGTTTTCAGCGCCTCTAATGCCGCGCTGATATGTCCGCGACCACAATCTGCCTGCGCCGCCGAGGCGAACGAGATCGGCGCACCCATCTCCATGGAGATGGACACAGCCATTTCGTCGTAGCGATCCATATAGATTTGCAGCAGCTTTTCCATCAGGGCGATGCGCTGCTCGACACTGTATTGCGAGTAGATGGGAAAAGCTGCCTTGGCTGCGGCAACAGCGCGATCAACATCCGCTGCACGGCCAAGAGAAATAGTGGCCAGCATCTCTTCTGTGGCGGGGTTTTCAACGGCCAGATCATTTTCATGAAGGGGCTGAACCCACTCACCGTTGATATAAAATTTTCGCAGGTCTTTCATTTCTTTCCCCTTTTTATCTAACTGAAAATTGAAGCTGACCCCATTAACTCGATCAGGCTGTTTGCACACATAGGTCAGGACAGCTGAGGGAAGCTTACGCGCTGCTTACTCGCATCAACCATACCCACTTTAGGTACGCACCGATTATTCAACAAACGCTTTTAATGATTCCAGGGTCTGCGGCCCGATCAGGCGTTTCACCAGCTCGCCATCGCTGTTGATAACCAGCGTTTCGGGCAGCACCTGGGCACGCTCCAACTCCCACTCGGCACGTGGATCAACGGCCAGAGATTTAAATTGAATTCCGAGTTTATCCAGCTGTCGGTGCAACACCTCGCCCTGCTCATTATCGTAATTGACACCTAAAACAGTGACCTGATCAGGAACCTAAAACAGTGACCTGATCAGGATATTCAGCGGCCAGTCTATTCAGCTCCGGAATCTCGATCCGGCAAGGCTTACACCATTCTGCCCAGTAGTTGATCAGGGTGTATTTACCCTGCGAATTTTTAAAATTATAACTGCCACCCTCAATTAGCGGATAGCCGGCGTCGCCACCGCAGGCCGTCATAACAAGGCCGATTAACAGAGCATAAAGCGGCGTGATTCGTCGCGGTAATGAGGTATGCATGATTTTCTCTCTTTTATCGGTGGCCAGTATCAGCCGAACTGAATTGACTGGCAAATAATGTTTGCAGATTCAGCGTCATATTCCGTTCGATGGCCTGACGGTTTTCCTGCATCTCCTCTCGTAACTATCGATCCAGGGATGCAACTTGCGCAATTTTTCACTGGTCGACTGTTCCACGCCACAAAACTCTTGTCCGAGCCAGCTATTCATATCTGCCAGTCGGATCGCTGCCAGATCGCGAATCATTACATAGCGCCCCTTGGCTGTTTTCTCAAGAATATGCCGCTCGAGCAATAGATTGCGCAAACGCCGCCACTGTTCGCTATTAAGACCGGTAGCGTTCAACGATCCATCCACCAGGCTCAGCCCCTTTTGCTGCCTGCGCCAACAGTGCCACAGGATCACTGTCAGGGCCAGAAGATCGGGAAGCTCAGCAGCGGCATCCTGCACGCGGAAGGTTTCTAGGCTGCGCACCAGCTCAGCACCGAATAAAATTAATACCCAGAGCAGATAAACCCAAATTAGAAACAGCGGAATCACCGCGAATGCTCCATATACGTTGCTATAAATTGAATGGGCCACCACCAGGCCAAACAGTGATTTGGCCGACTCAAACAGCAGCGCCGTGACCAAACCACCAAACAACGCATGGGCGACCCTCACCTTGCAGTTTGGCACCACCACGTAGAGCAACGTGAACGCGACCCAGATCAGTAACCAGGGCAGATAGGAAAATAACAGTGCGGCCACACCGAGACTGTCGACCTGATTGACGATTAATTTAAATGACATTAAATAGGTGTTCATGATGACCGCCGCAGCCAGCAATAATGGCCCGAGACTGAGAACCGCCCAGTAGGCGAGAAACCCACTCAGCCCTTTACGACCGCCGGTGGTGGCCCAGATATGGTTGAAGCTCTTCTCAATATTGCTCAGCATTAAAAAAGCGGTAAGCAAAATAATCAGCACCCCGGCACCACTCAACTTGCGCGCCTGGGTCGAGAAATCGGCCAGATAGCGGGTAATCTCCTGGCCACTGCTGGGTAAGAATTTGGAAAAAATAAACCCCTCGACCTGGCTCCCAAGCTCCTGAAATGCCGGCACCAGAGAAAACATGCTGTACATCAGAGTCAACATCGGCACGACTGCAAACAGACTCATATACGTTAGTGCGGCGGCACTCTGTGGGCAGCCGTCTCGCTGAAAACGCTTGCCGGCATAAGCCAAAAAACCAATACAACTGACAATTTTCTGCGGCAGCCTGCGCAAGGTAGTCACTAATTGACTGATCATGCTATTGAACCTCCCGTTCTGTTTAAACGCATTTGCCATTACAATGGCAACTTAACTCATTACAGCCTAAAACATAGACGATGCCGACTATTTACCACAATCCACGCTGTTCGAAATCTCGACAAACCCTAAGCCTGCTGCAAGACCAGGGACTTGAACCAGAGATTGTGCTCTATCTGGAGACGCCACCCAGCGCACAAACCATTGCCACACTGTTGCAACAACTTGGCCTGACTGCGCGACAACTGCTGCGCAGAAGTGAGCAGGAATATAAAGATCAAAATCTTGCCGACACCAGTCTCTCGGAACAGCAGCTGATAGAGGCTATGGCCAATTCGCCAAAATTAATAGAGCGACCGATTGTGGTCAACGGCAACCGCGCTGCCATCGGCCGGCCACCTGAATGCGTACTGGAGGTTTTATAATGTCAGACAACTATATTTTGGTGCTCTATTACAGTCGCAATGGCCATGTAAAAAAGCTTGCAGAGGAGATTGCCCAGGGCGTAGAAAGTGCCGGCATGGAGGCACGTCTGCGCACGGTACCGGCGGTATCTGCAGTCTGCGAAGCCATTGAAGAGGATATACCCGACAGTGGCGACCTCTACTGCAGCGAAGATGACCTGACCCACTGCAGTGGCCTGCTGATCGGCAGCCCAACACGGTTTGGCAATATGGCGGCACCGTTGAAGTATTTTATCGATGGCAGCGCCGGGCTCTGGGCCAATGGAAGTCTGATCAACAAACCCGCCGGCGTATTTACCTCAACCTCCAGCCTGCACGGCGGACAGGAGAGCACACTGCTGTCGATGATGATCCCGCTATTACACCACGGCATGCTGATTACCGGCATTCCCTACTCCGAGCCAAGCCTGCACAGCACCACCCGTGGCGGCACTCCCTACGGCGCCAGCCATGTGGAAAACGACACTCTGAGCAGTGACGAAATTGCCCTCTGTCGAGCACAGGGAAAACGTGTGGCACAGTTGGCTGCGCAATTAAATGGAGCAAACTGAAATGACCCTACAAAGCAAAATTAATATCGCCCGTCCACTTACCCAGCTGAGTTTTTATCTGATGTTGCTGACGCTGGCTGCAAATGCCTGGCTGCAAGGTGCGCCTGCGGTGATTTACTTTCTCTGTCTGTTCCCACTGATGATTTTTATTCCCGGCCTGATCAGCAACAACACCCGCACGCTAATCTGGATCTGCTTTGTGATCTTGATGTACTTCGCCATGGCAATAGACAACCTCGCCGGCCCGGCACCAAAGCATCTCGACTGGGTGGAGCTGGCGCTGACAGTGATCCTGTTTAACGCGGCGATGATGTATGCGCGCTGGAAACAGGCACTTGGCAGCCAGATACACGCCCAGGAACAAAGCCAATAACAAAGCAAACAATGAGCAGGTCTGCGCCAAGGCGCACACAGCCGGTTACATTATGACCGAGCAAAAGTAAGTGGAAACCAAGTCAAAGGATTAATGAGATGAGTGAAAAGCCCGGTGTGATCCGCAGAGTGTTTCGGTTTATCGGCAATATTATCAGCGCCATTCGCTATATGATCAGCCTTGCCGTGGTGGTGTTTTTTATTACCGTCGTCGCGGGCCTGTTTGTCGACGATCTTCAGCCAATACCGGATCGCGGAACACTCTATGTCGCCCCCAGCGGTACCCTTGTTGATCAGCGCTCCTATATTGATCCACTTGGTGAATTGCTGTCCCAGGGCAACCAACTCGATGCTGAAACACTGGTGCAGGATATCGTCGAGGTGCTCGACAAGGCTCGCTACGACGAGCGCATCACCCACCTGTTGCTTGACAGTAACTATATGGCCGGCGCTGGCGTCGCCAAACTGGAAGAGATTAGCAATGCGCTGCAGCGCTTCAAACTGAGCGGTAAACCGGTTATTGCAATCGGCGATAATTTTTCCCAATCGCAATATTTTCTCGCTGCCCACGCCGACGAAATTATTATCAACCCCATGGGCCGCATTATGCTTACCGGGTTTGGCTCTTACGGCAGCTTCTACAAAGAAGCGCTTGATAAGCTCAAGGTCAATATGCATATCTTCCGCGTCGGCAAATACAAGAGTGCGGTCGAGCCTTACATAGGTAACAGCATGTCTCCCGAGGCCCGAGAAGATCGCCGTGAGTTGATCACCTCTCTGTGGCAGTTTTACACCTCCAGAGTCGAGCAATTGCGTGGGGGTCGAGCAATTGCGTGGTCTGCCCACGGGCGCACTCAACGATCTGGCCAACAATATGCATCTGCGCCTGACCGAGGTAAATGGTGATATTGCCACACTGGCACTCAAACAAGGCCTGGTTGATCGAATTGCCACGCGCAGTGAAACCAATGCCTATCTCAAACAGATATTACCTAACAGCGATAACAATTTAGATATGGTCTCGATGTCGGCCTATCTCAATCACGCCAAACTGGAGTCACTTAAAAAAGCCAATCAGAATAAACCTGAGATTGCCGTGGTGGTCGCCAGTGGCACCATCCTCGACGGCAATCAACCCGATGGAACTGTCGGTGGCGATTCGCTCGCAGAGGTGTTCTCCGCTATCAAAGAAGACGATCAAGTCAAGGCTGTGGTCTTGCGTGTAGACAGCCCTGGCGGCAGTGCATTTGCCTCGGATGTGATTCGTGATGCCATCGCCGCAGTGCGCAAAAAAGATATCCCGGTAATCGTCTCGATGGGTAGCTACGCGGCGTCAGGAGGCTATTGGATTGCGACCGAGTCTGATCAAATCGTCGCTCAGTCCACTACTATCACCGGATCTATCGGTGTTTTTGGCGTGATTCCAACCTTTGAAGATTCACTCGCAGCACTCGGGGTCTACTCAGATGGCGTCGGCACCACCAATATTGCTGGCATGATGCAGATAGACCGGCCGATGACTGACGAGACAAAAGTCATTCTCCAATCCGGTGTTGAGCACGTCTATTCACGCTTTCTGACTCTGGTGGCCAATGCCCGCAAATCGACACCTGAAGCGGTGCATGAAATTGCCCAGGGGCGTGTCTGGACAGGAGAAAAAGCGCTGCAACTTGGTTTGGTTGATCAGTTGGGTGACCTTCAAGATGCCATAGCCAGTGCCGCTTCGCTTGCCGGCATCAGCGATTACACCGTCAATTATCGGCACAAACCGCTGAGCTTTGCCGAGCAGCTGATGATGCAAATCAGCGGCAATGTTAAAGCGGGGATCTCTGCTCTGGGTTTAAACAGCTGGCTGCCGGCCAGCTTGCAACATCATTTGACGGCAGCGATGCAACCCTTGCAGCTGCTTAACCGTTTGAATGACCCAAACCATATTTACGTCTATTGCGAAAACTGTCCGCTTTAGATAACCCCGACAGAGCGGTTTTGCAGGGTAACGATTTGACTGGCTAGAGGTCGAGAGCGGACTTAACAAAGGGCAGCGTCAAGCGGCGCTGCTCGCGCAGAGATAGTCCATCAAGTTTCTCGAGCGCCTGCAACAACACATGGCTATTGCGCGGCAGTCGGTGCAGCAAAAACAGTGCCGCTTCATCGGAGAGATAGAGCCCCAAACCACTGGCGCGATGTTGCAACAGTCGGCGCAGATCGGCATCTTTATAATCTATCAGCTGTAGAGAAATGCCTGACTTTAAACGCGACAGCAAATCCTCCAACATCACCTCGAGAAAATCCGGCAAGGTATGAGCGGTAATCAGTAGACGTGTACCTGACTCACTACAGCGATTAAACAGATTAAACAACGGCGCCTGCCACGTCTCGCGACCGGCTACCTGATCCAGATCATCCAGACAGACGATTGCCGAAGCGTCCAACCCCTGCAGAACCTGCTCTGGCGGGTAATCGACCAGCTCTTTTAACGGCAGATAAATTGCCGCACCGACACCTGGACGCAAGCTGTGCTTGTGGCATACCGCCTGCAATAGATGAGACAGACCGGTCCCGGATGAACCGCAGATATAGGCATACTGTTTGCCCTCATCCTGCAACAACATCTTCGCCAAATGCTGCGGCGTGCCATTGGGAGCATAAAAATTGTCGAAGGTCGCCTGGTTGTCCAATTTGACACCCAAACTCAATTGTTGAAAGTTATTCACTTGGCAATCCAGTCAAATTCCAGGTTTCCACTAAAGCGCTTGGCCTGAGATGTCTGATTGGTCAGACGTCCGCTGCGCTCCAGTGCGGAGATAAGCAGGTCGACGCCACCATCGATATCGACACTGACAAACAGACGACTTCCCTGCACCGCTGTGACATGGATCGACTGTACCAACTTGAGACTTTGCAATTGTTCCAGTAGCGCGCGGTAGTTAGCGTAGGAATCAACCTGATTAAACTGCAGCGCCAGCGTATTGATATCGGTCTGCGGTATATAGGTCAGATGGGTTGCCATGGCGTCGACCAGATCATTGATAGCAAGGGATAAAAATGCCTCGCTGCTGGGAGCGCGCACATCGCCAAAGCCGCTCTGCTCACCCAGATGATAGCGCCAACTGCCCCTAGCCTCGCCCGATGTGGTCGTAAAAAATCGCAGCAGCGCCCAACCGTCAACATCATAGCGTCGCGAGGCGGTATCGATTGTCTGTTCACGCATACCCCAGGCTTCGTTGACCGACAGTGAAAGCTGGTCCTCGAGATCCAGAACCGGCCAGCGATACGGAATCGCACGATCATGCATAACCGCATCAAAGCGCTTGGTAAATTCGGGAAAGTCCTGCTCGGTCACAAACTGGCGACCACTGTCTGCATCATCGCGCACCAGCCAAAACAGCAGTCTGGGACGCTCGACCGGCAACACCGGAAACTGCGCCCAGTGAATAAGTTGGTCGATGGCCTGGGAGGAGAAACTCACCTGCAGGGTAAACTTGGGGAGCTCATCGGCGAGCGCCTGACCAGACAGATCAGGGTCTCGGGTAATGACATCGGCACTCACATCAGCCAATGCCGTGTAACCGACGCTGGAAATAAAATTTTCAGGGTTGGCGGTGGCTTCCTTAATACCTGGCAGCTGCATGATTTTGCTGTTGCCCGAGAGTTTAATCAGAACTTGTTCAAGCGCCTGACGCAGGCCCTGCTGTCTCAATTCCTCAGTCTGATCTGCCACCAAAATGCGGCCGTTGTATAGCTCGGAGACCTGTTCAGCCATTGCCGGCGAGCAAAATAGGGCAAAAAGCAAAATTAATGTCCGTTTCAACGGTTTTTCTCCGGAAATTTTGCAACATTATATCAGTGCTTGATGAAAAGTAGGTCCACTGTCTCTAAAATACCCCATTCTTAAAAGAAGGCTTGGGCCATGACAGAAAACAGTAAATCACTCAGCTATAAAGACGCAGGTGTCGACATCGATGCCGGTAATGCACTGATCGAAAAAATTAAGGGCGCCGCCAAGCGCACAAGACGTCCAGAAGTGTTGGCCGGCCTGGGAGGATTTGGCGCGCTGTTTGAATTGCCCTCAGGTTACCAGCAACCGGTACTGGTCTCTGGAACCGATGGGGTTGGCACCAAGCTGCGGCTGGCCCTCAACCACGGCAAACACGACACTGTCGGCATCGATCTGGTGGCTATGTGCGTTAATGATCTGATCGTGTGTGGCGCCGAACCACTGTTTTTCCTTGACTACTACGCCACCGGCAAACTCGATATCGACACGGCTGCCGCAGTAATCAATGGTATTGCTGATGGCTGTGACCTCTCCGGTTGCTCACTGATCGGCGGCGAAACCGCTGAAATGCCAGGCATGTATGAAGGGGAAGATTATGACCTGGCCGGTTTCTGTGTCGGCATTGTGGAAAAATCTGAACTGATCGATGGTTCCAAAGTCAGCATCGGCGACAGCTTGATTGGCCTGGCATCAAGCGGCCCCCACTCCAACGGTTACTCACTGATCCGCAAAGTGCTGGAAGTCACCCAGACCGATCCAGCCACCGTGCAACTCGACGGAGAGCCACTGATCAATCTGCTGATGAAGCCGACTCGCATCTACGTCAAACCGCTGCTCGAGTTGATCAAAAAGTCTCAGGTCAATGCTCTGGCACACATCACCGGTGGCGGGTTACTGGAAAATATCCCCCGCGTGCTGCCGGACAATACCAAGGCGGTTATCGACGCGACGGCCTGGAAGCGGCCGGCTGTGTTCGACTGGTTGCAACAGGGTGGCAATATCGATGAACACGAAATGCACCGCACCCTTAACTGTGGTGTTGGCATGGTGATCTGTGTTCCAGCGGCGCGCACACAAGAGGCGCTGGCAATGTTGAAGGCCAGCGGCGAAAACGCATTTGAACTAGGCGTTATCTCAGCGCTTGAAGAAGGCGAAGAACAGGTTCAGTTAGTCGGACTCGGCTGATGAATGACCAGTTGATGGGTAAGCGACGCATTGTTGTCCTGATCTCTGGAAGCGGCTCGAATCTGCAGTCCTTTATTGATCGCTGCGCAGATGAGTCAATAAACGGCACCTTAGTCGCGGTGCTCAGCAACCGCCCAGGAGTCAAAGGTCTGGAACGCGCAGCCGCGGCAGCGATTCCGAATATCGTTGTCGATCACAGCAGCTTTGAGTCGCGCAGCGAGTTCGACGCGGCACTGGCCGATGTGATCGACAGTTTTTCGCCGGACCTGGTCGTACTAGCCGGTTTTATGCGGATTCTGACGCCACAGTTTGTCAATCGTTTCCTCGGCCGCCTGATCAATATTCACCCGTCACTGCTGCCCAAATACCCCGGCTTGCACACCCATCAGCGCGCCATCGATGCCGGTGATAGCGAAGCCGGCGCCACCGTGCACTTTGTCACTCCCGAGCTGGATGGCGGCCCGGCAATTGTTCAGGCAAAAGTACCTCTGGAGTCGAACGATACAGCCGAGAGTTTGGCCTCGCGAGTACTGGGTTTTGAGCACCAGATTTATCCACTGGCAGCCGAATGGTTCTGTCAGGGCCGCCTAGAATTACGCGAAGGTCATGTTATTCTCGACAATGAACTGCTACCGGAAGATGGAGTCAGTGTTGAAATAGCTGAGCACCCCGGAGCAGGCGAGTAACCACACGCAGGCGAGCTTAAAAAGCGCAGGGGAAAATATTCAGCCGCAGCGAACCAAGTGCGATTCTGTTACTCTAAGGCCAGTCGCGAACATTACACTGAGGTCAATTTAGTGTCGGTATTGAAGAACAGCACCTACACCAGTCCCGCCAGACTACTATCGCTTGGCCTGACTGCACTCCTGATTGCACTGATGCCGGCAATTGCAATCAGCGAAAACTCGCCAGCGCCGATCAGTCTCTTCAAAGCAAACTACTCCGCCAAATTCAGCGGCTTGAATATTGATGCCGTGCAGCGCCTCGAAGAAATTGAACCGGGCGTTTACCGCGAGAGCCTGGTCGCAGAAAATTTTCTCGGTAAAATCGACGAGCAGAGCACGTTTAGCCTCACCCCCGTTTAGCCTCACCGACGACCAGCAAATACAACCCACTGAATACCACTATATCCGCTCTGTACTCGGCCGCACGCGCAGAGAAGTGCAACAGTTTGACTGGGCCAATAAAAGGGTGCAATACCGTAAGGGCGACCACACCAAAGAGACTGTTCTGCAACCGGGGCAGCTGGATATGATCACTCATCGACTGCAGTTACGACGTGATCTGGAAGCCGGGAAAAAACAGTTTTCCTATGCTGTTATTTCGCGGGGAAAGCTTAAACAATATCACTATCAGATTGTCGCCGAAGAAATTCTGCAGACCGCCATCGGCCCATTAAACACCGTAAAAATTGAAAAGGTCAGCGATGACAATCGTCGCTTTACTGCCTGGCTGGCAAACGACTGGAACTACTTGATTGTGAAACTGGAACAGTCTCAAAATGGCGACAACCATACACTTGAATTACGCAGTGCGGTTGTTAACAGCCAAAGCGTGGTTCCTCTTGAACAAGATAAAAATATTACCGAAATGAAAACAATGGACGGCAGCAAACTATGACCCGAGCAAGCAAAAAATCCAGCTCCAACAATATGATCTTTATCGTCGGCACCCTTATTGCCGTGATTATTATTGCTGCGGTTCTGCTTAATGCACAGCGACAGCAGGACGCAGATGCGGAAATGATCGCCGTGCCGGAACCAGTAGCTGAGGCCGCCGTGCAGGCGCCAGTAATACCAGAAGCCGAGATTCCCACGCCTGCAGAATCAGGGAAATCAGAACCTGCTGCGGAAGCGGAGATTAAACTCGTCACCGAGCCGCCTGCGCTTCCCTCTCTGGACACAAGCGACGACTTTATCCGTGAACGCCTGCTGCTGATCAGTAGCAAACCTGAGTTTTCGAAATGGATCAAAACCGATGATCTGTTGCGGCGCAGTGCCAGCTATATCGATGGCTTATCAAATGGCGTAACGCTGACAAAGGTATTTCCGCTCACCCCGGCAGAGGGCAAATTTGCAACCCATAGCAGCGATGGCGTCATCTGGTTAAATGCCGGCAACTACGAGCGCTATAACCGCACAGTCAACACAATTGTCAGCCTGCCGATGGACTCCATCGCGAAGATGTTCCACTTTATCAGACCATTGCTTGAGAGTGCTTTCTCGGAAATGGGTTACAACCCGAGGCAGATGGATGGAATTATTTTGCAGGCTATCGATGTGATTCTGACAACGCCTATCGTCGTCGAACCAATCAAGCTGACCCGAGACTCTGTGGTTTACAAATTTGCCGATCCGGCTCTTGAATCATTGCTGCCAATCCAAAAACAGCTACTGCGTGCAGGGCCCGAAAACACCAAGCGAGTGCAGCAGCAAGCCACAGCCTTGCGAGACGCCCTGTTAAATCCTTAACGGGAAGAAAGCGGGAAAAAACCAGTCTTAATCAGGTCTTGGGCAGCGTCACACCAGTCTGCCCCTGATACTTGCCACCGCGATCGGCATACGATGTCGCACAGACCTCATCGGACTCGAAGAACAGCATCTGAGCAACGCCTTCGTTGGCGTAGATCTTGGCTGGAAGATTAGTGGTGTTAGAAAATTCCAAGGTAACGTGCCCTTCCCACTCTGGCTCCAGAGGAGTCACATTAACGATAATTCCGCAGCGAGCGTAGGTTGATTTGCCGAGACAAATAGTCAGTACTGAGCGCGGAATTCTGAAATATTCGACGGTGCGGGCGAGGGCGAAAGAGTTGGGCGGGATAATACAGTAATCTCCCGTGACATCGACAAAGGCGTCGTCATCAAAGTTTTTTGGATCAACTGTTTTTGAGTGGATATTGGTAAAGATTTTAAACTCACTGGCACAGCGGACATCATAGCCGTAACTGGACGTACCATAGGAAATCACACGCTGCTCTCCAGAATAACGCACCTGGGGGACCGGACTCAAATGGTTCGATCATTTTGTGCTGCTCGGCCATGCGGCAAATCCAGTTGTCTGACTTAATGCTCATCTAGGGTAACTCCAGGAAACAGAATGATTTTAATAAGGCCGGTATCATACCGTTTTACGCAGACCGGGCAAGCCTAAGCACGGTTGCGTTAGCATCATTTGCCCTCAGCTATAGTCAGCTAAACTTCACATCTCTGCCAAACAGTCGACCACCGCACTGGTCACAGACAACATCACCAATTAGGTCACTGCCGCAGGGAGTATGAGATAACAGCATAGGTGCACCATGGCCGGTCTCACACCACTTGTCGCCCCAGCTGAGCAACGCAGTAAAAAAGGGAAACAGGTCACGGCCTTTATCTGTCAGATGATACTCATAGCGCAATGGACTCTGCTGGTAGGACTGTTTACACAGGACGCCAGCATCGACCAACAGTTTTAATCTGTCGCTGAGAATATTGGTGGCCACAGGCAGTTCACGAATAAAGTCATCAAAGCGCGTCAAGCCGTGAAAGGCCAGCGCAATAATATTGGCTGTCCAGCGGTCACCGAGCAGATTAACCAGATTGATATAGAGGTTTTTAACACTCTCACCCGAGCGGCTGGCGGCTGGCGAACGACGTCGGGTTTTAATCGGCCGTTGGTCCTGACCAGCGCCCGAACCTGGCCTGAATTGCACATCATTAAGCGCAACTGCCTGGTCACAGCTGCGGCACTGCATTTGCGGAGAAAACGCTTTACCACAGACGCGGTGCACCAGCTCTCTACCGAGTCGAGATTGGGATTCGTGAAATATTTTCGCTCCCAACTAATTGCCATCAGGGCGGTCTGGTAAAGCTCCATAGACTTCCGGGTGAGGTGATAGATGGGCCGACCATTATCGCCATGATGTTTTTGCAGACAGTCAATCGACTGCAACCAGTCCAGTCGATCAGTTAAAACCCCTCGCGACGCCCCGGTGGCTTGGTGCATCTGGTTGAAAGTGTTAATACCCCAGAACACTTCCTGCAAAATTAACAGACACCATTTATCGCCTATCTGATCAAGCGCTCGATTAATCGAGCTGGCCTTGCTGGTCAGACTGTTTTTTTCTGCCTGACTCATAGATCAAAGCCTCTGACGATCACTTCCAGAGCTGTTCACCACAGCTCCACCAGGCGTGAAATCCGACCGGCACACGTTGGGGGATTTTCACTCTGGCAATGGGGCCAACAGTGATATCTTTGGCATCAAAAATCTGCAACTCTGATTTCCATGTATTGCTGTCAGTCACCAGCGACACCACATAACCATCATCTTCGGCATTGTCGCGAGTCGCACCTTTTACCGGCGCAAACGGTGTTTCGCTGCCATACACTCCCTCACCATAATCCCACTGATCGTACTGACCGGTCTCATTGTTGTATTTGACCAATCCGGTAAAACGCAATGTGTGGCCTCCCTCTGCCAGCAGAGGAATTCGCTGATGGTAGGCATACTTGGATTTTATGCCCTGGTAAATCTGGTTGATCTTATTAAATTCCGTGTTCAGGTCATCAATATCACCTTCGCGAACTTCACCGGTGCGCAGATTAAAGCGCCAGCGATAGTTGTTTGCCTCAAGACGCATATAGGCAAGCATATGCGACAGCGCACCTTCATCATTGCTCGCGTCCGGCATCGGATTAATTGAGCGACAGCCGTCCATAACAATCCACTCGCCCTCTTCCCAACAGTTCGATACATGTAAGATAAAACAGGGTTCACACTCAAACCAGCGAATATCGTCAGAGCCGCCATAGCGGGGAATCACGCCAAAGCGAGTAGGGATATCGCGGTGAAATTTCAGCACCCGCATATTGTGATTGCGCAACACATTAACGTCGTGAAAAAACGGCAAGTCATGCAGGATCGTAAAGTTAGTGGTGAAACCGAGGTCATGAGGTAACCGCGGCCCTGGCAACTGAATAGGCACCTCCTGGCGCAGCGTACCATCGGGATTGGCGACACCATAGGTCATAAAAGGGGCTTCATCGCCATAATCCATAAAGATCAGCTCGCCGGTATTCCAGTCGACATGGCTGTGCGCTGACATATTGCGGCGCTGTCGCCCATCAATTTGCAACATACCTTGGTTTTGCAGTGTCAGCGGATCCATCGAATAGGGAATACCCGCGTTGTACCAGGTCGGAATCAAACTGCCATTAAACAAAATCACATCGGTATTGCCTGTGTCTTTGATCGGAAAGTCTGGCAGCGAAAAATCAAACGGTCCCATCACACCGGGCCAGACCGCTTCGTTTGCAGCCAGCTCATGTTGCAGTGCGGCAGTATGAATGTAGCTGTTGCGATAGGACGCCTTGCCGTCACGGATATAAACCGCATGAACCATGCCGTCGCCATCAAACGGATGATAGGCATTTTTGGGTTTAAACACCGGATTGGGACCATTGCGAAAATAGGCGCCATACAGGTCCTCGGGCAGCTCGCCGATAACCTCAAGTTCGTGCGCTTCGATTTCATCGGTGGTGGGTGCGTAGACGCCGTGCAAATAGGGGTTGTCGAGTTCGTAGATCCACTCTTGAGTGTTACTAAAATTCGGCGCCGAGCCGATACATTTTTCTGTAACGTCAAACGACTCTAATCTCATATTGCAATCCTAAAAATAACAAAGAGAGAAATCATGCCCTATTAAAGTTCAGTTATGCAAGTAATTTGATTTTCTGGCCTGCAGAGAGATAAATCCTGTTGCTCGCTGTAGCCCAGTTGGTTAGTATTCAGCTCGTCAGCGACACGACATCAGCATTTACAACAATAAAAATACGCTGCTTCAGCGGGACACAGCATATGTCTTTAGCCAATTTACGCTTGCCGGTTATCCAGGCTCCGATGTTTTTGCTCTCGGGTCCAGAGATGGTGATTGCCAGCTGTCGCGCCGGTATTGTCGGCTCTTTCCCGGCACCCAATGCGCGCAGTAGAGAGATTCTCGAGGCGTGGTTGCAGCAAATTACCACTGCACTGGCCGAATTCGATAATCCGCCACCCTGGGCAATTAATCTGGTTATGCACAACACCAACCCTCGGGCGTTTTGATGATCTTGCGCTGGCGGTCAAATATCGGGCGCCACTGGTTATCACTGCACTGGGCAGCCCCCGAGAAGCTGTTGAAGCTGTGCACAGCTACGGCGGTAAAATTTATGCCGACGTCAATAATATTGGCTTTGCCCGCAAGGCCGCTGAAACAGGCGTCGATGGACTGGCACTGATCTGTTCCGGGGCAGGCGGTCATACCGGCGAGCTATCACCATTTGCCTTTATCGATGAAGTTCGTAGCTTTTTTAACGGCGACATTATTTTGTCCGGCGCTGTGGGCAGCGGACGAGCCATAAAAGCAGCCGAGGTGCTCGGCGCCGACTACGTCTATATGGGCACTCGGTTTATCGCCACCGACGAATGTCTCGCCGCCGATGGCTACAAAGAGATGGTGGTCGAGGCATCCGGTGTCGATATCGTTACCTCTGACTCGGTCACTGGCGTCAAAGCCAACTGGCTCAGAAAAAGCCTGACCCAGGCCGGATACGATCTCAATAACATGCCTGCTGCCGGCGAAATTAACTTTCTCGAAGCCGCCGGCGACAGCAAACGTTGGCGCGATATCTGGGCGGCAGGTCAAGCTGTGGCAACGGTAACCCAACGCGACAGCATTGCTGACGTGGTGGCACAACTCGAAGCAGAATATAACGCGATTAGAATTTAGCGCGATTAACGAGGTACTCCATGATCACATCATCGCCCGAGCGAATTGAAGCCTACACACAAAAAGGCTGGTGGCGCGGTCACACTTTGCACGGCGCTCTGCTGCAGCAGAGCCATGACAACCCGGATATGTTGGCGGTCGCCGATCAGCCCGACCGCGAACAGCTCACCGGTGACCGCCCTCTGCGGTTAAGCTTTGCCGAGGTTGAACGCGCCAGCACTAATCTGGCTGCACAACTTTTACAAGCCGGGATTACAAACGATGATGCCGTGATTGTGCAGATTCCAAATATCGCCGAGCTCTATATCAGCTACATGGCACTCAGCAAAATAGGCGCCATTATTTCACCGGTGCCCATTCAATACGGCCCACACGAATTGCGCCATATTGCCCACACCATCAACGCCAAAGCCATCATCACTATCGCTCGCTTTAAAGACCAGCCGCTGGCCGGCAATGGCGATCTAATCAGCGATCTGAATCTGCAAGCGCTGGTATTTGGGCATAACCTCAGCGTCAACAGTGACCTCAACTCGCAATCTGTCAATGCGCTGCAGGCGCATCGCCAAGGCTATAAAGACGACGCCAACAATATCATTACAATCTGCTGGACATCCGGCACGACCGGCACTCCCAAAGGTGTGCCGCGCTCACACAATATGTGGGTGGCCACGGCGACCAATGTCTCCGAAGCGGCCGACTTCAGGAGCGGAGACCGATTTTTAAATATTTTCCCGCTGGTCAATATGGCCTCGGTGGGCGCACTGCTATACCCATCTGTGTTAACTGGCTGCAGTCTGTTCTTGCATCATCCCCTGGATCCCGCAGTGTTTCTTGGGCAACTGCAGGACGAGCAGATCAGCTTTACAATCGCGCCGCCGGCACTGCTAAATCAACTGGCAAAATCCGAGCAGATGTGGCGTCGGTACGACTTTTCTAAACTGCGTTCTGTGGGCTCCGGCTCCACCGCCCTCGCACCGTGGATGATCGAGACCTTTGGCCGAAACTACGGGGTCGAAGTACTTAATTTTTACGGTTCCAATGAAGGCATTAGTCTGTTCTGTACACCACTGCACTGCCAAGATCCGGAGACCAGAGCAACCATGTTTCCGCGTCTCGGCTGCGGTAGCGATCCCTGGGGCTCTTATGCGGGAACCACTGTACTGAGCAAAGTGGTGGATGTTGACAGCGGTGAAGAGATCACCGAGGTCGGTAAGATGGGTGAACTATTATTCAATGGCGCTACGGTCTTCGATGGCTATACCGGTACCGATAACAGTGATGTATTTACCACAGACGGCTACTTCAGAACTGGTGATCTGGTAGAAATTTGTGGCGAGCCCGGCAACTTTTATCGCATCGCCGGACGCAGCAAAGATATTATCAACCGTGGCGGGATGAAAATTTCTCCAGCAGAAATTGATGTGCTGCTCGAAGCCCTACCCAACTCTCTCGAAGCGGCAGTCTGTGCCTATGCAGACGAGCACCTCGGCGAAAAGATCTGCGCTTGCGTGGTGGCAGATCCAGACGGCGAGCCCGTCAACCTGGATAAGGTAATTGAGCATTTAAACAGCTTTGGGGTTGCCGTGTTTAAGCTGCCAGAAAGAATCGAACTGTTTCCCGCACTGCCGCGCAATCCCATCGGAAAAGTACAGCGTTTTGTCCTGCAAGAGCAGGTTGCACAGCGTATCAAGGAGTCACATTAATGTCCCCAGCAGTCTATATATTGGGCGGTGCGCAAACCGACTTCTCCCGCAATTGGAGCCGCGAAGAGCTGTCCATTTATGCCATGTTTGAAGAAACCTTAAACAGCGCACTGCACGCCACAGGCCTCTCTCCCGAGCAAATTGAAGTCGGCCATGTAGGCAACTTTGTCGGCGACCTGTTTACCGGGCAGGGACTCATCAATGGTTTTTTTGCCGAGGTCTACCCTGAGCTGGCCGGAATGCCGACCAGTCGACATGAGGCCGCCTGCGCCTCAGGTTCGATCGCTATCTTAAGCGCCATGCGTGATATTGAAGCCGGACACTACGATCTCGCCTGTGTTCTCGGACTTGAGTATATGCGTAACGTGGACGGCAAAACCGGTGCCGAGCACCTTGGTGCGGCGACCTGGAAAGGCATGGAAGCGACTAACTGCAATTTCCCCTGGCCCTACATGTTTAACCAGATTGTCGACGAGTACGACAAGCGCCACGGCATCAACTGCGACCACCTGAGAGAGATCGCTAAAATCAATTTTGCCAATGCCCGCAATAATGACAATGCTCAAACCCGTCACTGGGATCTGCCTGAACAGTGCTATACCGACAGCGACGCCTACAACCCGATTATCGAAGGCAAAATTCGTAAAATGGACTGCGGGCAAATTACCGATGGCGGCGCCTGTGTATTTTTAGCCAGTGAAAAAGCCGCGCGCGAATACGCTGCAGCGCGTCAACTGCGATTTGAGGATATTCCGCGAATCAAAGGCTGGGGGCATCGCTCGGCACCGATTAGCCTGGCCCGTAAATTTGCTTTGAGTGAAGGCAACCCATTAATTTTCCCCCACGTTAATCAACTGATGCGCGATGCTCTTGCGCGCGCGGGGATGGCTCAGGTGACTGACCTCGACGGTCTGGAAACCCACGACTGCTTTACAATTACCGAGTATATGGCGATCGACCATATCGGCTTAAGAAAAGCGAGTACCGAAGGGCGCATTAGTATGGACGGCGACTTCCCAATCAATCCCAGTGGTGGCTTGTTAGGCCTCGGGCATCCGGTTGGCGCAACAGGTATTCGCATGCTTCTAGACTGTGCCAAGCAGGTCACCGGCACAGCAGGCAAGTACCAAGTGAAAGGAGCCGAGAATATGGCAACCTTTAATCTCGGCGGCAGCACCACGACCTGTGCCAGCTTTATTGTCGGAATCAATTAATGCAACAGGCCTATATTTACGATGCCATTCGCACCGCTCGCGGTCGAGCCAAAGCAGAGGGTGGCCTGGCTGATTTATCACCACTGGAACTGCTTAAAAACCTCTATGACCATATAGCAATCCGCAATCACCTCGATCCGCAATGGATTGAGGATGTGGTGCTCGGCTGTGTGACTCAGATGGGGGAACAGGGCGGTAACATCGCCAAGGCCTCACTGATGTATTCCCACTGGCCGGACTCGGTTCCAGGCATCACCGTCAACCGCTTTTGTTCTTCGGGGCTGGATGCGATTAATTTGGCAGCAATGAAAGTAATGACCGGCCAAGGCACGGCGATTCTCGCGGGCGGCATTGAAATGATGTCGCGCATTCCCATGCTTAGTGACAAAGCGATACTGTTTGCTGACCACGCCGTGGCTCTGCAAAGCCGGATGCTATTGATGGGCAGCGGTGCAGATCTGATTGCCTCCAATTACGGCATCAGTCGTCAACAGGTCGATCAGATTGCCTACGATAGTCAGCAGCGGGCAGCCCGCGCCCGGCGCGAAGGCTACTTCACTTCGATTGTGCCAATCACCAATCCAGTGAGCGGCAAAGTCGTCGATCGTGACGAATGTATTCGCGAACATATTACCCTGCAACAACTGGCTGATTTGCCACCGGCCTTTGCCGACCTCGGCGCGATGGGAGTTGATGAACTGCAACTTAGCGAACAGCCTCAACTGGACCATATCGAGCACGTCCACACCGCGGGCAACTCCCCGGCGATGGCCGATGCCGCAGCGCTGGTATTAATCGGTGACACTGATCTTGAGCAGCGCCTGGGCAAGCCGCCTGTGGCTCGTATCCGCGCCGTTGCGACCACCTGTGAAGACCCACTTCAAGTCGTCTCCGGCTGCTCAGCAGCGACGCGGAAATTGTTAACTGAACAGCGTCTTGAGGTGGCTGATATCGACCTGTTTGAATTTTGCACGAAGCCTTTGCTGCAACCAGCATTCTCTGCCAACAGCAGCTACAAATTGATGCAGACAAACTCAATGTTAATGGCGGCGTGATTGCCATGGGTCACCCGATGGGAGCGACTGGCGCGATCATGATGGGGACATTGATTGACGAACTAAAACGGCGAGAACTGCAAACCGGTATTGTCGCGACCAGCGGCGCAGCAGGAACCGGCACCGCAATGCTCATCAGTCTCTGCTGACTGAAGGGAGGGTTGTGTAACCCTCCCCAAATATGCCAATCCGGTTCATCACCCATTGAACTAGCAACAACCAAGAACGGTCTACCCGCAATATTGTTGCCCAAAATCATATTTAAACCAAAAGGGGTTCGAATAGATTTATCTATCACAGTGGTATTTCCTTTATAGGATGCACTCACGCATTGAAAATCATCCGCAATTCGACGATGTGCAGTTATGGTTAATGGCAAGCCACCAAATGTTTTCTCTAGAGTGTGATAGGCATCAAAACCAAAATCCTGACATGCTCGCTCAGAAGAAGTATCAGAGCTAAAACAGCCATGCAATAATATGACTATTGAGCAAAATACTATTACTTTTAAAATTCGTTTCATAAGCATTTATTGTTCACGCGGCCAATTAAAAACTGGTGTTGGATTGACCTTTCTTATTAATTTTAATTGGCACACTTAATTCGAAATTGATTGATGAAGATTTGAGAGTCAGATACAGAGATTCTTGCAGATATTTTTTTATAGCACTCTGGACTTCCCAGGCTTTTCTAACCACTTTATCAGGGGCCCGTCATCTTCCAAGCTTAGGTACGTATAGTTAGATATGAGGGGTCCACAGCCGACCAAAAGACCGGCTATTAACGAGAAAAAAAGAGTCTTACCGGTCCATTCAAACTTATTATTTGGAACAGGTTTACTTCCTCCTAAAAAGTGATTGAACTCCAGTTTAGATCGAGCGCCATTTGCATACTAAAGACTAGACTTAAATTTCTGCCTCATAGCCAAGCCCGGTTGCCCCTGTAGCCGTTTTCCTTGTAGAAATATGATCAAACCCCGGACTGCTTTAAAAACTATAGAACTCAATCCCACCAAGGACAAGGGCACAGTCAAATGTGTCTAGCTGCTACTCAAACACAATCTCCGGCCCGCTGCTGTCGTCCATCGCTGCCAACTGCTCGATTACCTTTGCCGCCACAACTCTGTAACGCTGGGCAATATCGCCATCCGGCTCGGCCACCACTGACGGGGTTCCGCTGTCGCCGCGCTCGCGGATGGTGCGATCGAGGGGCATGCTGCCAAGCAGCTGGGTATGGTATTCAGCGGCAACACTGTCGCCCCCGCCAGCGCCAAAAATTGCATCTTCATGGCCGCAGTTGCTGCAGATATGCACAGCCATATTTTCAACAATGCCGAGCACCGGAATTTTTACCTTGGCAAACATCTCGATCCCTTTTCTGGCATCAAGTAGTGCAATATCCTGAGGGGTGGTGACAATCACCGCGCCGGCAACAGCGGCTTTTTGGGCAAGGGTCAATTGAATATCTCCGGTGCCTGGAGGCATGTCCACAACTAGTATATCCAGCTCGCCCCAGTGAGTTTGCTCAAGCAGCTGCTGAAGCGCACCGCCGGCCATCGGACCGCGCCACGCCATCGGCGTCTTATCGCTAACCAGATACGCCATCGACATAGTTTCAAGCCTATGGGCGGGTACCGGAATAAAAGACCGTCCGTCTGGTGAGTCCGGCCGCGTTGACTCAGGCACGCCCAGCATCATGGCGACGCTGGGGCCGTATATATCCGCATCAAGTAAGCCGACCTTTTTGCCTTCCGCCTGCAGTGCTAATGCCAAATTGACTGCGGTGGTTGACTTGCCAACCCCGCCTTTGCCTGAGGCTACTGCGATAATTTGTTTTACTTGAGCTAACACGCGTTCTCTCCATTCATTTCGGTTTTTATCCAGGTGTGTGTATTGGCCGCTACCAATCACTGCAGGGGGCTTGGCCAGATAGAGAATGAAAAGTGCGCACAAAATCGCTATAGTTGCGCGCTAAAGTCAAACCTCTAATCAAGAATCCAAACCATGTCATCAAAACGTCAGATCCTGGTCACTAACGCCCTTCCTTATGCCAATGCCGCACTGCATCTGGGGCATATCCTCGAGTACACCCAAACCGATGTCTGGGTGCGCTTCCAGAGAATGCGCGGGCACGAATGTTACTACCTTTCCGCCGACGATGCTCATGGAACAGCGATTATGCTTAAAGCGGATGAAAAGGGGATCAGCGCGGAGCAACATATCGCCGATATGCGCGCGATTCACGAGGCCGACTTTCACGACTTTGCAATCAGTGTGGACAATTATCACACCACCCACTCTGATGAGAACCGTGAGTTTTCCGAACTCATCTACAACCGCTTAAACGCCAATGGCCATATTGCCAAGCGCGAAATTACTCAGGCCTTTGATCCAGAGAAAAACCTGTTTCTCGCCGATCGCTACATCAAAGGCAGCTGCCCAAAATGCAAAGCCGAAGACCAGTACGGCGATAATTGCGAAGCCTGTGGTGCGACCTACTCACCGATTGATCTAATTGATCCGGTTTCGGTGATATCAGGTGCCACACCGATTGAAAAAGCCTCAACCCATTATTTTTTCAAGCTGCCGGAGTTTACGGAGTTTTTGAAAGATTGGACTCGCAGCGGCGCAGTTCAGGAAGAAGTCGCCAACAAGCTCGGCGAATGGCTCGACACTGGACTGCAGGAATGGGATATCAGCCGCGATGCACCCTACTTTGGCTTTGAAATTCCCGATGCGCCAGGTAAATACTTTTATGTCTGGTTGGATGCGCCAATCGGATATATGGCCAGCTTTAAAAATCTCTGTGATCGCGAAGGTATTGATTTCGATCACTACTGGAAAGCCGACAGTAGCACCGAGCTGTACCATTTTATCGGCAAGGATATTGTCAACTTCCACGCGCTGTTTTGGCCGGCAATGCTCTCCAGCGCCAACTTCCGCACCCCGAGCAAAATTTGTGTTCACGGCTTTGTGACCGTAAATGGCAAGAAGATGTCGAAATCACGCGGCACCTTTATCAATGCGCGCTGCTATCTCGACCATCTGGATCCCGATTATCTGCGCTACTACTATGCGTCGAAACTTTCGGGCTCGGTGGAAGATATCGATCTCAACCTGGAAGATTTTCAGCAAAAGGTGAATAGCGATCTGGTCGGCAAAGTGGTCAATATCGCCAGTCGCTGCGCCAAGTTTATTGCCAATGGCAACAACGGTGTGCTCTCCAACACAATCGAAAACCCCGAACTCTGGGCTCAGGTCAGCGGCGCGGCAGAGAGCATTGCCAACCATTATGAAAACCGCGATTACAGCAAGGCGATTCGCGAAATTATGGCGCAGGCCGATGCTGCCAATGAATATATTGCCGCCAAAGAGCCGTGGAAACTCAACAAACAGGAAGGTATGCAGCAACAGGTGCAGGATATCTGCTCACTGGGCGTCAACCTGTTCCGCGTGCTGATGACCTATCTGAAACCTGTTGTGCCGACCATGACTGCCGCCGCCGAGGAGTATCTCAATGATACTCTGAGCTGGGAAAGCCTTGCCCAGCCATTGACTGGTCACCAATTGGCGACTTTCAAACCCCTGATGCTCCGTATCGAGAAAGAGAAGGTTGAAGCAATGATTGAGTCTAGCAGACCGCAGGCAGCGCCAGCAGTCGCTCCTATCGAAGGACCACTGGCCGATGAGCCCATTGCGCCAGAGATTAACTTTGATGAGTTTGCCAAAGTCGATCTCCGCGTAGCCCGCATTATCAAGGCGGCGCATGTTGAAGGGGCTGACAAACTGTTGCAACTGACTCTGGATCTGGGCGGCGAAACCCGTCACGTTTTTTCTGGCATTAAATCCTCTTATCAACCTCACGACCTTGAAGGTCGCCTGACGGTGATGGTTGCCAATTTGGCGCCGCGCAAGATGCGCTTCGGCATGTCTGAGGGCATGGTGCTGGCCGCCGGTGACAAAAAAGGAATCTACCTCCTGGAGCCGGACAGCGGCGCCCAACCCGGCCAGAGAGTCAGCTGATCAACATCTATACTGTCTGCGTATAATCAGCGGAGTTTTTCGCACCCGGACGTAACCGCCTTGGCGGTTACTACATATTCTTAAAAGTACTAACGACCTGCTGTATATATGTTGAATCGAGATAGTTGATTCCACGATAATGGCAGCTCCCACAACGGTTTGGCTTTGTAGCATGCAAGAATTTGCCGTGATTCTGGTCAGCTCAATTCTGATCAACAACTACGTGTTGGTGCAGTTCCTTGGACTGTGCCCGTTTATGGGTGTGTCCAATAAACTCGAATCGGCTATCGGCATGGCCGCCGCTACCACCTTCGTGCTGACTCTTACCGCCATGGCCAGCTATATGGTCAATGCGCTGGTACTGGAGCCGCTTGGCCTGATTTATCTGCGCACCATCGCGTTTATTCTGGTGATCGCAGCCGTGGTCCAGTTCACGAAAATGTTTATCGAAAAAACCAGCCCGCTGCTCTATCGCGTGCTAGGTGTATTCCTGCCGCTGATCACCACTAACTGTGCGGTGCTCGGTGTCGCCCTGCAGAACACCTCAAAAGACCTCAACTTTACCCAGTCTTCGCTGTATGGCTTTGGGGCTGGCGCTGGCTTCTCGCTGGTGCTGATTTTGTTCTCTGCGATGCGCGAGAGATTGGCCGCGGCCGATGTCCCAGAGTCGTTTAAAGGGGCAGCCATCGCCATGATCACAGCGGGACTGATGTCACTGGCCTTTATGGGATTCAACGGGCTGGTATAAATGATTGAACTTATCTCACAGCACCCCATTTTTGCAGCGCTGATCGCGATGGTTGGGTTATCCATCCTGTTTGGCGGTCTGCTTGGCTACGCCGCTGAAAAATTCAAGGTTGAGGGTGACCCGATTGTTGAGCAGATCGACGAGCTCCTGCCACAGACCCAGTGTGGTCAGTGTGGTTTTCCTGGCTGCCGCCCCTACGCCCAATCTATTGCCGACGGCGATGCGATCAACAAATGTCCGCCGGGTGGTCAGGCCACAATTAACGCTCTGGCTAATCTGCTCGGCGTGCCGGCACCGGAACTGGATCAAGAGCACGGGCAAGAGAGCGAAGTGAAAATCGGCGTGCCGGCACCGGAACTGGATCAAGAGCACGGGCAAGAGAGCGAAGTGAAAACTGTCGCTTATATTCGCGAAGATGAATGTATTGGCTGCACTAAATGTATTCAGGCCTGTCCGGTGGACGCGATCCTTGGCGCGGCAAAATTAATGCACACGGTGATCGCCGATGAGTGCACCGGCTGCGACCTCTGTGTGGAACCCTGTCCGGTAGACTGCATTGATATGCTCCCGGTTAAAGAGACTATCGCCGACTGGAAATGGTCAACTCCCGCTAAGCCTGGCCAGATGATCGCCACTGATCGTCGCGGCGAACTGGGCAGCAACACTGTCCAGGAAGATGCGGCATGAACAGAACCTGGGTGACACCGGGTGGCGTTCACCCCCCGGAAAACAAACATCAATCGATGACTCAGCAGATTGGATCTCTGCCGATTCCGGATAAATTGGTTATCCCGCTCAGCCAGCACATTGGTGCAGCGGCGGCAGCCTGTGTTGAGGTCGGCCAACATGTGCTCAAGGGCCAGCTGATCGCCGAGGCCGCTGGTGTTGTCAGTATTCCTATGCATGCGCCGACATCCGGTACAATCAGTGCAATCGAACATCGACCCATTGCCCACGCCTCGGGTATGCTCGCGCCCTGCATCGAAATTACCAGCGATGGTGCTGACAGTTGGATCGAGCATCAGGGCATCAGTGATTACGAACATACGTCGCCAGAGAAATTGCTCGAGATAGTCGCAAATGCCGGTATTACCGGGATGGGTGGTGCCGGCTTCCCGTCGGCGGTCAAACTCAATCCGGGGCGCCAGCGGCCAATCGACACCTTGATCATCAACGCCACCGAGTGCGAACCCTACATCACGGCGGATGACTCTGCGATTCGCGAGCGTGCCGGCGAAATTGTTGGCGGCATTAAAATTCTCAGCGCGATTCTAGGTCACCCCCACAATATTCTGATCGGTATCGAAGACAATAAACCAGAGGCCATTGCTGCCCTGCAGCCCCATGTCGAAAGTACCGGCATCTCGATAGTGGTGTTTCCGACTAAATACCCCTCTGGCGGCGAGAAGCAGCTGATCTATATTCTCACGGGCAAGGAACTGCCGGCGGGGAAACTGCCCGCCGATCTGGGCATGGTGTGCATCAATATCGGTACCACCTATGCCATTAAACGGGCTGTGATTGACGGCGAGCCGCTTATCTCTCGCGTTACCACAGTGACTGGCGAAGCGGTCGGCACCCAACGCAACTATGACGTTTTGATCGGCACGCCGGTCAGCCACTTGCTGGCGCACAACCAATTTGATCAAGAGCGCTGCAGTCGAGTGATTATGGGCGGGCCGATGATGGGCTTTAGCTTACCCTCGGCCGAAGTGCCTGTAGTGAAAACCACCAACTGTATTCTGGCGCCGAGCTACGCCGAAATTCCCGAGGATGAGCCGGCACAACCCTGTATTCGCTGCGGCATGTGTGCCGAAGCCTGCCCGGTATCGCTGCTGCCACAACAACTATTTTGGTATGCTCAGGCCCAAGATCATGACCGTCTCGAAGCGCACAACCTGTTTGACTGCATTGAGTGTGGCGCCTGCTCTTATGTCTGCCCGAGCAATATTCCGCTGGTGCAGTACTATCGCTCAGCCAAGGGTGAAATTCGTCAGGCTCACGACGAAAAAATCCGATCTGACCATGCTCGAGAGCGCTTCGAGTTTCACAAAGCACGCATTGAGCAGGCCGAGCAGGAGAAAGAAGCCAAACGCGCTGCACGCCGCGAAGCGGCCCAACAGGCCAAGTCAGCAACTGCAACCAATGGTAGTTCTGGCGGCTCATCTGCTGCCGATATTATTGCCGCTGCTCAAGCCCGGGCTGCCGCCAAACAGGCCAGTCCAGAAGATCAACGCGCCAAACTTGAGCGCACCATTGCCGCGACCGAACAGCGCTTGCAGCTGGCCGAAGAGAAACTTGCCGAAGCCGTAGCCAGCAACAGTGACAAACAGTCGGTATTTAGTGCCGCGGTGGAAAACACCCGACAAAAACTTGAGCAGTCAAAATCAAAGCTCGCGGAGCTGGCAGAATAATGGCATTTAAACAGGTCACCTCACCCCACGCGCACAGCGCGCAAAACACCGCCAAGGTGATGCAGCTCGTTCTGCTGGCCACAGTGCCCGGACTGATCGCGCTGACCTGGCAATTTGGCTGGGGCAGCTTTATCAACATTGCCCTCGCATCAGTGACGGCGGTTAGCTGCGAAGCCGCCATTATGCGTATGCGGGGGCGCTCGGTTAGCTTTTATCTGAGAGACTACAGCGCTGTGGTTACCGCTGTACTGCTGGGGCTCGCTCTGCCGCCGCTGGCCCCTTGGTGGATAGTGGTAGTGGGTACGGTATTTTCAATTGTTGTCGCCAAGCAACTCTACGGCGGTCTCGGCTACAACCCGTTTAATCCGGCGATGATTGGCTATGTGGTACTGCTGATCTCGTTCCCGATTCAAATGACCACCTGGATAACACCGCTTGCGCTGCTGCCGCTGGGCACTGTTCACCCCGGACTGATTGAGTCACTGCAGATTGTCTTTTCTGGCTATACGCCCGCCGATGGTGTGACAGGTGCGACACCACTGGATACCTTTAAGCACAGCAGCGGCCTGCTAGCCGATCAAATCTATGCCCGCGAACCACTGTTTAATCAGGCGATGCTGGCTGGCGCTGGCTGGGAGTGGGTCAACCTCGGCTTCCTGCTCGGCGGACTGATATTGTTGTCACAGCGTATTTTTACCTGGCATGGTCCGGTGGGAATGCTCGCTGCACTGACCCTGATGTCGCTAATATTTTGGGATGGCGGCAGCTCAAGCAGCCCCGGCTCACCCCTCATGCACCTATTTAGCGGCGCGACCATGATGGGAGCATTCTTTATTTTGACCGACCCTGTCTCGTCGGCAGTGAGTAATCGCGGGCGGCTTGTTTTTGGCGCGCTGATCGGCGTACTGGTCTATGTTATTCGTGCCTGGGGCAACTATCCCGATGCAGTCGCCTTTGCCGTATTACTCGCCAACTTTGCCGCACCGTTTATCGACAACTATACCCTGCCGCGAACCTATGGCCACGTTGATCGCCGTCGTGCCACAGAAAAGGAGGACCAGTCATGACACTGAGATCGATCGGATTTAACAGTGCCGTGCTCGCTCTCTTTGCACTGGTTACCTCGCTGATTCTGGCCATTACCAATGATATGACCTTTGAGCGTATTGCCGAGTCTGAACGCAAAGCTGCCGAGCGTGCGCTGTTGGAAATTATTCCCCTCGAGCGGCACGACAACGATCTGCTGATGGACGTGCATCCGGTTCCAGAGCAATACTGGGCTATGCTCGGCCTAAAAAGAAAGGGGGCAATATCCACATCGCACGAGACCAGGGTGACCCGGTGGCGGCAATTATTCCGGCTATAACACAGGACGGCTACAGTGGCGCCATATCAATGATTATCGGTATTAACTTTGACGGCACCGTAGCCGGTGTGCGCGTTGTAGAGCATCGCGAAACGCCAGGACTGGGCGACAAGATTGACTTGAAAAAGAGTGACTGGATTTTGGGCTTTAATGGCAAGTCACTGCTCAACCCGCAGCAGAGCGACTGGAAAGTCAAAAAGGAAGGCGGCGACTTTGACCAGTTTACCGGGGCGACCATCACTCCCCGCGCAGTGGTAAATCAGATCTTAAAATCTCTGCAATATTTTGAAAATGATCGCGAGCGGTTGCTGACAATCAGCGCCGCCAATGCCGCACTTGAAATGGAATAGGCCGCACAATGAGCGAAACCCAGACCACAGAAATAGCTTCTAGCGACGCGCAGGCATCGGAAATCAGTATTGCCGAGATCATCAAAAATGGTCTCTGGAATAATAACCCGGCACTGGTACAACTGCTTGGCTTATGTCCGCTGCTGGCGGTAACCGGCAGTGTTGTCAACGCGCTGGGGCTGGGACTGGCAACATTAATGGTATTAATCGGGTCCAACACCATTGTCTCGTTGATTCGCAATCATGTCAGTGACGCCGTACGGCTGCCCGCTTTTGTGGTCATTATCGCCGCCTTTGTAACCTGCGCCGAACTGCTGATGAAAGCCTACACCTACGAGCTATATCAGATTCTGGGTATTTTTATCCCGCTGATTGTCACCAACTGCGCCATTCTCGGCCGCGCTGAAGCCTTTGCCAGCAAGCATCACGTCGGCTATGCCGCGCTCGATGGCTTAATGATGGGCCTCGGCTTTCTGCTGGTACTGGTGATGCTGGGGGCAATACGCGAACTGTTTGGTCACGGCACACTGTTTTCCAGTATGCAATTACTGTTCGGTCCCGACGCGAGCAACTGGGTTGTGCAGCCCTTTGGCGACAACTACAGCTTCCTGATCGCTATTTTACCGCCTGGTGCCTTTCTGGTGACCGGCTTGCTGATCGCCGGTAAAAACACGATTGATGCGGCACTGAAACGTCGTGCCGATGCCAATAAAGAGCGCCCGGTGAAAGGCGCAAAACGGATTCGAACCACTGGCCATATCAGCTGATTGGTCTGCCCGCACAGGATGATGGCGATTTATGAATAAAACCGGCGCATGGTTAACCCGGTACGCACTGGAACAACTTGGCATCACACACACCTTCGGCATTCCCGGTGTGCAAAACGCTGAACTCTATGACCAGCTAAACCAGTCTCAACAGATTACCCCCCATCTGGTAAACCACGAAATGAGCGCCGCCTTTATGGCTGATGCGCTGAGCCGAACCTGTGCCGGCAGCGTCGGCGGGGTCTCCGGTTCTGGAGTAACGCACGCCATTAGCGGAATTGGCGAAGCCTATCTGGCAGGCATTCCAATATTGATTATTGCCGGTGCCCCGCACAGCCAACTTGGCCCACAGCTAATTGACGCAACGCAAATATTGCAGCCACTCACCAAAGCGATTTACCGTATCGATAAGCATCAGCAGATTATCGAAACCCTTTTTAGAGCCTATCACGTTGCTACCAAGCATCAGCAGATTATCGAAACCCTTTTTAGAGCCTATCACGTTGCTACCAACGGCCGTCCCGGTCCGGTTTATATCGAGATTCCAGTCGACCTTCAGCTACTTGATCATGCCGTTAATGAGCCCCTGCCCACCTTTGTCCACAGCGTTAATGACCACGCGCCCACGGCCAGCGATGGCGACTTTGAGATCGACTTTGACAGCGCAGCAAAGCAACTGCTGCAGGCAAAATCACCGGGCATTATGGTTGGTTGGGGTGGTGTCGATGCACAGCCCGAGCTGATCGCGCTCGCCGAAAA
>Ga0206124_10000179_pt1 | contig 50174 bp, 37 predicted proteins | sample Helgoland_Spring_3_FD_148671 | JGI IMG/M metagenome (GOLD analysis project Ga0206124, IMG submission 148671) | Pelagic subsurface seawater microbial communities from Kabeltonne, Helgoland, North Sea - Helgoland_Spring_Bloom_20160321_2 | ecosystem: Environmental > Aquatic > Marine > Epipelagic ... | reverse complement strand
CCGGTACAACCGACGCCACTGGACAAGCAATTATTAGTTTGAGTGATGTTAATGAATCATTCACAAATGCAAATGATTGGATTATTTCTGTAAACGGTGTAATTGATACAAGTGTAGTAATTAGCGGTGGTAATACTTCACAAGCTATAATTTCTGGATTAGCTGCAACACAAACCTTTAATATTTTGGCCTATGTAGCAAAATCATCAGCTACCGCAAAAACAAAAAGTTTAACAAATTTAACACAAGCTATTACTTTAAATGCCGCAGATTCTGCTGGTATTGTATATGGAAGTGTTGGCGTAGCTGACGTTTTTGAATTTACTAGCATAACTCAAGATAGTGCAAACGGACCAGATATTAGCTCATCGTTTATTACCGATAATGGGCAAAGAGATACTCACTATGGTACAAGTAGAATTCGGTTAAAAACTGGAAAAACAAATCCAATTACAGTTTATGTTAAAGTTAAATATTTCCAGCACTCAACCAATGGCGATTTTTATAGTATTAATTCATATAGCGGGATTGATTATGCCGATATTCCTTCTCATGTTACTGCCGATGGCACAATAGTGCAATTAAGAAATGTATTAGATTTTAGACCAGTTGCTGACATAAACGGAAATTATAATACTAATACATCACGTATTAATGAATTACCACAAAATACCGATAATATATTGGCTGATATTAATTATTATCAATCAAGATGGGATAAAATTGTAATTAATGAAAATGGACAAATTACCAATTTAAGTGGTGAACCATCATTAACACCAAATTTCCCAGTAACACCGGAAAATTGCTTAGAACTTTATAGAGTTAAATTAAACCCATATACGTTAGATAATACTGATATTAGTGTTACAAAAATTGACACTAAGGGTTATACAATGTCAGAGATTGCTGGTATTGAAAAAAGAATTGAAAGACTTGAGGAAACAACTGCGCTTAGCCTTCTTGAATTAGATACTAATAATTTGGCAGTTTATGATTCTGCTGGTAATGATAGAACAAAATCTGGTTATATGGTAGATAACTTTGCAGACTTTTATCATACCGATGATAAATACTCCGAATTTAAAGCATCTATTGATCCACAAAATTATAAATTGCGGCCAGCATATTATAGCGATAATATTGGTTTGCAATATGATTCTGATAATTCAACAAATACAATCCTTAAAGGCGATAACATTTATATCAAGTATGCCCATACACCATTTTTATCGCAGCTTCAAGCATCAAGAACAGAAAACGTTAACCCATTTGCGGCATACCAATTTAATGGTAATTTAAAACTTTCGCCGGCTTCGGACGAATGGAAAGATGTGCGTAGACTTGCGGATAAAGTAATTAGTGGTGGTACATTGTTAAATGGTAGACAATTAGACCAATGGAATGAATGGCAATGGGCCTGGGGCGGTTCACAAATTTCTGGATTGCAAAGAGGCGATACTGTAGAAACAAGTCCAAGAACGACATCATCATCCACCAGCACACAAAGATCGGGTAATGAATTACTCACAATTAGAACTACTAGTGCAACAGCAATAGTACAAAGAGTAGTATCATCAGAAACTATTCGTGAAGTTGTTGCGGATCGTGTGGTAGATGTTGCGCTTTTACCATATATTAGATCAAGAAAAGTATTCTTTAAGGGAGAAGGTCTTCGTCCTAATGTTAAAATTATTCCATATTTTGACGGAATTGATGTCAGTGCCTGGTGTAAAGAAGAGACGTTTAAAAACTTTTCAACAAATAAAACCGAATATGGTAATACTCAAAATTCATTAACTGGTCATCCAGAGACTGCGTCAAATTTATTCAGTGATGCTGAAGGTAGATGCCAAGGTTCATTCTTTATTCCTAATACATCAACCATTAGTTTTAGATCAGGTACTCGCGAATTTACTCTTTTAGATATTACTTCGTATGATCCCCAAAATTCATCAACAGTTGCTGTAGCAAATTATGACGCTAAGGGTTTACTAGAAACTAAACAAAGAACAGTAAAATCTACTCGCAGTATACAAATTATCACCCAGCGTGAAAATGTTGAGACCAATAGAACAATTACTGGGCGTCAAACTGTTCGACAAAGAGATCCAATTGCTCAATCATTCTTTATTGAAAATGCTGAAGGATTGTTTATTTCGAAAGTAAGATTATTCTTTGAAAGCAAAGATGAAACATTACCAGTTCAAATTCAAGTTCGACCAATGGTAAATGGATCGCCCTCTTCTGATGTTATTATTCCTGGTTCTATTGTATCAAAAAATTCAACCGAAGTTAATATTTCAGCAAATGCAACAGCTGCAACAGATTTTGAATTTGATGAACCGTTATATTTAGATTCATATAGCGAATATTGTATTGTGGTTATATGTGATACTACCAAATATAATGTTTGGACATCATATATGGGTGATTTTGAATTAGGGTCAACAGCAAGAAGAATTGTTACCCAACCAACATTGGGATCGTTCTTTAAATCTCAAAACTCTTCTACATGGGAACCAGCACAGTTACAAGATTTGAAAATGGAATTATTTAGATGCGCATTTTCTGGCACAACAGGAACTGCACAATTATATAATAGTAATTTACCAAATGAATTATTAGAAAAAGATCCATTTGAAATGACTGCTGCTAGTAATTATATTTTAGTGCATCATAAAAACCATGGATTTACCATTGGGGATAAAGTAACAATTTCGGGAGTTACCGGGACTATTAATGGTATTCCAGCAAGTGAATTAAATACTACTCATACTATAAGTAATTTTAATGATCAAGAAGCAATTGATTCATATTATATTCAAGTAGCAACAGCTTCTATATCAACAAAATCAGCTGGTGGTACCACTGTACAAGCTACTAAGAATATGATTATTAATGTTATTAATCCGTCTATTGAAGTATTATTGCCACAATATACAAATATAACATTAAAGGGCAAATTCCTTTCTGGTAAATCTATTGCTGGTAGTGAAGTGCCATATCAACAAGATACAACATTTGAGCAATTGCAATTCAAAGAAAATACTTATTTTAATGTACCAAAAGTAGTAGCCAATACTGCAAAAGAAACTACATTAGGAACTAGCTCTATAATTTTACAATCAACTATGACTACCGATAATAATTTTGTAGCGCCAGTTATTGATTTACAGCGCGCCTCAATAATAGGAATTTCAAATAGAATTGAAAATCAATCTAATGCTATTTCAGCGGGTTTCAATATTCCACATCAATATATTAATGAAACTGATCCTAACGAAGGTAGTTCACCAACAAAACATGTTACAAAACCAGTAACACTAATTAATGATGCTGTTGGATTGAAAATCCTATTGGGGGCAAATAAACCTCGAGGAGCAGACTTTAAAGTATATTGGAGAACATGCGAAGTAAGTGAAAACATTTATGACTTTGCATGGGCATTAGTAACACCTGAAGGACCACAGGCTTCAGATGAAAATCCAGAGGTATTTAGAGATTATAGATATCTTGTAGGTGGCGATGGTGGTACTATGGATGCGTTTACAAAATTTCAAGTCAAAATAGTATTTACATCAAATAATAGTTCAAAAGTGCCAACTATTAAAGATCTACGACTTATTGCATTGGGTATTTAAGATGTATTTGAAAATAGAAGGCGAACCAAAATTAGTAAAAGATATTAAAACTGGCGCGATCCTAAATTTAAATTATCATGATGAAATAGCTAAAATTAAAAAAGCTAAAGCATTAAAAAAAATGCAAGAGAATGAAATAACCGATTTAAGAGCAGAAGTAAGCGAAATTAAAGAATTACTTGCTATGCTAATAAGAAAGATTGACTAATGGCTAGAAAATATTACGTAGATTTAAGTGATACCATTGCTGCATGGCGTGGTAAAACTAATTTAATTTCTGAAAATATTGGTGATTTAGATAATCTTACCTGGAGTGATGATAGCGATGTTGTTGCGGCACTGAATAGTCTCTATGCATTGAGTGGTCCTAGAACCGAAAGGTTATTAATTTTAGATGCAAGTGGGACAGTTGTTAAATCCATATATGGTTATGCTGATTCTGGAGTTAGCTGATCGTGGCTATACATAGACCATTAACTTATGATAATACTGGTGGCGTGCTGCGCCAGATGACTGATGCAGAGTTAACAGCTTTACGTCTAAAAGCTATCTATACATATGGTTTAAATCCATCAGTTGTTCTTTCTCGTGTAGGTACAGGTGGTAATTTAGGTTCAATATACGATACAAGATCAATAGTAAATGGGTATGCTGCAGATTCTGATGGTGCACCACCGGTTACAATAAAAACCATAGAATTTTCTAATATTAATCAAACAGTACAAAGTGAATTAGCAGTTAATAACGCGTCACTTAAAGAATATCCAGTCTATTTAAATAATAGTGGTGATATTGCTGCAATGACAGATATTGATTTTTATGATACAATTATTTTACCAGCAATTGATATTTTAACAAGTGGAAATACAACTTCTCAACAGCCCGGCACATATTTTATTTCAGCTACTAATAATGTTGCTGGTGCAACTTTAGTTGACCCTCTACCTATTTACATAGATACTCGAGCTGACCTTAATTATTTTCGAAATGACGATTATGATTACGATTATGATTATGAATACGATTATGAATATTGTGGGCCATATGAAAACGATAGACCAATTCAAATTCAACAATTTTATTTGCACCGAATAGATGCAAATGCTGGAATTTTAGCACCAATTTCTTATCCGCTTTATATTACTGATAATAATAATTTAAAAATTTATGGAGCTAACGAATTAAATACACTATTAGAAAAAAGTATTAGATATACTGCTTCTGCAAATTCAGCCGGATTAATTAGATATTCATATACAGATGGCAATACAAGAGGTAGTGCTATGTCAAATACAGTGTATTCGGGTTCTGGGTTTAAAGATTGGGCAATTGCTGATCTCTGTATTCCCGGAGATTACGATTATGATATTGTTCAGCAAGTTCCGGCTGGACCTGTCACAACAGCGAACATATATAATTTAAGGATCAAAAAAGGATAGAATGAAATATGACGACATTTGTTAATGGTTTTAAAACCGCGAAATTTATTAATCCTCCAAAAAATACTTTAATAGAAATTATATATGAATCAAACAATAAAGATTCATCATATCTTATTGATGTGGATCATGAGCATCCAGATTTTAAAGCTTTAATGGAATTAGTATCTCTTGAAGATATTGAAAAGGCCACATATAATAAGCCAACTGTGCATATTTCAGAATCTATTCCTATTGCAAAAATTAGTAAAGAATCAATTAAAAATATTGAAATTATTAATAATACAGCTGAAATTATTGAGATAGTTCCAGATGAGGCACCGGTTAAACCTGCTTATATTCCAAGACAAAAAAAGAACAGGCAAGTTGAAGTACAAGCAGTAAATGATGCCATACAAATGCTAATGGATAATCGATATGATGAAGGTATTATTTTTCCATTAAAAGTAAAATTATTTAAAAATGAAAAAATAATTAATTCTGGATTAAAAAGAGATATTGAAGAAAGTAAAGATTTGATGCATCTTGTATCAATTATGCAATACTTGGATTAAATTATGAGTAAAAATAAAATTGTTTACTTGCAATGGGGTGATAGATATACTCAAGAGCATGTAGATCGATTATATGATCAAATCAATAAAAATTGTTCAGTAGATTTTGACTTTATGACGGTACAAGGCTGTCATGAAGGCGCTGCCTTTGATCAAATGCAATCTTTACAAAAAAAATATTATAGAGGTGATTTGGACGTAGACTCATCTATAACCGAAAATTCATCCGATACATATGTTCGTGAAGATGCCGGTGGTCTTGCACACTTTCGTAAATTTATTTTATTCATGCGAGACGACGATGATAGATATTTTGATAAAGATGACACTATATTATATGTTGATTTAGATACACTTATTACAAACGATCTATCATATTTTTTCGATTTAGATAATTCTAAACCTTGGATTGCACGCAGCTGGCAGTTTAATAAAGATAGTAAATGGAAAAGATTATATAATTTAAGAAGTTGTCCATATTTCAATAGTTCTGTTATGGTATGGAAACCCGGGCAATGTAGAAAAATATTTAATCAGCTTACAAATCCAGTCAAAATAGAAGCATCATTTTTTCAATACGGAGTAAATGATAATTGGTTATTTCATAGATTTGGTCCAATGGCATATAGTAAAGATGATAGAAATTTTTTTAATCATTTTGATAAAGACATTGTAGTGTCAGACCCAAGTTATATGACAAATAATACTAAAATCCATACATTAGCAGGCCTTTCTATGAATGAAAAGAATAAAATATGTTTGAATTAAATGATAGCTTAATATCATGTTTAGCATATATTGATTCTAACATGCCTTATAGAAAAAAAGATTTTTATGATTCAATTAAGCCCCAAGCATTACAAGCAAAGTTTTGGTTAGCTGAAGAATATAATAAAATTTATAAAGAACAGCGCACCGCAAATATTATTGGTGCAGGCTTTGTAATGTTTAATGATTATTTTTTAAAGATAATGAATATAGATAATATTGTATATTATGATTTAGATAAAGAAGCATTATCGTTGAATTGGCATGCATTAAAAAAAATACGCGAAGAAAAATTAATTTCACAAAAATGTTTAGATGTATTTTTAGATTATGAATATGTACGCAATGATTTATATAATGGAGTTGTTATAAATTATTCCTGTGAATCTATGTTTTATATGAAAAATTATATAGATATTACAAATTATCCAGCTAATACCGTATACTGTTTTATGGGATCTTCTTCCTTTAAAAGAGGAAATATTAATGTATCGAATAGCCTGGAAGATTTCATAGAAAAAAGCGGGTTAATTAATATTAATTATTCTGGGGAAAAATCTTTTGGAGATGAAACAAAATATTTGGTAATTGGTACTACATAATGTATCTCCCCTTTCATAAAAGCTACTCTTTATTATACACTCGTTTTGACAATTTGTCAACCCCCTAAATATAAAAAAATTAACATTTTAGCATTTACTATTGTACTTTCTTATGATATAATAAGTTATATAATGAAAGAAGAATTATGAAATTTTTAACTGGCCCTACATGGGATGAAAGAGTAATTGATTTAAATCCTGCTTCTAAGATAGGAATTTTAGTTTCATCTGGTGTGGATAGTACTACCCTTTTAAAACTTATTTGGGATAACTTTAAAGATATTAATATAAGACTTTTTAATGTTCAAACAAGTGAAAACCCAGCAAAACCCACAATACAAAAAATTTTAGATCAACTTGAAATTCCACTAGAACTTGAAATTGTTGGCAAGTCTAGATGGAATTGGCCTATGCATGCCCATTATCCTAGATTATGTAAAGCATTTCAAGAAATACGAGATACTACTGATTGCGAAGAACTTTATTGCGGAAATATTCTTCCACCTCATCCACAATGGTTTCCTAGATGGGATGTGAAACAAAAAGGAATAGCTAAAAGACCTTGGGTGACCAACGATAAATTTTTAAAAAATCCATTTGAACATTTAGAAAAATATCATGTACTGGATATAGGAGTAAGAAACAATTTTGAACAAATTTATCAACAAACAATTTCGTGTAATATTCATGCAGAAATTCCGTGTAATGATTGTATGGGGTGCTGTGAATTAAAATGGGGGTGGGAACAACTTTCATCAAAGGTTGGTACTAATCTTGATGAAATGACAAAAGACGCAATGATAAAATATGGGAATATAGGATGGTAAATATAACTAATATAGACAAAGCATATGATGATGCTGCAGTTTGGTACGAAGAAAAATATGTTAATGGCGGTTGGGAAAATAATATTTACATGAAAGACGAAAAAGACGCATGGCAGTATTGGTCAATGTTAAATTTGTCTGGAAAAATAGTATCTTTGGGATGTGGATCTGGTCAAGACATTCCTATCCTTGATATGCCAAATCCAAATAATTTTGAGGGGTATGATATATCCCAAGGTATGCTAGATAATGCAAAAATAAAATTTCCAGATTATAGCTTTACTCATCATGATTGTAATAAGATGATCGATACTAATGCTGATATTTTGGTAAGTATATTTGGAACAGCTAATTATTTAGGTATTGATACACTTTTGCAACATTACAACCATATGAATTGTAAGCATGCTTTTTTTGTTTTTTATGATGAAAATTATGTTGATGGTATTATTGACACTTATTATAGGTATACTAAAGAACAATTAGAAAAAGCATTTGAGCAGTTTAATCCAGATGTTCGTAAATTAAATAATAATTACTATATTGTAGCCTGGTAATGTTGCGAATTATTGTTTCTAAATGGGGGGATATGTATGGAGAGGAATACATAGACAAACTTAAAGAAAGTATTGCAAAATACACTACTGTTGATTGGGACTTAACAGTTATTAGAGATTGCCATACCGATTGGGAACATTATAGCAAGAAATGGTTTCGAGGAGAGGGTAATCCATCTGTTGTGCAAGGTGAAGGTTTTCAAAATGGTTATCACCATTATAATTTAGGAGGTATTCCTCTTTATAGAAAAATGTATCCCTTTGGTTTAGATGATTTCGCAGATGATAATGATACTATCATTATGATGGATATAGATATGTTAATCACCGCGGATTTAAAATATTTTACAACTTTAAATTTTGATAAACCTTGGGTACAATATGATTATAATATGGAAAAAACAGATAAAAATAGATTAATAAAAGATTTTATTAATCAGAATATTACTCCGATCAATACATCTGTTACTGTCTGGAAAAAAGGTCAATTAAAACCAGTATATGATTTAGTTAATCAGTATAAAGATGAAATATTTTTTACTTATCGCAGAGTTGATGCTTATGTATGGTATAGATTCGGAGTAAAAGAATTTTTTAATTTTTTGCCCCCTTTAGCTGTTGATTGGTATTCTAATAATAGTAATGCCATTATAAAAAATATGGCAGGTGAACCTATTAAATTAAAGAATAAAATTATTTTAACATGATTAAAGTATGGACGCTTGCAATTATAACATATAGTATGGTCTGGGCTGGTGGGGCAATGACTTTAATAAAAATATGTCATTATCAGAATCCCGATGCTAGTTGGGATTATGTTCAGTTATCATTAAACCGATGGCAAGTTTGTCCACCATTTATTGAAAAGAAATCTAAGTATGCAAAACCAAAAAAATAGAATTATATGCACTAAATGGGGTAGTGGATATGGAGATAAAGATATTGTAAATCTGTATAATTCTGTACAAAAAAATTGTTCTGTTGACATTGAATTTGAGTGCTTTGAAAATTTAGAATCCGATTGGGAAGATTATAAATGGAAACATTATAGAGCATCGAATGAACCAGACTATCGAAAAGATATGGTTCAAAATAATTATCATAGAGATGATTTTGGCGGAATTCCTCACTATAGGAAAATTCTTCTTTTTGAATTAGATAAAAAATTTAATCCTAATGACAAAATTTTGTATTTAGATTTAGATACACTTATCACTGGCGATTTGGCGTATTTTTTTGAAGATTTAAATATTGATAAGCCATATATAGTTTGGAATTATTGGTGGGACCATCCTTATTTTGAAAGCGGCTCAGAATGGAAAAGACAATATTCTATTACCCGTTGCCCATTATTTAATAGTTCAACTATGCTATGGAAACCCGGCCAAAATAAACCAATATATAATCATATAGCGCAATACACTGACGAAGTATTTTTTACTTATCCATCAATGGATACTTTTATGTTTCATAACTTTGGTCCTTGTAACAGCAGCAAAAATAAAAACCACTTTCAATATTTTGATGAAGGTATTATAACGTCCGAAAGAATTAATTCTATTGAAGACGGAGAAGCCGGAATTATTCATATGTTGGAAGGATTATCTAATGAAGAAAAGTCTAAGTATGTATAATATTGAACCCACTGATGCTATAAGATACAGTAAATTATTTAACCGTATTAAATGGGAATTCCCTTGGTTTTTTGATCAAGTAAAGGATCAAATAAGTGATACTGAATTTCAAATTCAAAAATGGTGGGCTAATCGAATAGATCTCATTGATAAAAAAGTTAATATTCTTTCCTCGGGCATTGGATTTTATTCAGTACCGTTTTGCTATGAAAAATGCGCTAAACATATTAATGCCTATGATATGGATCCTACCACCGATATTCTTTCCAGAGATATTAATAGATTTTATTTTCCAATTTTTGAACATCACCAGAATAATATTATTTTTGATAGAGAATTATTAGATGTATCTGCGGATATTTGGATTAATACCAGTTGTGAACATAGTTATTATATGAAAGATATTATTCCGACTGGTAAGCTATGTGTTTTATCTGGTAATGATTGTTCAAAACGTGGTCATATCAATTTAATTAATTCAGTTGACCAATTAATTAACCAGACCGGATTATCTTCTATACTTTTTACTGATACAATGCAATTTAATTTTGAAGATGATATGGGTAAGCAAGAGTATAATCAGTATTTTGCAATAGGAATTAAGGAATGAAAAAAGTTATTTATTCAATTCATGTTGATATTCCAGAACAATTATTAGATGAAACCGGATATTCTGTTCATTCTGGAAAAAATAAACACAGAGTTAATCGTGCCGGAGAGACTAAAGACAAATTAAATGCTTATAATAATCGTTTAATTTGGACTATGAAGGCATATGCCGATCATATTGATGCTGATTATATTATATACACTTACAATAAAGAATGGATTGACTATTATCTTTATTGTAAAAAAGTTTATCATAATTTGCCAATGTACCATATTGTGAATTATTATAAACATCATTTAATGCGTAAACTTGCAGATCAATATGATGCTGTTTTTTATGCTGATTTAGATGTTATTCCATGGACTAAAGAAAGTGTTTTTGACGCTCACGATTTAAATAAAATTTATGCTAAAAACAATAATGAATTGGCCGAGTGGGGTAAACATGCCGATTTAACAAAATATAATAGTTGTGATCGAAATCCGGTTATCAAATATTGGAATTGTTATGCTTTATTATTATCTCAAGGCTTTGACCCGGAAAATAATGCTATTAATACCGGTACAATGTTAGGCGGTAGTGAAGCTATTAAAAAGCTTGATTGGGATGGGCAATTTGAATACGCGGTAGACTGTATGAAAGCATTACAAGATGATACCGCTACAATGTTCCCTAAGGCTTTACATGATAGATTTGCATTTGATAATGAAACTATATTTAGTTACTTAGTAGAAACTCAGCCTATTGATTATGCTTCTTTTACTGACGCTTGGCATGGAAGACTTGATGATGATGCAATAAATCCAGAATATAAAATGATTCATGCTATTAATAAACGATTTGATTTAATTTGGCCAGATATAAAATATGAAGGTAGAAACCTGTGAAAATTTTCCTTTTTAGAATAGGAAATAAATATGGCCCGGAATATGAAACATATTTGAACAAAAAACTAAAACACTATGATGTAGAGTGGATACATCAACCATTATCATCTGCTGTTGCACTGCAATGGAATAAGATGTTTTTAATGGCATATAATTCTAATGATCCAATAGTTGTTATGGATATAGATACTATTCTTTTAAATGATTATACTCAACTATTTGATTACCCTATTCAACCTGGCGAATTTTTAGGAATTCCGGCATGGTGGTCAAAGAAAACTAATTATCAATTAAATGGTGGATTTTATAAATATTATCCTAAAGAATGTAAATTTATTTTTGATAAGTTTATTGCAGATCCTAAAAAATGGCAAAGACATTATATTGAAAATGGTACAACTATTGGCCCGGTAAATGGTGAACAGTTTTTTGTTGAGGATACATTAAAAGAACGTTTAAATCTTAAACTTATACCAAAATCATGGGTTACTCGGTGGACTCAAAACTCAACTAAAAATGAATATATTAGCCAAAAGTATCCGGGCACTTTAATAAAAGACGGTAATTTTAATGAAGATATTAAATTAATTCATTTTACAACATCATTAAATAAGCCCCATGACTCAGAGATGTTCAAACATTTATATATTTAGCCCTTAAAACATATAAATATATTGAAGCAAGCTAAGGGTTCTTTATGGCACGGTTTTCAAATTTATCCCAATTAAGTTTAGTCGACTTATCACCTACCGATGAGATTTTAATTAATGATATTAGCGTAGAAGGAAATGATTCTTCTGCGTTTAAAAAGCTTTCCGCAATAGATTTTGCTACTTATGCCGTTACATTAATAGCCACGGAAGCTGACCCAGTTATACAAACAGATTCTGCCAATCTTAATTTTAATATTGGTGACAATTCCCCAACTTTAAAAGACAGTAATGGTCAAGTTACTTTTTTTATACCAACCGACTCAAGTGGAATAATAAATAATATTATTGTGCAAGGTCAAGTTACTGATTTAGCAAATCATACTACAACAGATCTTGCTGAAGGTAATAATTTATATTATACTACTGCACGATCAGATAGTGCTTTTGATGTAAGGTTTACTACAAAATCTACTACTAATCTTGTTGAAGGTAATAATTTATATTATACTGATAATCGGGTACAAGAATATATTGGATCAGGAATTCATTTTCAGACTTATGAAAGTAAACCTATTCCGGATGTTGGTACTTGGTTGTATATGGATTCTATTGGAGATGGCGCCACATCATTATATTTTTCCCATGCTAATGGCCAAAAAGATGAATTAATTAGTAAAAATCGTGCCATACTATACAGTCTAATTTTTTAAGGAACAAAAAATGTCTATTATCAATAATAATCTTAGCACCTCTAATACTACTATGCTAACTGTTCCTGCTGCCACACGATATGCAATTATTTCAATTATTTCTTGTAATATATCGGTTTCTACTGCTTCATTAACACTTTATATAATACCATCTGGTCAATCTGCATCGAATAGAAATTTAATATTAAAGGCTGTAAATATTCAGGCAAGCGATACATTTACTCTTAATGCTGAACGGATTGTATTAGACGCCGGAGATTCTATTGTAGCTGTTGCATCGGCTGATCCTGCTTTAAATCTTACAATTAGTTATTTGGAAGTATAATGGCATTTATTAAAACAATAAGCTTAGATAATCGTAATTATTCCGATACTACAGTTATTATAACTCAAAATGAAAATATAGAATTAAATCCGCTTGGCGGTATTGTTACCATTAATGGAAATTTAATTACTAGCAATTCTGCCACATTTAATAGTGATGTTACAATTGTTGGTCCATTAGCGGTTCAGGATTCCGCAACATTTAATAGTGATGTTACAATTGTTGGTCCATTAGCGGTTCAGGATTCCGCAACATTTAATAGTGATGTTATTATAGCTGGGGACTTAAGATCTCCTATTGGTGGCAACCCTTTAATTATTAATGATAATTTAGATGTTAGCGGTAATGTTCAAATTTATGGCAATTTGCAAATTCAGGGAACAGAAACAACTATCAATAGCCAAACAGTTACTATTAATGATAAAAATATTGTATTGGCTGATTCTGCCGTAGATTATTTTTCTGCAAATGGCGCAGGGCTTACTATTGGTGGTTCTTTTTATGATAGCGCAAATTTAGTTAAACCGCATATAATTTATGCTTCACTTCCAGATGCATGGGAAGTAAATAAACAATTAAATATTTTAAATGATACTACAATAAATGCAATGGGAATAACTTCCAATGCATTAACTATTGAAAACACGTCTGTTGATTCAACAGGAATAACTTCGAATGTATTAACTATTGAAAACACATCTGTTGATTCAACTGGTATTGATACAAATAGTCTTGATGTTACGGGCGGTATCACTGCTGGTTCGGTTTTGGTGGGTAATGTTCTTATTGATTCGGTTGGGCTCACATTAACTGGTAATGCTGGTATTGATTTGGGCGATAATATTCAACTTGATGATACTGGGCTTACTATTGAGACAGTAAAAGCAGGTGATGCTGGCCATACTCGAGTTGATGATACTGGATTTACTATTCAAGATAGCGATGGCGATACTATTGTATTATTAACGCAAACTGGATTATATCTATATGATAGCGCTGGCATTGAAACAAATTCAATAACAGAATTAGGTTATAGCGGTAATTATATTCAATTTGATTCTGATTGGGATTCTTCTTTAAGTGCAGCAATAGATTTATATCAAGATATTAAATTTAATTCTACTGATAGAAAATTAGAATTAAATTTAATGAGAATTGGTCGATATGCCCATACTGCAAATGATCTGGGCATTGCTGAAGCCAATTATGCTAATGATTTTAATACCGATTATGATCCTGGCGCAACATTATTTGAACAATACGACAGTTTAAATAGAATTATTTATTTTACAGAAATTGATAATCATCCTGGAATAGCATATTATAAAAATGCCGCAAATGATCCGGATCCGTATTTAATTGATAATACCTATAATAGTGAATATTTTGGCGGTGATTCCGAATATCAAGCCGGTAGATTTTATCATAATCCGGTTTTAAGAAAAACTTGGTATATTGATAGATATCTTCCGCAGCCGCAACTTATATCGGAGCATCATAGACACACTGATGATTTAAGGGAAGGCAATTTAAATTATTATTGGACAGATGAAAGATTTGATTCTGCCTTTAGACAAAACCTACCGGCTTTTCAATATGAAATTTCTGCTAATATTATTATTCAAGGATTTAATTTTGATTCTGAAGAAGGCTTACAACTAGCGTTTACTAGCGACTCAATAGCAGAAGGTCCTAATAATTTATATTATACCGATGCTCGAGTTAATAATTATCTTTCGGTTGTTCAAGAAGATTCCAGTGCAGCAGGATATCCGGGTGGGAAGTTAACTTATTCTAATGGAATATTTACATTTTCACCTTCAGCTGATATTGATGCCTTCCTTACCGCTGCGGATATTGCTGATTTTATTACTACCGAAACCGATCCAATATTTTCAGCACATGCTGCCGCTAATATAACATCAGGAGATATTGATAATTTAGCAACATTATCTGAATTTTCGGATTTAACATTTGTACAACAATTAGCAACAGCTGATGGTACTAGTTGGGATACCGCTTTTGGATGGGGAGACCATGCTTCTGCCGGATATTTAACCAGTGCATCAATTGACAATTTACATACTGATGAATTAGCAGATAGTTGGTTATCCTCCGCGCTTGTAGCTAATATCATATCTGCTACTAATGCCGATGTTACTAATTGGAATACTGCATATGGATGGGGTGATCATTCTACTGCTGGCTATCTTAGTGCTGTATCAATTAATACCGAAATTGATAGCTGGATGACCGATAATATTGCCCCAACTATTATCTCTGCTACTGACGACGATGTTACTAATTGGAATACTGCTTATAGCCAAAGTCAAGCAGATTATATTCGGGAAGGTGAGTTTCAAAGTCATTTTGATTCAGCATTTAATGCAGATTTCCAGCCAGTATTTGACGCTGCCTTTAAATCTGCAATTGATAGCGACTTTCCGGTTTTATTTGATTCTGGATTTAATGCTAGTTTTGCCGCTGCGTTTAATACCGCTTTTGATTCTGGCTTTGATTCCGCTTTTAATAGTGCACTAGAACTTGTTACTACAGATGATTTAGCTGAAGGATCTGTTAATAGATATCTCACTCAAACCGGATTTAATGCATATTTTAATCTTAAGACTACTGACAATCTAGCCGAAACAGATGATAATTTTTATTATAAAAGTATTAGATTTGATTCAGACTTTAATACAAAAAGCACAAATGATTTAAATGAAGGTAGTAGGGCTAGACTTTATTATAATAGATCGCGATTTGATTCGGATTTTCTCGATGCATTCAGCGGATCTCTTAATAGTGCATTAGATCTTAAGACTACAGATGATTTAGCTGAAGGATCTGTTAATAGATATCTCACTCAAACCGGATTTAATGCATATTTTAATCTTAAGACTACAGATAATTTAGCTGAAACAGATGATAATTTTTATTATAAAAAATTGCGATTTGATTCGGACTTTAATACAAAAAGCACAAATGATTTAAATGAAGGTAGCAGTGCTAGACTTTATTATAATAGATCGCGATTTGATTCAGATTTTCTTGATGCATTCAGCGGATCCCTTGTTTTATCACTTGGTGATATTTTTGAGCAAGATAGTCCAAATGCTCCGCGTAGATTAGATCTTACAATAGCGGCCAGAAACGCTCTTGATAGTGCATCTTTATCAGATATTGGTGATGTAAATGATGCATTAACCCCAAGTGATGGTCAAGTTCTTACATGGAATAATGCTGAGCAATATTGGACAAATTCGACATTACCAGCTGGTTATGGTGATAATAATGTTGCGGCTCTTCTTAATGGTAATTTAACATCTAATATTATTCCGTCAGTAGATAAAGGTATTTCGCTAGGAGATTCCTCACATAGATTTAATGCAATACATGCTGCAGATTTGTTTATTAATTCACAAACTATTAACTTTACTTCTGGCGAAGGTACCGAACGAACCACCGTTGCAACATTAAGTTATAATGCAGCTGCTGGTAATTTTGGATTTGCTGATATAAATGGCGGCGCATTAAGTCTAGATTCTAGTTCTATTTCAAATACTATTGCTCGAGTATCTTATGTTGATACTCAAATTGCGAATTTAATTAATGGGGCCGGCCCGGCATTTGATACATTAAACGAATTAGCAGTAGCTTTAGAAAGCGGAGATGCCGATTTACTTTCTGCTATAAATGCAATTCAAGGCTTTAGCGGAAATTATAATGATTTAAGTAATTTACCAACATTGTTTGATGGTGCATATTCTTCATTAAGCGGGTTGCCAACATTGTTTGATGGTGCATATTCTTCATTAAGCGGGTTGCCAAATATACTAGATTCCGCCGATATTACTAATGTAATTGATGCTACATATATTCAGGCCAATCAAACAGCTCAAGATTTTGCTTATGCATCGTTAACTGGTTCACCGACTAATGTATCGAACTTCACAAATGATGCTGGCTACATTACTTCGGTTGGAATAATTAGTTATAATAATTTAGCTGATTTACCAACATTGTTTGATGGTGCATATAGCTCTTTAACCGGAACGCCAAATGTTCTTGATTCCGCCGATATTACCAATGTAGTTGACGCTACATATATTCAAACAAATCAGACAGCTCAAGACTTTGCTTATTCTAGCCTAACCGATGCACCGACTAATGTATCAGACTTCACAAATGATGCTGGCTACATTACTTCGGTTGGAATAATTAGTTATAATGATTTAACTGATTTACCAACAATTCCATCAGATTTAACCGATTTGGGTATTTCTGATGGTACTAATGGACAAATATTAACAACTGATGGTAGTGGCAATTTCACATTTACGGATGCCCCATTAGGCTTTAGCGGAAATTATAATGATTTAAGTAATCTGCCAACAATCCCAGATGAACCGGCTATTAATAGAAATAGTGGAACTCCTACTTTAGCTACTGGCGTGACTGCATCAGAAATACGATCACTCATCGGCGCTGGTACGTCTAATATAACACTTGGGGCGAATACCTGGACTGGTTTACAAACATTTAATGCTGGCGCAACAATTCCAACTAATCAAACATTAAATTTGGGCAATGTAGAATTACTTTCAGCTTCAAATTTAGTTATGGATGTTAACTCTGGCGATTTCTTTATTAGAGATGGAAATAATGCCAATACAGTAAGATTTGCTTTTGACATTTCATCTGGCCATTTTCAAGCAGATGGTAATATTACTGCCTATCAAGCAACATTTGTATCGGATCAAAGGCTAAAACAAAATATAATTAATATTGAAGCTCCACTTGAAAAAATTAAACACTTAAATGGTGTTAATTTTGAATGGATATCGAGCGGAATTAAATCGGCTGGAGTTATTGCGCAAGATGTTGAAACAGTATTACCCGAGGCAGTTTTTGAAAATATTAATAAAAATACCGGCGCAGAATATAAAACCGTTAATTATGATGCACTCCATTCTATATACATTGAAGCTATTAAAGAGCTAACCCAAAAAGTTGAAGCTCTTGAAATTCAATTACAAAATAAGAATTAAATAATGGTACTTCCACTCACCGGACCAATTAGTTTACAAGCTATACAAGCAGAACATGGCGGCACTGCCCCGATTTCTCTTTCTGAATATTACAAAGGTGGGGGCGAGGTAGATGCCACACAATCAAATAATGCGGCTATTCCCACCTCAGGTACAATAGACCTTGGTGATTTCCGTGGTTCGGGTAGTGGGGTAAATCCTGGTAGTGTAATTTTTACTTATACGGGTTCCGATCATTATTGGGATGTGCCAGCTGGCGTAACTAATATTGGTGTTATATTAGTTGGCGGCGGCGGTGGCGCTGGTTCCAATAAAAATGATTTTTGGGGCGGTGGCGGCGGTGGCGGTGGCGCATTTATAGCTACCCCAGATACGTCTTATATAAGTGTGACACCCGGAGATGTTTTAAAAATAGAAGTTGGTGCTGGTGGAAATGGTGCTGGATTAGACCTTAGCTCAGCAACAACAGGCGAAAATGGCGGAGACAGCATTATTTCTTCTGTTAATGTTGTTACTGATGCTACTACAATAATTCGCAAAGTTGGTGGCGGGGCTGGTGGTGGATCTGGTGGTAGTTCCGGAGGAGCGGGCGGCAATCCTATTACATTTGCGAATGCTGATTTTAGAGGTTACGGGGGCGATGGCGGCACTGGGCGCCTTGATGCAGATTATGGCTATGGCGGCGGCGGCGGTGGCGCTGGTGGAGCAGCAATTGTTAGTAATACAATTGGCTATGGTGGTAACGGAAATAGCACCGCCTATCAAAATGGTGGTGATGGCACTCGAGGCGGCGGCGGCGGAGGACAATATGATCCATATAATGGTTCAACTTTTACTTTTATGCATAATGCTGGTGGTGGTGCCGGTGTTAATGGTACTGAGGGTCTTGCCGCTACTGGTAGGAATGGTTCATATATAACTGGTCTTGGCCAAACTGGTGTTAACACTGATGCAGGAAGAGCCGGCGGCGGATCTGGCGGCGGCCCCTCCCGAAGTTATGGTAGAGGCGGTTTATATGGCGGCGGCGGTGGTGGTTTAGACGATGATGATGTTCCATCAATTAATAGTACATATAATTATTATGAAGGCAGCGGCGGTGGTGGTGTTGTAAGAATATATTGGACTGATGGGGATGGTAATACGTCTCGTTCGTGGCCAGCTACTAATATTTCTACTAGTAATGATTTTACTACTGAAACCTATTCAACCTCTGCTTCAACATCAACAACGTATACTCCTCCAACAGCAGGTGGTGGCGGCGGTAGTGGCGATTCTGGTCAAGGAGAATCTTCTACTGGTGAGGCTCGGTTTGTAGCAAGAACTGGCGCATATACTTGGACAGTTCCGGAGGGTGTTACATCTATTAGTATGATTGCTGTTGGCGGTGGCGGTGGTGCTGGTGGTTCTGGCAGCAATTATTCTGGTGGCGGCGGAGGCGGCGGTGGGTTATCATATGTAAACAATTATGCTGTCACAGCGGGCACCACATATCGGGTTCGTCCTGGCCTTGGTGGGGTAGGTGGAACAGCTAATGGCGGTAATGGTGGATACGGAGTAGAATCTTATATTCGGATAGACTCCCCGCTTGAATATATTTTAGCGGCGCAAGGTGGTTTACGGGGTACTGGCGCAAATAGCTCGCCGGCCGGAACAGGCGGTAACGGTGGGGCTGGCGCTTCATATCGTAGTATTTCCGGACAATCTGGTGGTAATGGCGGCAATGGCGGTGCAGGCCAATACAATGCTGGCGGTGGCGGTGGCGGTGGTGCTGGTGGATACACCGGTACTGGCGGCGCTGGTGGTACTGGGAATATGACAGCTGGACAAACAGGCGCTGGAGGCGGCGGTGGCGGTGGCGGTGGTACTGGAACCGATACACAACCAGATAACGCTGGTGGCGGTGTAGGTATATTTGGCTCTGGCGCTAATGGCAGTGGTGGAAGCGTTGCCAATCCCGGAAATGGTGGGTCAGGCGGTACTAACGGTTCTTCGGCCGGTGGCGGAGAATATGGCGGTGGCGGAGGCGCGCCAGAAGATGATAGCCCCACCAAGCCAGGATTGCCTGGTGGAGATGGTACAGTTAGAATAATTTGGCCCGGTAGTAGATCTTTCCCATCAACTAATGTGGCAGCAGCAGACTCAACGACAATTACACGTTATAATGCGAATGGAACTACAACTGATTTATCTTAAACTGATATTTTATATATTTACTGATAGCAAAAGATATAAATAATATCAAATGCGCAATTAAAAATGTGGAGAGCTATACATGGCTAGATACGAAGAAATTGAAATTGACCAAGGGAGTGATATTTCAATTGAGCTGCATACTAATAATATAGATGGCTCTGTTAAAAATCTTACCAATGTGGCTATAGCATGTAAAATGAAAAAAACACATCGCAGCTCAATATCTACTGATTGGACCTGTGTTGTAAAAGAACCGGCTACCGCTGGAATTATTACTATGTCGCTTTCAAATGCTCAATCCGATGCATTGAAAGCCGGTAGATATGTATATGATGTTGAATTATCATATTTTGATAGTGATAATACACAGATTGTGGAAAGAATACTTGAAGGTCGTATGTCTGTAAACCCATCAGTTACAAAATAAAGGTATATTCACGTGGTTACTAAAATAACAAAAATAATTGTAGGTGTACCATCTGGTAATATTTCCGCTGCAGCTGCTGGCAATGCTTCAACTTTGGGCGGTGAATCTAGTGGGTATTACACCGACTTTACTAATTTAAATAATGTTCCAACAATTTTAGATTCAAATGCAATTGTATCATTAATTTCATCAACACCATCCGGCTTTGATTCTAGTGATATTGCAGCTTTAATTGCGGCAACGGTTGATTCAAATTATGTTGGTATCCGATTAGATGACCAAATTCTACGATTTGTCAACAAAAGCCATATTGATGGTTTAGGTATTAATGCTGCGGAATTTAATGGCGAATCTGCTTCATATTATTTAGATTGGGCTAATTTAACAAACGTCCCGGTTGAATTAGTAATGGAATCGGAATTAACTGCTGCTATTGACAGCGCTATTAATTCTGTGATTGGGCTAGCTCCCGACCAATTAAATACCCTAAATGAATTAGCAGAAGCAATTGGTGATGACGCCAATTTTGTTACTACTATTACAAATTTAACTAATACTAAACTTGATACTGCTCAAACAATTAATCTTATTGATAGTGCATATGTCAGCGCAAGAATTGTTGCGGGTAGTACTTTTGATTCTGGTAATGCAATTGGTTTGATTGATAGCGCATATATTAATGCGAGAGTTGATCAGCCCCCGGTATTTAATTTTGATTCAGCAATACAAGATATTACAACTAATATTATTCCTCGTACTACTGAAGCAGTAGATCTTGGAACCAATACCCAAAGATTCAGAGATTTATATTTAAGCGGCAATTCCATTATGATGGGAAGCCTAGTAATTTCTGATTCTGGTGGTACTCTTGTTATTAAAGATAATAGTGGTAATAAAGCCGCTATATCATTGGCAGCCACTACAACAAAAGAATTAATTGAAGAATTTAATTTATTCTATACGCGGGCCCGAGTTGATAGTGATTTTGATGCGCGCCTATTAACAAAAACTACAGCAGATCTTGCTGAAGGCGATAATCTTTATTATACAACTGCTCGGGCAGATAGTGCTTTTGATGCAAGATTTGATTCATCTTTTGATGAAAGACTAGCTACTAAAACAACAACTAATATTGTTGAAGGTGATAATCTTTATTACACAAGAAGCAGATTTGATTCTGCATTAGGTGATACAGTATCTCAAGAAACAATTAGAAATTATTTTTCGGCTGCTGGTGATTTATCATATAATTCTGCATCCGGCGAATTTTCTTTTGATGTTGAACATGTTTATACCCAATCCAATTTTGATAGTGATTTTAATACTTCTCTTGATGCCGCGGCGATTGATGGTCTTGGACTAACCTATAATACTGTTAATAATACTTTAAGTATTGATAGTGCAGAATTTTCTGCAATGTTTACAACAGAAAATCTTCCGGAAGGAAACAATCTTTATTATACTAGCGCGCGCGTAGATAGTGATATTTTATCATTAGTAGATGCACCGTATATTCAATCACAACAAGCAGTATTAGCTAATATTGCTGACCGTAATGCGGATGCTTTTGGTGGTGCTGGGGTAACAGTCACTGGGGATATTATCCCAGATGGCGATACTTTATATAATTTGGGTTCACCCGATAGAAAATTTGCTAGTTTATATGTCGCTGGCGAAACAATTTATATTGGTAATTTGTCAATTTCCGATGCTACGGGCGAATTTATAGTTAAATCCGTAGATTCGGCTGGTACCGAAACAACTATTTTAAAACAAGAAACGGGCGCAATTTATCTTAAAGATTTTGTCATAGTTGATTCTGGTGAACAACTATTCTTGCGGAAATTAGATAGTGATAATGGACCAACAACAGATTTTGCAGATCTTGCGGTTGGGACTGCCACACTTGCCGGTGCTCTAAGAGGCCCAAGTCAATTTGTAATTGATCCATATCCCTATGCCGTTGATTCGGGCGAAGTTATTATTCGTGGGAATTTACGAGTTGAAGGCACAACCACTACTATTAATTCGACTAATTTAAGTGTTAATGATAAACTAATTATAATTGCTGATAGCTCACCAGATGCAATTTCTGCAGATGGCGCTGGATTTTTAATTGATGGTGCAGGTGCATCTTTAACATATAATGCAAGCTTAGACAAATTTATATTTAATAAAGGTGTTGTTGCGCCAACCTTTACTGGGCAATATGTAGGATTTGATTCGGATTTTGATTCTGCACTAAGCACTAAATCAACTACTGATCTTGCTGAAGGCGATAATCTTTATTATACCGCGGGTCGTGTAGATAGTGATATTTTATCACTGGTTGATGCTACATATATTAGAGCACGTCAAGCTGATATCTTCAGAGACTCCGCATTTATTTTAAATGTAATTGATTCTGATTTTGTTAATTCGAAGGTTGCTATTCCTTCTGGATCGACCACTACTTTAGGTGCTCCGGTTGATGGAAGCATAAATGATGGCGCATTTACTGGTTTTGATATTACTAAACCAGTAGTTGAAGCAATTGATCATTTAAATGAAGCTTTAAACAATGTGCGAAATAATACATTTGTAAGATCTGTATCATTTACTGGTTCGCCAACAGCCGGCGGCGCCGGAACAAATGTTACCTTAAATTTAAATGTTGACGGAACACCAAACAGATATGATGTTTATTGGGGCGACGGATCAGTTGATTCTGCTACTAGCGATGCTACACCATCACATGTCTATTCAACAAATGTGGGTTCTCCATATACGGTAACAGTTAGAGCATATAATAACGGTGGATATGGCTCTGGTATGGAAGCATCTTCAACGTTAGAAGACTATATTATTATCTATACTGCCGATCCATCAGTTGCATTTAGATTATATAAGGATGCTGTTGGTGGGTCTCCGTTAAGTGGCAATAATTTATATGTCATTGAAGGCGGTTCACTATATCTTGAAAATATTACAACCAATACTACAAGCGCTGATGTTACCTATACTATGAATTGGGCAGATGGCAATGTAGATACTATTGCATCTGACATTGCAGATGGTGGCGTAAATGGTAATAGGTTGCTACATCAATGGCAAGCTGGTAGTAATAGTGGAAGCGCTTTAGATGCTTTAACATTAACATTAACTTCACATACTACCGCATTGCCGTCATCTATTCCAACATCTGGCGCAATATCATTAAAAGTATATGATGATAATCCAGCTAGCCCACAGACATTAGCAAATAAAACTATTGCTTTGAATGGACAGGACGCAAAACTTGCTGCTAACGTTACAAATAATACAAGCACTACTACAATTACGGCTGGCGCAAATATAGAGCGATTTATATCTTCTAATGCCACAACAACAACAACTTCTACTTTTGCTTATAATAATAAATCTGGATATTTGGTTGCATATATTAACGATGCATCAGATGGTGGCGCTGATATGTCGGCCCCAATTAATAATGCTGATAACGGGGCATTGGTAATTACTGATTCAAGTGATTTTAATTTATTGTCAAGTACTGGATCTCCGATTTCTTTTAATTCTAGTATATATTATCCAAAACTATTTGATGGGTTTATAGCAAGAATTACTAAACCAGTTGCTGATTTGCCAACCGGTATTAATAATATGTTTATTAAACACGAAGGTGTTGGTCAAACAAATACCGTTACATTAGTAAAAGATGATTTAACAGTAGCGCCATCAATTTCTACGGTCGGTAATATTACCGAAACTGCAGCCGGGACATTAAAATATATTTCCGGAATTCCTTATTATACAACTAATGCTACCCTTGCTTTAAGCGGTACAGCAATTTCTAATCTTATTGGTCAAACATATACTGATCTTTCTGACGTAGTTAGTATTACTTCTGGTACAAATTTAGAAGGAACATCTAATTCTGTTATATCAACACAAAACTATAATTATTCTGGAATTGATGGCGCAGTAACAATGTTAAGTGGAGGTGTACCAATTAAAGAAACCGGTGTTGCTTCTCCATATTCAATTGGTTCATTAAGCTTTACGGTTGGCCCAAATAATGTCCGTGCAGTTGAAACTTTAAAAATAAGAGCACGTAATATTAATGGGACTAGCTCTTATAGCAATTTAACCGAAAATATTCAAGTATATTCTGGGTCAATATCTGGTATTGATGAAACAAATCTTTCAGTTGGTGCAATTGGTGGAACATATAGCGATAATGCAATAAGAATTTTTGATTTTTCAAGTGCAACTACTGATACCCCAACGATTCCAACAGCTACAAATTTCTATACAAATAATACATATTCACAAAACGCTGATCCTGGTGTTGCGGGTACATTAGAAGCAACAGTCAGGTGGGGTAACATTACTAATAATGCAGTAGACTACTCCACATATCTGCCGGCTGGACCGGATAGATCTAATGATACCGGCGATCAATATTTTACATTTGCATTCAGACGAACCGCAATATCAAATTTTAATATAAATATTAATGCTAGTAATGGTATTAGTGGGCTTTATATTGCGGCGCCAGGCACACAAATAGATAATACCTCAACAATTAATGGATGGCTAGATGCTAGCACTTCATATGAGGGTGCCGGAATTCCGGGAGCGGGAGCGGGCGGTAATGGGGCTAATGGTTGTACTGTCGGCACATTACCTCCAATTAATGGTACTGCTATTACTAATGGAGTATTTACCACTACATTAGGAACTGAAAGTTTAACTAATGCTACAAATAATGTTGCATTGGTTAGAATCAAATTATCAAGCGGTCAAACCATATCTTCATTAAGCATATCGTAACAGGAAAAAATAAATGGCAATTTCTGACAATCAAAAAGTCGATTTTCTTTGGAAGAAGGTTGGATATGGCGTAGCCAAAACCGATCAAAATAGTATTAAAGCCGCTCCCAATGAAGCACTTTCATCACCTATGTTAATTAGAGGTGATCAAATTTGGGCGTATTCAGAGTTAATTCCCCAAGTGTTTCCGGCAGATACAACATTATATGTAGAAATATATGATGATAGCGCTAATGGCGAAAGTGCTGTTGAAGCCGTTGAGGATAATACCTCTACCGCTAATAGAACCTGGAAAACAAATTTAGAAAACTGGATCCCGGTTGAATTTGGGGCGGCTTATCAAGTAAAAGTATATGCTGCTCCATCCGGAACATCCAACCCACAAACAAGCGGAACTCGATTATTTGCCGCCGGCTCCGGTAATAATGATGAATGGTTTTTTGATTATAAGGCTGGTATTTTAAATTTTATTGGCAGCAATCTTCCGACTTCAGTAAATGGTACAAATGTTATATACATTTGTGGCGGCCGATATATTGGCCCAACTGGTAGAATAGGATTAGTCGGAGATGGGCTAGATTCCGCAGAGGTTGAAAATAGTGTAAGCGGACTTTTGGTTGGAACATCAGAAGATTTAACAACAACTACTATTAATCAAGTTGTTGATACGTTCAATAAAACCGAATATAGAACAGCAAAATATATTGTTCAAATTGAACATGACGACAATGCCAAATATCATTCTACGGAATTACTTCTTACTCATAATAATACAGAAGTATATTTTACGGAATATGCTTCCGTAACAACTGACTCGGACTTAGGGTTATTTTCGGCATCTCTTGTTGGAAATAATGTAAGTCTTTTATTTACACCACATTATACAAACACTAGTATAAAATCTAGAAGAATTAATATAAATTCTTAAATTTTGAAAGAAGAATTTATATAAATAACCATATAATCATGGAACGCCAAAGGAGCGCGCACTAGATGGCTGTCAATCAAAATTTCAAGGTAAAAAAAGGCCTTGAGGTTCAAGACTCTGCAATAATAGGTGGGGGATTAACTGTAAATGGAATTTCATATCCTAATATTGACGGTCTTTTTAATGATGTCATCAAAACTGATGGTAGTGGCAATCTTGTTTTTGGTAAGTTGAGCATCAATGACTTATCTGATGTAAATCTTCTAAGCTTAAAAGACGGCGGCCTGCTAATTTACGATTCTGATCAAAGTAAATGGGTTGCTAATACAGAACTTAACAACAATTCTCAACGTATTAACGGAGGCCAATACTAATGGCAGCAATATTAATTAAACGTTCCACGGGTGTTGCGGCGCCATCTAGTTTGAAAACTGGTGAACTCGCATACTCATACGGGACAGGAACCCAGGCCAATCTGGGTGATAGACTATTCTTTGGCAAGGGCGACGATGGGGCTGGCAATGCTACCTCCGTTGTAGTTATTGGCGGTGAATATTTTGCATCGATGCTCGACCATGTTCCCGGAACATTAACAGCATCCTCAGCTATTCTTGTCGATGCTAATTCTAAAATCGATAAATTACTTGTTGACAATATCACTATCGGTGATACTGATGCGCAAACAATTAGCACATCTTCCGGAGATTTGGTATTATCCGCTACCGGTAATGTACAACTTGGCTCTACTTTAGATGCTAATAATAATGCAATTACTAATGTACCAACACCATCAGCGGCTTCGCATGCTGCAAACAAGCAGTATGTTGATGACCAAATTGGTGGGGCTGTTGGCCTTACTATTAATGGTGATACTGGTACCGATACCATTAACCTTGCAGATTCGGATTTCACCGTTACTGGTGGAACTGGTCTTACAACTGTAGCATCAAATAATCAAGTAACTATTAGTCTTGATAATACTGCAGTTACTCCTGGTAGTTATGGTAGTGCAACAGATATTCCAACATTTACTGTTGATGCACAAGGCCGGATCACTGCAGCAGGTACTGTAGATTTAGCTAGTATTACTGTTGATTCAGCAGAAGTTCAAGCGATTGTGGATGCAACCTTTACTGCAAACTCAAGCGATGATCTTTCTGAAGGTACAACAAATCTTTATTATACCTCTGCTCGTGCAGATTCTGATGCAAAAAATGCTCTTGTTGGTGGTACTGGTATTACATACAACTCCAATACCGGAGCGATCTCTGCAGACCTTAATGCAATTGACCATGATTCACTACTAAATTTTGTAGCCAATGAACACATTGATCACTCTTCAGTTTCAATTACTGGCGGCAATGGTTTAACTGGTGGCGGCGATATTACCACCTCTAGAACACTTAATGTTGGGGCTGGTACTGGTATTACAGTAAATGCGGATAACGTTGCTGTTGATATGAGTGCATTTACTACAACCAATCTTGCTGAAGGTAATAATCTTTATTATACCCCAGCTCGTGCGGATTCCGATGCAAGAAATGCAATAACTGTAACTGATAACGCCGACTTTGGCGGATTAACTTATAATCCTGCTGATGGTACGTTTACATACACCAGTATTACTCCAGCAGAGCTTGCGGCAAGTGCTGTTTCAGCTGGTACAGGTGTTACCGTTGTCGCTGGTGAAGTAAGCATTGGTCAAGCAGTTGAAACAACTTCTAATGTAACTTTTGCTGACATTACTGCTACTGGTGATCTTGTTGTAGGTGGAAGCCTTCAAGTTGATGGTACATTAACATATATTGATACACAGACACTTTCTGTTTCTGACAACATGATCTATCTCAATGGTGGAGAATCTGACGGTTCACCAACAGCATCTATTGATTTAGGTTGGGCTGGCAACTATAATGAGGGTGGTTCATACGCCCACACTGGTTTCTTCCGTGACGCAACAGACCAAACGTTCAAAATTTATCAAGGTTATACCCCAGAACCAGATGCTGCAACTCAAATTGATACATCACACGCATCATTTGCACTTGCTGATTTCCAAGCAGCAACAATTACTGCAGAATCTTTTGTCGGTAATTATGCTGGCTTTGATTCCGACTTTAATGGCAAATCTACAAGTGATTTAAGCGAAGGTTCTAACCTTTACTATACAGATACTCGTGTAGATGACTTGCTCCAAACTATGTTGGTTGCCGGTGAAGGTGTTACAATCACTAATGGCGTTGGCACTTATACAATTGCTGGTGAAGATGCATCTGATACAAATAAAGGTATTGCAAGCTTTGATGCTACACACTTTACTGTAACTTCTGGTGCGGTAGCATTAAATGACATTACACTTACTGCTGGAGATGCCTCCACACTCGGCGTTGCGGCTGGTGAAGGTTTAACCATTAATGGTGACGGAATTATCACTACGGCAATTTCCGGAAGTGTAATGACGGTATCTGTTCAAGATGCAACAACTACTGCAAAAGGTGTTGCAAGCTTTGATTCTACTCAGTTTACTGTAACTTCTGGTGCGGTAGCATTAAATACTGTTGATGGTGGAACATATTAAGTTTTAACTTGTATAAATAAATTTAAGGTCAGGGGATAAAATATTCCCTGACCTCAGCTAATAAATTTTTATTTTTAGCTATATTAAAAATTAAATAATAAACCTTTTTTAAGGAATTGAAATAGATGTCTACTAAAGTTAAGCTGAAAAAATCCAGCATAGTTGGTCGTGTTCCAAGTGTAAATGATCTTGATTATGGTGAAATTGCCATTAACTATGCTGATGGTAGAATTTACTATAAAAGTAGTTCAAACAGCATTAACTATTTCCAAGATTTTAATAATGCATTAGCCGGATTTGATTCGGCAGATGTTTTTGGCATCATTGATTCCGCATATATTCAAAATCGTCAAAATCTTGAATATTCTAGCCTAATAGGCATTCCTACCTCTTTTACACCAAATGGTGTAGATTCTAGCGCCACTTTTGCGCTCATTGATAGCGATTATATTGCAACGCGGGCTAACCTAGCCTTTGCTGGTACTGCTGATATAACAAACTACCAATTTGTAGCCGATTCTGGTGATATTACCTTTACTGGTACAGATGTTAATGGTTTAACATTATCATTTAATAATCAATTAGTTCAAGTTTACTTGAACGGTATATTGCTTCTTGAAAATGATGATTATACAAAATCCAATAATAATACTATTATTTTATCAAGGCCTGTTGATTCCGGTGATCAATTAATTGTCTCGGATTTTAATGCGTTCTTTACAAATCAAACTGTTACCGCTAATACTATACACGGCTTTATTGACTCGGCTTTAGCTTCTGTTGGAGAAGCTGATATTACCGCATTCGAATTTACAGCAGATTCCGGCCAAACTGCCTTTAGTGGTATTGATAATAATGGCGCAACTCTTAGTTTAGATCCAACTGGTGTTCAAGTATATCTTAATGGTATTTTACTTTCTGGGGCCTCTGACTATACAGTTTCTGCAAATACATTAACGCTAACCGATGGGGCAAGCCTCAATTCACATTTAAGCGTACAGTCTTTTAAAAGATATTTTAATTTTGTTGGACTTGACTCCGCAGATATAACTGGCATTGTTGATGCTACGTATATCCAAGCCAATCAAACCGCACAAGACTTTGCTTATGCATCGTTAACCGGCGTGCCAACAACATTTGCTCCTATTGGTGTCGATTCCGCTTCTACTATAGCGTTGATTGATTCTGCATATATTGCAGCTCGTACACCGGAAGTTGTAGCAACTGATTTATCTGACTATAGAACAGAAACTCAAATCAAAACCTTAATTGATTCTGGTGTTAATGCGGTAATTGATGCTGCACCTGGTGCATTAGATACACTTAATGAATTAGCAGCAGCCCTTGGGGATGATGCCAATTTTAGCACAACAATTACTAATCAAATAGCTACAAAAATTGATTCGGCTGGAGTGGTCGGTATTGTTGATGCGGCATATGTTCAAAGTAGACAAACTCCACAAGATTTTGCTTACTCTAGCTTAACCGGCACACCAAATGTTCTTGATTCCGCCGATATTACTAATGTAGTTGACGCTACATATATTCAAGCAAATCAAACAGCACAAGACTTTGCTTATGCATCATTAACTGGGACACCAAATGTTCTTGATTCCGCCGATATTACTAATGTAATCGATGTTGCATATATTCAGGCCAATCAAACACCACAAGATTTTGCATATAGTTCCTTAAGTGGTGCCCCAAATGTACTTGACTCTGCCGATATAGCCGCAATTGCTACTGCAGCTGGTGGGGTTGATTCTGCTGCAATTGAAGCAATGATCGACAGCAACTATGTTGCTAGTAGAGTTTCATTAGCGTATGCTGGTAATGCTGAAGTAAAAAATTATAAGTTTGTTGCGGATTCAGCACAAACAGTATTTACTGGTGTTGATGAAAATGCTGTTACATTAGGATTTACAAATCAATTAGTACAAGTTTATTTAAACGGCGTTCTTTTACTTGATTCTGATGATTATACAAAGTCTAATAACAATACAATTACATTAGTTACTCCGGCAAATTTGGGTGATCAACTAATAGTTTCTGATTTTAAATCATTTTTTGCTAGCGCTGGTCTTGATTCCGCTGATATTACCAATGTAATTGATGCCACATATATTCAGGCCAATCAAACACCACAAGACTTTGCTTATTCTAGTTTAACAGGTGCCCCTAATGTACTTGATTCCGCTAATGTATCAACTCTTATTACTACTGCGGTAGATGCTCTTGTAGACGGCGCGCCAGGAGCATTGGATACTCTTAATGAATTAGCTACCGCCTTAAATGATGATTCAAATGCAATTGCAGCAATTAATAATACCCTTGCTCTTAAATTAAATATTGCGGATGTAGTTCCTCAAGATTTTGCTTATTCTAGCTTAACCGGTGTACCAACAACATTTGCGCCAACTGGGGTAGATTCTGGTTCAACATTATCATTAATTAATGCTGCTTATATTCAAGCCAATCAAACACCACAAGACTTTACATATAGTTCTTTAACCGGAGCTCCAAATGTTCTCGACTCTGCCGATGTAACCGCAATTGCTACTGCAGCAGGAGGAGTTGATTCGGCCGCAATTGAAGCAATGATTGATAGCAATTATGTTGCTTCAAGGGTTACATTAGCCTATGCCGGTAATGCTGAAGTAAAAAATTATAAGTTTGTTGCAGACTCTGCCCAAACAATATTTACTGGCGCCGATGAAAATGCTGTTACATTAGGATTTACAAATCAGCTAGTACAAGTGTATTTAAATGGTGTTTTACTTTTAGATAGCGACGATTATGCAAAATCTAATAATGATACTATAACATTAGTTACTCCGGCAAATTTGGGTGATCAATTAATTATCTCAGATTTTAAATCATTTTTTGCTAGCGCTGGTCTTGATTCAGCAGATATTACCAATGTAATTGATGCCACATATATTCAAGCAAATCAGACAGCACAAGACTTTGCTTACTCCAGTTTAACTGGTGCACCAAATATTTTGGACTCTGCCGATGTACTAGCTATAGCTCCAGCACAAGACTTTGCTTATTCTAGCTTGACTGGTACGCCTAATGTACTTGATTCGGCTGATGTACTAGCATTAGCTCCAGCGCAAGACTTTGCTTACTCCAGCCTAACTGGTACGCCAACCACTATTGCTGGTTATGGCATAACAGATGCTTTTGATGGTGCATATAGCTCATTAACAGGAACGCCAAATGTTCTTGACTCTTCCGATGTAACCGCAATTGCTACTGCGGCAGGTGGGGTTGATTCCGCTGCAATCGAAGCAATGATTGACAGCAACTATGTTGCTAGCAGAGTTACATTGGCCTATGCCGGTAATGCTGAAGTAAAAAATTATAAGTTTATAGCAGATTCCAATCAAACCATATTTACTGGTGCTGATGAAAATGCGGTTACATTAGGATTTACAAATCAATTAGTACAAGTATATCTTAATGGTGTTTTACTTTTAGATGGCGACGATTATACAAAGTCTAATAACAATACAATTACATTAACGCAGGGTGCTAGCGTTGGCGATCAACTAATAGTTTCTGATTTTAAATCATTTTTTGCTAGCGCTGGTCTTGATTCCGCCGATATTACTAATGTAATTGATGCTACATATATTCAAGCAAATCAGACAGCGCAAGACTTTGCATATAGTTCCTTAACCGGTGCACCTAATGTACTTGACTCTAATAATGTTTCAGCACTTATCACAACTTCAATTGATAATCTTATTGACGGTGCACCCGGGGCATTAGATACTCTTAATGAATTAGCGACTGCTTTAAATGATGATTCAAATGCAATTGCAGCAATTAATAATACATTAGCTCTTAAGTTAAATATTGCTGATGTAACACCTCAAGATTTCTCATATGCTAGCTTAACCGGAGTTCCAACAACATTTGCTCCCACTGGTGTAGATTCTGGTTCAACATTATCATTAATTAATGCGGCGTATATACAGGCAAATCAAACACCACAAGACTTTGCCTATTCTAGCTTAACCGGAGTTCCAACAACATTTGCTCCCACTGGTGTAGATTCTGGTTCAACATTATCATTAATTAATGCGGCGTATATACAAGCTAACCAAACACCACAAGACTTTGCATATGTATCCTTAACGGGTGCTCCAAATGTTCTTGATTCTGCTGACGTATTAACTATTGCTAATGCGGCCGGAGGAGTTGATTCCGCCGCAATCGAAGCAATGATCGATAGCAATTATGTTGCAAGTAGAGTTACATTGGCCTATGCTGGTAATGCGCAGGTTCAAAATACTAAATTTATAGCAGATTCCAATCAAACCATATTTACTGGATTATCATATGCCGATCAATTAGTACAAGTTTATTTAAACGGCGTTCTTTTACTTGATTCTGATGATTATACAAAGTCTGGCAATGATACGATTACATTGACACAGCCAGCTGATTTGGATGATCAATTAATTGTCTCGGATTTTAATGCGTTCTTTACAAATCAAACTGTTGACTCTGCGCAAATTAACTCACTAATTGATTCGGCTTTAGGCACCGTTGGGCGCGCCACCGTAAAAAATTATAAGTTTATAGCTGACTCCGGTGATATAACATTTACTGGCACAGATGCTAATGGCTTATCATTATCATATAATAGCCAACTTGTTCAAGTATATTTAAATGGCTTATTGCTTACCGAATCCACTGATTATACAAAGTCTGGCAATGATACGATTACATTAATTAGCGCCGCTGATTCTGGTGATGAATTATCAATTGTAGACTTTAATTCATTTTTTACATATTCCGGCTTTGATTCCGCCGATGTATTGGCTTTACAAACACCACAAGACTTTGCTTACTCTAGCTTAACAGGCACGCCAAATATTCTCGACTCCGCTGATGTACTTGCACTAGCTCCGGCACAAGACTTTGCTTACTCTAGCTTGACCGGTGCCCCTAATGTGCTCGACTCCGCTGATGTACTTGCACTAGCTCCGGCACAAGATTTCGCTTATTCTAGCTTGACTGGTGCACCTAATGTGCTCGATTCTGCAGATGTATTGGCTTTACAAACACCACAAGACTTTGCTTACGCATCATTAACTGGTACCCCTAATATACTTGATTCTGCAAATGTATTGGCAATTGTTCCGGCTCAAGACTTTGCGTACGCTAGCTTGACTGGTGCACCTAATGTACTTGATTCCGCAAATGTATCAACTTTAATTACTACTGCAGTAGACGCTCTTGTAGATGGTGCACCTGGAGCACTCAATACGCTCAACGAATTAGCAATTGCTTTAAATGATGATTCAAATGCAATTGCAGCAATTAATAATACGTTAGCTCTTAAGTTAAATATTGCAGATGTCACTCCTCAAGATTTCGCTTATTCTAGCTTGACTGGTGCACCTAATGTACTTGATTCCGGGGATGTACTAGCATTAGCTCCAGCACAAGATTTCGCTTATTCTAGCTTGACTGGTGCACCTAATGTACTTGATTCCGGGGATGTATTGGCCATTGCTACGGCAATTGGAGGAGTAGATTCTGCTGCAATTGAAGCAATGATCGACAGCAACTATGTTGCTAGTAGAGTTTCATTAGCGTATGCTGGCAATGCACAGGTTCAAAATACTAAATTTATAGCAGACTCCGCTCAAACAGTATTTACTGGTTTGTCATATGCTGACCAATTCGTGCAAGTATATTTAAATGGTGTTTTACTTTTAGATAGCGACGATTATACAAAGTCTGGTAATGATACAATCACTTTAATAACCGGAGCAGCCTCTGGCGATCAATTGATTGTATCGGATTTTAAAGCATTCTTTACAAACCAAACCGTTGACTCGGCACAAATTAATTCGCTGATTGATTCTGCTTTGGGAAGTGTTGGTAGAGCAACTGTAACAAATTATAAGTTTGTAGCCGACTCTGGCGATACAATATTTACTGGCACAGATATTAATGGTTTGTCATTATCATACAATAACCAGTTAGTACAAGTTTATTTGAATGGTTTATTGCTTACTGAATCTACTGATTATACAAAAACTGGTAGTGATACAATTACGTTAGTTGGTGGTGCCGATTCTGGCGATGAATTATCAATTGTAGACTTCAATTCATTCTTCACTTATAACGGCTTTGATTCTGCTGGTATTACTTCTATCATTAATGCGTCATACATTCAAGCTAATCAGACAGCACAAGACTTTGCTTATTCTAGCCTAACCGGCACACCAAATATTTTGGACTCTGCTGATGTTCTTTCACTCTCCCTAGATGCATCTGAAGTCACATCATTGGTTGATAGTGCATATGTTCAAGCTAGACAAACACCGCAGGACTTTGCTTACTCTAGCTTGACCGGTACGCCAACCACTATTGCTGGTTATGGCATAACAGATGCTTTTGATGGTGCATATAGCTCATTAACAGGAACGCCAAATGTTCTTGACTCTGCTGATATTATTAATGTAATTGATGCAACGTACATTCAAGCTAATCAAACACCTCAAGACTTTGCTTACTCTAGCTTGACTGGTACGCCTAATGTACTTGATTCGGCTGATGTACTAGCATTAGCTCCAGCGCAAGACTTTGCATACTCTAGCTTGACCGGTGCACCCAACGTGCTCGATTCTGCAGACGTACTTGCACTAGCTCCAGCGCAAGACTTTGCATACTCTAGCTTGACCGGTACGCCCAATGTACTTGATTCGGCTGATGTACTAGCTATAGCTAATGCGGCCGGTGGAGTTGATTCTGCTGCAATTGAAGCAATGATTGACAGTAATTATGTTGCAAGTAGAGTTTCATTAGCGTATGCTGGTAATGCTTCAGTACAGAATTATAAGTTTATTGCAGACTCTGGTCAAACCGCTTTCACTGGTCTATCATATTCAGATCAATTTGTTCAAGTATATCTAAACGGCGTTTTGCTACTTGATAGTGATGATTATACAAAGTCGGGTAATGATACAATCACTTTAATAACCGGAGCAGCCTCTGGCGATCAATTGATTGTATCGGATTTCACCTCCTTCTTTACAAACCAAACCGTTGACTCTGCGCAAATTAACTCACTAATTGATTCAGCTTTGGACAATGTGGGGCGCGCTACAGTAACAAATTATAAGTTTATTGCGGACTCAGCCCAAACTACCTTTACTGGCATAGATGCTAATGGTTTATCATTATCATACAGCAATCAACTTGTTCAAGTATATTTGAATGGTATCTTGCTACTTGATAACGATGATTATACAAAGTCGGGTAATAACACTATTACTTTGACAGATACAGCCGACTCGGGCGACCAGTTAATAATTGCTGATTATAAATCATTCTTTACCAGCTCTGGGTTTGATTCCGCTGGTATTCTTAGCTTTATTGATCAAGATTATATCAGAAACAATCAGACAACATATGCTAGCTTGTCCGAGTTTAACAATGATACAAAGTTCTTAGATTCCAATACTGTCACTAATGTAATCGATGCTGCATACATTCAAGCAAATCAGACAGCACAAGACTTTGCATACTCCAGCTTGACTGGCGCGCCTAGTATCCCATCCGTGTTGACTGATCTTAATATCACAGATGGCAACGCCAATTCAATTCTTACCACTGATGGTGCGGGTAACTTCTCATTCAAAGACAGTGCCACTCTCGACACATTAGTAGTTAATAATTTGACAGTGACGGGTACTCAAACAACTGTTGATGCCACAACACTTACAGTTGAAGATCCTATAATTCATCTAGCAACGTCAAATGAAAATACCGATGCAATCGATATTGGTTTTGTGGGCCACTACTCTGACGATGGAGGTTCGACAAAGAATCACACTGGCTTGATTAGGGATGCGAGCAATCAAGAATACTACTTGTTCGAAAGTTTAGTTCAAGCTAGTTTAGACTCTGCAGATCCTTCACTCACCGTTAACGTAGGTGGTACAAATTGGTCATTAGCCACATTCAACACCGGATCGATTAAAGCCAACAGCATTTCTATCAACGGCGAAGCAATTGATTCAGCATATGTTCAAGCACGTCAAACAGCACAAGACTTTGCTTATTCTAGCCTAACCGGTGCACCCAATGTGCTCGATTCTGCAGATGTACTTGCACTAGCTCCAGCACAAGACTTTGCTTACTCCAGCCTAACTGGTACGCCAACTACTATTGCTGGTTATGGCATAACAGATGCTTTTGATGGCGCATATAGCTCACTGACCGGAGCACCAAATGTTCTTGACTCTGCAGATATATTAGCAATTACTTTTGATGGTGCATATAGCTCATTAACAGGAACACCAAATGTTCTCGACTCTGCCGATGTATTAGCAATTGCAGGTGGGAGTGGTTTAGGCGATGGACTTGACTCTGCAGCTGCTATAAATATAATTGATAGCAAGATATTGCAATTAGACATTGGCGATATTGTTGGAACAGATGGTAACCCAGGTGAAGTTCTACAGAGTAATGGAAATGGAAATTCATCTTGGACAGACATAAAACTAATAGCAAAGCAGAAGGCATTTGCAATGTCTCTGATTTTTGGTTAAGGAGAAATAAATAATGACAGCCCCTAATTTAGCTGGTGTAACAAGTATAATTGGCAAAACAGCTGGTTCTGGTAGTTTGACAACTGACGCCACTACTACTATTGTTACATGTCCTGTTGATAAAGTTTTAAAGATTAATAGTATTGTTGCTGCCAATTACGGTGGTTCTGACTCCGCATCTATCACATTGGGTCTTTATGATAGCCCGAGCACATACTATCTTTCATATGGCATTACTGTCCCTAACAACTCTTCGTTAATTGTGTCGTCAAAAGAAAATTCATTATATTTACAAGAAGGTACTGTTATCAGAGCTGGCGCGTCGGAAGGATCAGCTCTTTCACTGTTGATTTCGTATGATGAAATCGGGGATGATTAATCATGTCGTATAAACATTATAATAATGGCCCGGGCATTTTTAGTATGAATGATGTGTATTTTTCTCATCTTATAGACTCTGCTGGACCAGATGCCGGTGGCGGTGGCTGGGTGTTTCAAGGTTCGATAAGCGGTTATACAGCAGGTGGAGGTTGGCCGGTTCAAAACAACATAGATAAGTTTTCATTTACGTCTGATGGTAATGCTACAGACGTTGGTGATTTGATATCTGTAAAATTTGGTGGTGCTGGACAATCAAGTGATGTATCTGGATATTCTGCATCTGGGTATACGGGTAGCGTAAATACTAATGTAATTGAAAAATTCCCCTTTGCTACTGATGGAAACTCTACCGATGTGGGTGATATAACAGTAGATAGAAGACATGGTGCTGGACAATCGAGTGATGTATCTGGATATTCTACAGGTGGGTTAGCCCCCCCGGCTACAGGCAATAGCAATACAATTGACAAGTTTCCTTTTGCCACTGACGGCAATGCGACTGATGTTGGGGATTTGACTAGCATTGCCGCCGCTCCGGCTGGACAATCAAGTGATGTATCTGGATATACGTCGGGTGGATATACTCCAACTGTGATTAATATAATTTCAAAGTTTCCTTTTGCCACTGACGCAAATGCAACTGATGTGGGTGATTTGACACAAGCGAGGAGGGGTGTAGCAGGACAATCAAGTGATGTATCTGGATATTCTGCAGGTGGGGTTCCGGTGGTAAATACAATAGATAAATTTTCCTTTGCCACTGATGGTAATGCTTCTGATGTTGGTGATCTAATTAATACTTTCTATAGCGCGACTGGAACATCAAGCACTGTATCTGGTTATACGGCTGGCGGATATACCCCATCGACGTACGATGTAATTCAAAAGTTTCCCTTTACGTCTGATGGTAATGCAACTGATGTTGGTAATTTGACGTTAGCGCGCGCCACGGCCGGCCAAGTTGGCCAACAAGTTTAAATAGGATTATAATAAATGGCAATTAACACTCAAAGTATATTATCAACATTAGAAACAAAAATTGCTTCTATGGATTCTAATACTCCACTCGATGATATGATTGTTAATATCAAATCTTATCAAGAGGCAGGGGGCGTAGTATCAATTCAATACGATAGCTCCGGAGCAATGCCAATTTTAGATAGTGCACAGGCAGGGCTAGTTCTTTATTCTGCAAGCGATACTGCATTATATGGATTCAATGGAAATACTTGGGCAGCTGTGGGTAATGCCGCTGCTGGTGATGCTGGTGGTGGCGGTGGCTGGGTGTTCCAAGGCTCTGTGAGTGGTTATAGCTCCGGGGGTAATCCATTTCCACTTGCTACTACAGTAGATAAGTTCCCCTTTGCGTCTGACGGCAATGCAACAGATGTGGGAGACTTATTACAATTGACAAGACAGGGCGCAGGACAATCTAGTACTACTAGCGGTTATACATCCGGCGGTGATGGGGGCTCAAATCCCGAAAATGTAATTCAGAAATTTTCCTTTTCTGTAGATGGTAATGCAACTGACGTTGGTGATCTAACTCTAGCAAGAAGCAGAGTTGCAGGCCAATCGAGTAGCTCATCTGGATATACTTCTGGCGGTTATAATACTTCGTTCACCCATGTTAATAATATTGACAAGTTTTCTTTTGCGGCGGATGGCAACGCAACTGATGTTGGCGATTTAACTCAAGCAAGAGGTTACATTGCAGGACAATCTAGCGATATTTCGGGGTACAATTCTGGCGGTTTTACTCCCTCGCTAGTCAATACAATAGATAAGTTTTCTTTTGCGGCTGATGGAAACGCAACTGACGTAGGAGATATAACACTGGCTCGTGCTGCTGCTGCTGGTCAATCAAGTACAAGCTCTGGTTACACTTCAGGTGGGTCTAACTACAACAATATAATAGATAAATTTCCTTTTGCTGCTGATGCAAACGCAACAGACGTGGGCGATTTAACAGAAAATAAAAGGTGGTTAGCGGGACAATCTAGTACTACATCTGGTTACACTTCAGGTGGTCAAAATACTGCTCCAGTGGATTTAAATGTTATTGACAAGTTTCCGTTTGCAACAGATGCCAATGCAACTGATGTTGGCGATTTGACAGTAGCAAGATGGCAAGCTGCAGGCCAACAGGTATAAAAAGATATTGAGGATCATAATAGATGACAATTAATGCAACACATATTCTCGAGCTGGTTCAACGGAGAATAGCTACTGCTAATTCTAGTACCAGTGCAGCAGACCTTGACAAACTATTAACCCTCGCTAAGCAAGTTGATGGATCGTTGATTAGATCATATGATAGTGATGGTGCTTTACCTGATGCTAGTTTAACCAATGAAAAAATGGCATTTATCACATCCACTGGTAATATAAAGTTTAACAATGGTAGATGGGATACTGCTGGTGCCGCTGCTGCTGCCGATGCTGCTCCTAGCTGGGTGTTCGGGGGAACAGTGAGTGGATATGCTTCTGGCGGTAATCCGGTTGCAAATTCTAATATAATTGATAAATTTTCTTTTGCTGCTGATGGCAACGCAACTGACGTGGGTGATTTAACTGAAGGTAGATATTGGGGAGCTGGCCAATCAAGTGCAACCTCAGGATATACATCGGGAGGACGCAACCCACCTGTAGGTTATGTAAACACAATTGATAAATTTTCTTTTGCTGCCGATGGCAACGCAACTGACGTGGGTGATTTAACTGAAAATAGAAACAATGCGGCGGCGGGATCAAGCGAAATTTCTGGGTATACATCGGGTGGGCGAAACCCTGCGCTTTCGCCCAACACTAACACAATTGATAAATTTCCTTTTGCAGCTGATGGTAATGCAACGGACGTTGGCGATTTAACTGAAATTAAACAAGGGTCCACGGGCCAATCTAGCACTGTTTCAGGCTATAGCTCAGGAGGTACGGCTCCCCCGTCAAACAATGTAATCGAAAAGTTTCCTTTTGCAACTGATGCGAACGCAACAAACGTCGGTGTTTTGACAGTTGCATATTATGCGGCAGCAGGTCATTCAAGCAGCGAATCTGGGTATACTTCTGGTGGCGAGCCTTATCTGAATGTAATCGAAAAGTTTCCTTTTGCTGCCGATGGTAATGCAATCGATGTAGGTGATATATCAGAAGTAAACATATACGCCGGAAGTCAATCGAGTACTGCATCGGGTTATAGATCCGCTGGGTTTTCCCCGCTGTACGCGTATGTAAACACAATCGTGAAATTTCCTTTTGCTTCTGACGGTATTACAACGGACGTTGGTGATTTAACGGCCGCTAGAATGTCCCCCGCGGGCCAACAAGTATAAAAAGATATTAAGGATTATAATAACTGTTTACATTCGCATGAATATATAGTATAATGAATACATATTAATATTATAAGGTTTGTTATGCAATCTCTACATTTTTGTACAGGGCTTCCTAGAACTGGCTCTACCGTTCTAATGAATATTCTTCAACAGAATCCAAAAATATTTACCACATCCACCGATCCACTTCCAGGCATTTTAACAAATCAGTTATTGACCAGGGCGAGATATACTGAATCGTTTCAAGCAATGTCGTGCGCGCAAGCAGACAACGCAATGTACGGTATGGTAATAGGCGCTGCGACTGGTTGGTATGAAGGGTTAACTCCAAAGCCTATTGTAATATCAAAATCTCGTGATTGGTCAAATCTATCGCATTTATTTCCAGAGTCTAAGCATGTTGTTCTTATACGAGATTTGAGGGATATTGTTGAAAGTTTTGATAGAATTAATTCTAAAATTAAAGCACTTCATACATATGATGATAGTAACAATCTTTACGCTTCAATGTCAGAAGATGAAAAGTATAATTATCACTTTAAAACTGCAAATGCTTTTTCTGCTGTTTTATCGATTGAAATTCCAAGATATTTAGAAATGTTTATTAAAAATAAAAATGCAATTAAATTTGTGAGGTATGAAGACGTCCTTAAAGAACCTATACATATGTTAAGTAGGATATATGAATTCTTAAATATAGAACCATATGATCACGATCTTAACAATATACAACAATCCGCAATCTTTGAGCATGACAATGCATATTTTAAAGAAAAAACAGATCATATAACTCACCCTCAAATGATTAAATGGTCTGAGCCCAAAAGAGTACTAACCCCAAAGTTTCACAAAAAAGTTGTCGATAATAATCAGTGGTTTTATCGAGCTTTCTATCCAGAGGTTTTATTATGAACACAGCAGAATATTTTAAAGAAAACAAATACATCTATCTATCAAATGTAGTAAAAAAGACTGACGCTCATCAGTTAACCGATTATATGTTTAAATTGTATGATGATGGTAAGCTGAGCAAAGATCCGCAATGCCCGTTATCAGATAGTATATATGGTGATCCTGTGTTAGACGAGTTGCTACAATCTCTTGCTAAGCCATTGTCTGCACAACTAGGAATTGAATTGCTTCCGACATACACATATGCTCGAATTTACCGTCCAGGTGAAGAATTGGTTCGTCATATCGATCGCGAAGCATGTGAAATTTCTGGTACAATGACTCTTGGGTTTGATCCCGGGTCTGGCATTTGGCCAATCTTTATGACAGATAAAGAAGATGATGTTGTAGGAAATGCGCTTGAAATTTCAACTGGCGATTTGGTAATGTATCATGGGAATGAATTGTGGCACTGGAGACCGCCATACAAAGGACAATGGCAAGTTCAAGTATTCTTCCATTTTGTTGATGCTAACGGTCCACATAAAGATTGGGCAAATGATAAGCGAGAAACCCTAGGTGTAGATAAATTACCTACTACTGAAGTAGAAGTAGTACAAAAAACAAAGGTTCAACAAAATATTATGGCATCATCAGTAATTTCAAATAGTGTAATTATTAAAACTGGCGACCAGATTTTTCCGGGCGCAGTAACATATAGCTCAGAATTTATGAGCAATTTGGCATTTACTCCACGAGAATGCAGTGAAATTCTTGCACAAAATCAGCGTCTATACCCACAAAAATCAACAGTGGGTACTGGAGGAAAAGGCAAATATGATCCTGAAGTTCGGGCAGTAGATACATATACTATTGAATATAATAAAGAAACCAGTTGGATTTTTGAAAAAATAGCAAAAGCGGTTGGTCAAGCAAATGCTGATTATTATAAATATGATTTGTATGGCATAACTCATGGCCTACAATTATTACATTATAAATCAACGGAAAACGGGCACTATGATTGGCATATTGATTGTGGCGACGGGGAAGCATCTCATCGTAAAATTTCAGTATCAATTCCGCTAACAGATCGAGCCGCATATGAAGGCGGCAATCTAATGATAAACAACAATGGTACTGAAATTAGAGCTACTGATGAACAAGGATCTATTTCAATGTTTCCAAGTTATCTTTTGCATCAAGTAACCCCCGTTACATCTGGCGAAAGATGGGTAATTGTTATTTGGATTAATGGTCCTCGGTTTAAATAAAATGATTTAAATAACAATTAAGAACTATAAGAACTATAAATATAAATATAATTATAAACCTCACGGAGATAAAGATGGCAGTTGTAGAATATATGTTCGTTGTCAATCAACATGGTAAATTAGAAGTTCCTGGCTTTATTAGCGACAGAGGCCATTGGCTTAACTCTGCCAATCACACCTATGTGGGCTGGGTTTCAGATACAAGAGAATTCTATGTGCCAGATACAATCGTAACATTAACAAAAGAAGAATTTGTGGCAAGGCTAATCGCTATACATGGTGTCGATGCTTACACAACCATGGGTGAAACCCCAGCCGCAGATCCAGTTGCAATGACTGATGCAGAAGTAACAGCTATGGCTGAAACATGGTATGACGATTTTGTAGCGAAAAATAGCTAATTATGGAATTGATGTTGGCGAAAAAGATATTAGAGCTCGATGATATGGAGCTTATGAAAGTCCTTGAAGAATTTAAACGGGAAGATAAGGATTCCTATGAGATTCTAAAAGAACTTGTTGAAGATATATAATTAAGGAATAAATTATGACTGAAGTGCAAAATAATGAACTAGCGATCTGGGATGAGATTAAAAATGATCTTGTCATTAAAGATGGTTCTGAATATATCGTCCCTCTTTCAAAAGTGTTTGGAAAGGGGACTGTTGCTAAAACAGAATCATTTGGGGGTCGTAGTCTTTCTGAGAATACAGCTCTTGTTGATGTTGCGCTTGACAATGCAAAAGATTTGCAACAGATTTGGAATCGTAGTCATACTCAATGGATGTGGCGGCATTTAAATCTTTCGTATCATAGTCCTCATAAAAATATGAGGCAAATTGCGGCAGAGATTACAAGAAAAAAACAGGCGCTGAATGAAGCTAAGTGGAATCAGATCAAGTCTGAAATTAAAATTAAAAAGATTGAAGAGCAGCTAGATGATCCTAGCACATTAGATTATTGGAAAGAAGTTGAATTAAAAGTTAAGTTGGCACAGCTACAAGAAGGTATGGCTGAAGGTATTACATATATCGAAGGCGCAATGAAAGATGTGTTGTCACTTAATGATTTATATGAGCAACTTAAAACTCAAGTCAATAGTTTTACCGAAGAGGATATCGAAGCCGAAGAAACCAAAGCGCATTTGAAAAGAAGCCTCGTGCAGAGTATTCGCGATGTTCGTCAGTCTGGTCATATTACCAAAGGCGAGCAAGAATATCTTGAACAGATTGGTGTAAATCCAATGAAAGTTCAACGATTAATTAAGGATTACGTTGCAAGCGAAGCAAATGCAGCTGATTGGAGTGTTGGTGGTCTACACACATTTGTAGATGAGTTAACAAACCAATTGGTAGATGTAGCAAAGGTTGATAAAGTCCGTATGGATTTGATGGGTTTCAGCTCGGAGTTTACTCCTGGCATATCTTACGTAAAAACTATTGGAGCACCGAAGAAAGAAGAATAGATGCCCTCAAATTCACGTAATTTAAGTTCTCTCTTAGGAACCGATACTAAAATTGCAACAGATGATATTTCTGGTGTAGCAATTGGTATCGGTTTTTATGCAAATGAAGCAGCCCTTCCTACTGACGGAAATCTCCTTGGTGCAAAAGCATATGCAGAATCAGAAGGCACATTGCATTTTTGGAACGGCGCATCATGGGGGGCTTTGGCTGCAACAGAATATGAAGTGCCGGTGGGTTGGGCGTTCCAAGGCTCTGTGAGTGGGTATACTTCAGGTGGCAGAGATCCGACTAAGAATTCTATAGAAAAATTTTCCTTTACATCGGATGCAAACGCAACTGATGTAGGTGATTTAACACAAGGTAGATATGGGCCAGCTGGACAAAGTAGCACAATATCCGGTTATACTTCAGGAGGTTCAATACCCGCGAATTCAAACGTAATAGATAAGTTTCCTTTTGCAACTGATGGAAATGCAACTGACGTAGGTGATCTATCTCAAGCTAGGAGCCGTGGTTTGGCTGGACAAAGCAGCGCCGCATCCGGTTATAGCTCAGGAGGCTTTGGCGGAGATACTACAATTGATAAGTTTCCCTTTGCTTCTGATGCCAATGCAACTGATGTTGGCAATTTAACGCGGAGCCAAACTGGCCAGAGTGGCCAATCAAGTGTTGAGTCAGGTTATACGTCAGGTGGGGGATCAAACATAATCGACAAGTTTCCCTTTGCTTCTGATGCCAATGCAACTGATGTAGGCGATTTATTAAGCAGTGGCAGCGGCCAGTCTGGACAAAGCAGTAGTATATCGGGGTATGCTTCTGGCCGTACGCCCCCTACCACCTTTTCAAATGTTATTCAAAAGTTTCCTTTTGCCTCTGATGCCAATGCAACGGATGTTGGCGATTTACAAGTTACAACAAACGATGCAGCTGGATCATCAAGCACAGCTTCAGGATACGTAGTTGGTGGCCAACCGGGATCGAATGGTAATAATATAATAGAAAAATTTCCCTTTGCGGCAGACGCAAACTCGACCGATGTTGGAGACTTAGTCGAATCTAGACGCGTTGCAGCAGGTCAACAGGTATAAATGATATTAAGGATTATAATAAATGCCAATTAATATTCAAAATATTATTAATCAACTTGAGGCAAAGTTGACTGCTGCTGACAGTAACACTTCATCTAATGAATCATTGCGATTGATTAATTTAATTGAACAGATTAATGGTTCTGGTGGCATTTTAGAATATCAATTTCCAAATCAATTACCTCCAGTCGATTCTGCTCAAATTGGTAAGTTGGCATATGTTAGAGAAACCGATTTTTATTATGATAGTAGCGGTTTACTTGGGCATTTTCCAAAATATTATTTTGCTGCCAACGATAGTGATGGTTGGTCAGAATTTGATATGAATGCCAAGTTGAATGCTGATAGTGATTATCAAGCATACATTGCTAGTCTTAGCTCAAGTGCAGGGGGCGCTGGTCCTAGCTGGGTGTTCCAGGGAACAGTAAGTGGTTATACTTCTGGCGGGCAGGTGGCCGCCCCTACTTATGCCGCAAGTAATATTATCGATAAGTTTGCGTTCGCGGCTGATGGTAATGCAACTGATGTTGGCGATTTAACACAAGTAAGATTCGCAGCTACGGGACAATCGAGCACAGTATCTGGTTATACTTCAGGAGGCCAGGCGCCAGCAATATTAAATACAATTGATAAATTTCCTTTTGCGGCTGATGCTAATGCAACCGATGTTGGTGATTTAACAGTTGCGCGCTATAGGCCAGCTGGGCAATCGTCCGAGACGTCAGGATATACTTCGGGCGGTGTTGGTGCGGCGATTTTTGATGTAATTGATAAATTTCCTTTTGCGGCTGATGCTAATGCAACCGATGTTGGTGATTTAACAGCGGCCAGATATTGGGGCGCGGGGCAGTCGAGCACAGTATCTGGTTATACTTCCGGCGGCACGCCCCCCTCGAGTAACGTAATCGAAAAGTTTTCATTTGCATCTGACGGTAATTCAACGGATGTTGGTGATTTAACAGCAGTAAGAAACGGCAGCGGCGGGCAATCAAGTGCAGTATCTGGCTATACTTCGGGCGGGATGGGGCCGCCAATTACTAATATAATCGACAAGTTTGCCTTTGCATCTGACGGTAATGCAACTGACGTTGGCGATTTAACGTCGACAAGATATGGCTCAGCAGGACAATCTAGTACTACATCTGGTTATAATTCAGGCGGGGCGACACCAGCCACTACTAATATAATTGATAAGTTTCCTTTTGCCACTGACGGCAACGCAACAGATGTTGGTGATATAACAGTAGTTCGTGAATTGGTGGCAGGTCAACAAGTTTAAAAAAATATTAAGGATTTAACAAATGGCCATAACAAATGGACGCAATTTGGCAGAATTAGCATCGCTTATAAACAGCGATGGTAAAATTTCTGCCGAAGCATTTTCGGCTGAATTAACCGCATCTATAGATCCGACGATGTATGATTCGGCATCTGATGTTCCTTTTGAAGACGCTGTTAAAGGTACTCAAGTATTTGTTGCTAGTGAAGGGCTATTGATAAAGTTGACAGATAGCGATTGGTATTCAATTGATGGATCTACTGGTGCCGCTGCTCCTACCGCGACGCAAGCGCAAGGAACCGTAAGTGGTTACACGTCTGGTGGTAACGGTCCTGCTGCAGATACGTCAAACGAAATCGACAAATTTCCCTTTGCGGCGGATGGCAACGCAACAGATGTTGGAGATTTGACTATAGCAAAAAAAACAATATGGGGTCAGTCAAGTGCCTTGTCGGGTTATTCGTCTGGGGGTATAGATGCCGTCAGCACTATTTTAAACAGCATAGATAAGTTTCCCTTTGCGGCGGATGGCAACGCAACAGATGTTGGTGATTTAACAGAAGCGCGTTGGGCTGGGGCAGGGCAATCTAGCACTATTTCGGGTTATAGCACTGGCGGAAAAACCTCGCCTGACCCAGCAGTTGCCCGAAGCTCAACTATCGATAAATTTCCTTTTGCTGCTGACGCAAATGCAACAGATGTTGGTGATTTAACACAAGGAAGATATCTGATCCATGCCGGTCAATCTAGCACCATTTCAGGATATTCTTCAGGTGGCTTTGCTCCACCAGCAGTAAATACGATCGACAAGTTTTCATTCGCGGCCGATGGTAATGCCACCGACGTGGGCGACTTAACATTAGCTTCAAGGCAAGGTGGGGGGCAATCCAGCTCAGAGTTTGGATATGTGTCGGGCGGTTCGCCTGGTGGATTAAATACAATTGAAAAGTTTTCGTTTTCTTCTGACGGTAATGCCACCGACGTGGGCGATTTAACACAAGGGAGATACTACATGGCTGGTCAATCGAGTGCAAATTCTGGATATACGTCTGGCGGTTTTGCCCCTCCTCATGTTAATACGATCGACAAATTTCCGTTTGCTGCTGATGCTAATGCTACTGATGTTGGTGATTTAATAAACGCAAGAAGACAGATCACGGGTCAACAAGTTTAAAAGATATTAAGGATTTAACAAATGGCAATAACAAACGGCCGCAATTTAGCAGAATTAGCATCACTTATAAATAGTGATGGTAAAATTTCTGCCGAAGCATTTTCAGCTGAATTGGCGGCCTCTATAGATCCGACAATGTATGATTCAGCATCTGATGTTCCTTTTGAAGACGCCGTTAAAGGTACTCAAGTATTTGTTCCCAGTGAAGGATTATTAATAAAGTTGACAGATAGCGATTGGTATTCAATTGATGGATCTACTGGTGCCGCTGCAGCAGCGTGGGTGTTCCAAGGTTCAGTGAGTGGTTATACTTCGGGAGGATTAATACCCTCGTTTTCAAATGTAATAGATAAATTTCCTTTTGCTGCTGATGCAAACGCAACAGACGTGGGCGATTTAACAGTAGCAAGACAAAATGTCACAGGTCAATCAAGTGATGTTTCCGGATATACTTCGGGCGGTAACCAAACTACCATCGATAAGTTTCCTTTTGCTACTGACGGCAATGCAGCGGACGTAGGTGATATAGGACAAAGCGTGGGCCGAGCGGCTGGACAGTCGAGTGCTGAAAATGGTTATGTCACATATACATGGGAAACTGCCGGGGCTTATCCTGCGCCACCTACATTTGCAAGCCATATAGAAAAATTTCCTTTTGCAGCTGATGCAAACGCAACCGATATAGGCGATTTGAGTGTAGAGAGAACATACACGCAAGGCGGGAATTCGAGCAGTGTTAATGGTTATACACCAGGGGGGAATAAACCATCTCCTACATCGCCCGATCTTACTCTCAATACGATCGATAAGTTTCCTTTTGCTTCAGATGGCAACGCAACAGACGTTGGTGATTTAACAGTGGGAAGGGCGAATACAACAGGTCAATCTTCAACAGAGTCGGGGTATGTGTCTGGCGGTGGAAATAATACCATTGACAAGTTTCCATTTGCTACAGATGCAAACGCGACTGACGTTGGTGATTTAACGGCAGGTAAATATGGTGCGGCTGGTCAATCTAGTACGCAATCAGGATATTCTTCAGGTGGTCGTGTACCTGCTTCTGTTGATACAATTGAGAAGTTTCCTTTTGCTGCTGATGCCAATGCAACGGACGTAGGTAATCTAACACAAAGCCGGGGCCATGTAGCAGGTCAACAAGTTTAAAAAGATATTAAGGAATTCTCAAAATGGCATCAAGAGCTAGAAATTTAAGTGGTTTGATGGGCACCTCGTCAACACTGGATATTAATGATATTGCTAATCTTGGCGATTTGACCGGCGTAGATAGCTATGCTGATTCAGATGCATTGGCACTTGCTGTAGTACCTATTGGTACTCAAGCATATCAAACCGATACTGGTAGCTTTAAGATTTATAGAGGTGCTAGTGGTTGGGCACAAATGGATGAATTTCCTGCTGCTCCTACCGCGACGCAAGCACAAGGAAGTATAAGCGGTTATTCTTCCGGCGGAGCCTCCACCACATGGGGTCTTAATACAATTGAAA
>Ga0206124_10000172_pt1 | contig 51275 bp, 50 predicted proteins | sample Helgoland_Spring_3_FD_148671 | JGI IMG/M metagenome (GOLD analysis project Ga0206124, IMG submission 148671) | Pelagic subsurface seawater microbial communities from Kabeltonne, Helgoland, North Sea - Helgoland_Spring_Bloom_20160321_2 | ecosystem: Environmental > Aquatic > Marine > Epipelagic ... | reverse complement strand
AGTTCTTCCTATAGAGCCGTGGTAGACCACCACGTTGATAGGCTGGATGTGGAAGCGCAGTAATGCGTGTAGCTGACCAGTACTAATAGCTCAATTGGCTTGATTTATGCACTGAAAAAAATTTTTATATAAAAAATTGATATTTAAAGATAATAAAGTTTGAGATGAGTAAAATCTTTAATGATAAATTTGTTTCTCATTTAATTGGTTATCAGAGCTACATTACGATTAATTCTTTAAATCTAAACGAAATTAAGAAAATTAACAGACCTTTTTTTGTTACATTTAAAACTAATTCATCAAAAAAACTTACCAAGAAAATTACAGACTCTATAAAGTTAGAAAATTTAAAAATTAAACTTGTTTCTAAGATAGTTATTTTTGAGAGAAAATATAGAGAAAATAAAAAAGTTTTTCTTGATTGTCGTGAGGCAAAAAAAAAAGATATACCTCAATTAAAAAAAATTTGTTTAGAGGACACATCAAATTCAAGATTTTTTAATGACTTAAGTCTCCCATTAAAATTTAGAAAAACTTATAGAGCCAAATGGATTTTAAATTTTTTTAAAAAAAAGAGAGGTGATATTTTAATCGTAGCATATAAAAATAAAAAAGTATTAGGATTTATATTAATGTTAAAAAAATCTTTTGGATTACAAATAGATTTAATTGTCTCAAGTAAGAATTATCAAAATAAAAAAGTTGGAACAAGTTTAATAAATTATGTAAATAATAATTTTCTAAAAAAAAATCGCATCATTAAAGCTGGAACTCAGTTAGATAATATTAGCGCAAACAGAATTTATAAAAAATTAGGATTTATTAAAAAAAAAGATATATCCTATGTTTATCATATTCATTCTAATTAATAAAAATGACTAAAGGAAATAATTTAATTAACGAAACACTCAAAGATTTTGATGGCAAAATAGGAAGACGTGCCAAGCCCTTAACTTTTTTAAATAAAATATCTAAATCAAAAGTTTACATGTCAAAAAAGACTGGAACTATTTATCATTCACCAAATATTGATGCAGAAAAAAGTTTATCTACATGGAGCGAGAAATTATATTCAAAAAAAATAGACTCTAAAAAAAGGCAATACACCTCAAATAATCCAATCATGAAATCAAGACACTATTATTCAGCGCTTTTTTTTAACAATGTTTTAAAAAAAGGCAAAGTAAAGTTTTGTGATTATGGAACTGGTGAAGGAAATTTTGGCAGTGAACTTTTAAAAATTAATAAACATATCGAATTTAATTTTACAGAACACAGCCCAAAACTATATAAGAGCACCACCAATTTAATAAAAAAAAAAAGTAAAAATACTTTTTATGGACATAATGGTTCAATTGAAAGTTCACTGTTAAATAAAAATTTCAAAAATTTTGATGCGGCATCATTACTTTGGACGCTGTGTAATTGTGTTAAACCACTAGAAATATTAGAAGTGATTCATAAGTCTTTAAAAGAAAATGGGCTTTTACTAATTTCTGAAAGTTCAAGAATACTAGTTCCATTTAAGAAACCAATATATAATTTCTTTGTACAAAAACACGAAACACAAAATACACATCCTTGGTATTTTTCTTATAATTCTTTATCAAACCTATTGGAAATCTCAGGTTTTAGAATAATTAAAAGTAACAGATATTATGATGAAAATGATCTAGTTATAATTGCTCAAAAAAAAAATATCAAAACACACACTCCAAAAATAAAAATAGATGATCCAAAAAAAGTTGTTAAATTTTTAAAAGAATGGAAAAAATTTAGCAATCTCTTAAAAAATGAAAATTTCTGATTAATTAAAGATGTTTGATAAAATAAATTATAAAAAAAACTCAATTTCCAGGCTTAAAAGCAAACAAGCAAGAATCGGAGTCATTGGTTTAGGGTATGTGGGTTTACCATTAGCAATTTTATTTGCCAAGAAGGGATTTAAAATTTTTGGTTTCGATATTGATAAATATAAGATTAACCGAATTAAGAATAAAAAAACTTATATTGAAAGAATTTCTCCAAAAGACATAAATCTTCTTTCAGGTAGAAACAAATGTTTTTCTAATTTTAATCAAATAAAAAATTGTGATGTCATTATTATTTGCGTACCTACTCCGTTAGTAGGCTTAAATAAACCAGATTTATCCTATATAAAAAAAACTATAGCATCTATCTCAAAACAACTGAAGTTTGGTCAAACTATAATTTTAGAAAGCACAAGTTATCCAGGCACAACTCAAGACGAAATAATAAAAAGATTAGATAAAAAATTTGTCATAGGCAAAAATTTATTTGTAGGCTTTTCTTCTGAAAGAATTAATCCTGGAGTAAATGAGAACATGCTTTCGACCATACCCAAAGTAATCAGTGGAAAAACTATTAACTGTCTTAATGTAGTTACAAATGTTTATAGTAAAGTATTTAAAAAAGTTGTTAAAGCTAAGTCTTTAGAAATTGCTGAATTTTCAAAATTACTGGAAAATATTTATAGAGCTGTAAATATTGGCTTCATAAATGAAATGAAATTTGTTGCAGATAAAATGAAGATTGATATTTTTGAAATATTAAAAATAGCTGGAACAAAACCATATGGTTTCAGAAGATTTAATCCTGGGCCGGGAATTGGAGGTCATTGCATTCCAATTGATCCTCATTATTTGTTTTGGAAAGCAAAAAAAGTTGGGATATCTGCTAATTTTATAAAATTAGCAGCAGAAACTAATTCTAATGTAATAAAATTTATTATGACTAAAATTTTAAGAATAACAAAAGAAACTAAAATAAACAGAGTTAGAGCAAAAATATTGATTTTGGGATTGGCTTACAAAAAAAATGTTGATGATATAAGAGAGTCAGCCTCACTAAAATTAATTAAATCACTTCAAAAAAAAAATATGAAAAATTTAACTTACTGTGACCCTCACACAAAAAATATTAAATTACCACATGATATTAAAAAAATAAAAAAATTAAATAGTCTTACAAAAAAAAATATAAAAAAATTTGATGTTGTAGTTTTAATGACAGATCATGATAAATTTAGATATAAAGATATTTTAAGTGCTTCAAAGAAAATAGTTGACTGCCGAGGAAGGTTTCCTATTAGTCAAAAGGTATATAGAGCTTAAATTGATAGCTATAATACAAGCACGCTCTAATTCTAAAAGGTTTAACAATAAGGTATTACATAAGATTTATAATAAACCAATAATATGGCATGTAGTCTCAAAAATTAAAAAAAGCAAAAATGTTAAAAAAATAATTGTTGCTACATCAAAAAACAAAACTGATGATGAATTAGTCAAATATTTAGTAAAGACTAAAATTAATTATTTTAGAGGCAGTTTAACTAATGTAGCTAAAAGATTATGTGATGCTGCTGAAAAAAATAAAGCAAAATTTTTTATGAGAATAAGCGCTGATAGTCCTTTAATAGACCGAGCTATAATCGACAAAGCAATTAAAATTTTTAATAGTCAAAAAAAAAAATACGACATTATTACTAACGTATTTCCCAGAAGTTACCCAAAAGGTCAATCTGTAGAAATAATAAAAAATTCTAAGTTGAGGAATTTCCTGAAGAAATTTAATAAAGAACAGAAAGAACATGTTACAAAGTATTTTTATGAAAATTATAAAAGTTTTATGATAAAAAATTTTACAAGCATTAAAACCAAAACTAAAACTAAATTAGCAATAGATACAAAGGATGATTTAAGATTAATTTTAAAAAAATATAAAAGAAAAAATTTTATTAACTTTTCACTTTAATAATGAAAATTATAGCTGCAATTATAGGAATGGGCATAGGTCAAAAGCATTTAGATGCAATAGACAATTATAAAAAATCATTTGTAAAGATCATTTGTGAAAAAAATGAAAAAAAAATCAAATTTTTAAAAAAAAAATATCCAGATAAAATTATAACAAAAAACGAAAATATTATTTTTAAAGATCCATCTATTAATTTAGTCTCTATTGCTAGTTATGATGATTTTCATTACACACAAATTTTAAAATCGTTAAAAAATAATAAACATATCATTGTAGAAAAACCAATGTGTTTAAAATTTAATCAATTAACAGAGATTTATAAAATTTTAAAAAAGAAAAAAAATATTAAAATGACATCAAATTTAGTTTTAAGAGTTAATTCCTTATTTAAAGAATTTAAAAAAAGAATTGATATAAAAAATATTTTTTATATTGAAGCAGATTATATTTGGGGAAGAAAAAAAAAATTATTTGAATGGCGTTCAAAAGTTAAAGACTATTCATTGGTACTAGGAGCTGGAATACACATTATCGACCTTGTTATGTGGTTGTTAGGATCTAAGCCGATATCTGTAACAACTTTTGCCAATAAAAAATCTACAAGAAAATCAAAATTTAAAAAAGATAGTCTGTTCGTAATGTTATTTGAATTTCCATCAAATATTTTAGTAAAAATTACCGCAAATGGTGCTGCTGTCTATAATCATTTTCATGAAATGAAAATATTTTCGAACGATGAAACTTTAGTTCATTCTAATCTAGGAACATATTCTTTTAAGAAAAATAAATTATATAAAATTAATAAATCATATCCCGACAAAGAAAATAGAAAGAATTTAATTCAAAATTTCATTGATAATTTAATTAATCCTAAAATTAAAAATTTTATTTCACATCAGGAACAATTTGACTTAATGTCAGTTTGTTTTTCTGCAGAAAATTCTGCTATATTAAATAAAAAAATTAAGATTAAATATTTATGAATTTAAGATAATGATTAAATTTTCTATACCCAATGTTCAGGCAAGTGATATTAAAATTGTTTCCAAAATTATAAAAAGTGGATGGCTTACTCATGGTAAATATACAACTCTCTTTGAAAAAGAATTTAAAAAATTCACAAAGTCCAAATATGCAATTTCAGTATCAAGTTGTACTGCCGGTTTACATCTTTCCTGTTTAGCTTCAGGGTTTCAAAAAGGTGATGAAATTATTGTTCCTGCTCAAACTCATACGGCTACCGCTCATGCAGTCGAATATACTGGTGCTAGGGCAATATTTGCAGATATTGATTTCAACACTGGAAATATAAATCTAGAAAATATTAAAAAAAAAATAACAAAAAATACCAAAGGTCTTATTATAGTTCATATGGCTGGATATCCGTGTGATGTGGAAAATATTAGATCTTTTTGTAAAAAAAAAAAAATTATATTACTCGAAGATTGCGCTCATGCAGTTGGAACTAAAGTCAAAAATAAACACGTAGGTAACTTTGGTGTATCTGGAAGCTTCTCATTTTATCCCACTAAACAAATAACGACTGGAGAGGGTGGAATGGTGATAACAAATGATTTTAATTTTTATAAAAAAATTAAAAAATTAAAAGCTTTTGGAATAGACAAAGATATTAAAGATAGAAAAAAACAAGGTGATTATGATGTAAAATCTCTTGGTTTTAACTATAGAATGACCGATTTCCAAGCGGCGCTAGGATACAAACAGATATTACAATATAAAAAAAATTTAAAAAAACGTCAATTAATTGCAGAACAATATATAAAAAATTTTTCAAAAATTAGAAATATCAATCACATGCCGTTTTCAAAAAATTGCTCTTTTTTTATTTTTCAAATTTTTTGTAAGAATAGAAATAAAATATTAAAAAATTTAAAAAAAATGAATATTGGTGTGAGTGTTCATTATGCCAAATGTTTACCCAAAATGACTTATTACAAAAAAAAATATAATCTAAATATTAATCAATTTAAGAATTCAGATATTTATGGTAGCACCAATATTTCTTTGCCTGTATACCCTAAGCTAAAAATACGCGAAGTTAATACAATTTGTAAAACAATAATTAATTTGCTTTAATATTATGAGTTATAAAAATATTTTATTAGTTGGTGGTTGTGGCTTTATTGGCCATAATTTAGCAGTATATTTAAAAAAATTAGGCCATAACCCAATAATACTTGATAGCTTGTCTGTCAATAACATCTTATCTTTTGCAGACAACGAGGTAAAAAACAAAAAATTATATTCATCAATTTTGCAAAATAGGATTGACATTTTAAATGAAGAAAAAATTCAGTTGATCATTCAAGATGCGAGAGATTATCATGCAATATCAAAAATCTATGATGATATTAATCCAGACATAATAATACATTTAGCAGCTGTTTCTCATGCAAATAAGTCAAACAAAAATCCACATAGTACATTTGATCATAGCTTCAGGACACTAGAAAACACTTTAGATTTTGCAAAAAACAATAAAACACATGTGATTTATTTGTCATCAAGTATGGTTTATGGAAATTTTGATTCAAAAGACGTTAATGAAGAGACCCCATGTAAACCAATTGGAATATATGGAACATTAAAATTCTCAGGAGAGCTTTTAGTTAAAGCATATAATCAGGTATTTGACTTACCTTACTCAATCATTCGACCATCAGCTTTGTATGGTGAAAGATGTGTTAGTAGAAGAGTAGGGCAAATATTTATTGAAAATGCGATACAAGGTCTTGATATTACTATTAATGGAGACGGATCAGAAAAGTTAGACTTTACCTATATAGAAGATTTAATTGCAGGAATTGGATTATGTTGTGAAAAAGAGAGCGCGAAAAATCAAGTTTTTAACTTAACATTTGGACATTCACGAAAAATAAGCGAACTAACAGAGATCTTAAAACAAGAGTTTCCAGAGATCAAAATTTTTTATAAAGAGAAAGAAAAATTTATGCCAGAAAGAGGGACGCTAGATGTATCAAAAGCAAAAAAACTTCTTGGATATAAACCAATAAATCCTATTGAAATAGGTTATATTAAATATATCTCATGGTATAAAAAATTTTGGAATAATTTAAAATGAAATTCAGCGTAATTTGATGAAATTAAAAAACTTTGATTTAAAAAAAAAAGTTTTTATAATTGCAGAAGTAGGCAACAATCATGAAGGTAATTTTAATATAGCTAAAAAATTAGTTCGCCTAGCAGCAAAAGCTGGAGCTGATGCTATTAAATTTCAAACATTTAAAACTGAAAATTTCATTAGAAAAAAAGATATTAAGAGATTTAAACAATTAAAAAAATTTGAACTTTCATATGAGCAATTTAAGTCTTTAAAAAAGTTAGCTCATATAAAAAAAATTAAATTTATTTCAACTCCATTAGATTTAGAAAGTGCAGATTTTTTGATTAAAAATGCAGATTTAATCAAGATAGCATCTAGTGATAATAATTTTTTTCCACTTATAGAAAAAGTCTTAAAATCTAAAAAATCTATAATTATCTCAACTGGAATGATAAATATTTTGCAAATCAAAGATTTAACAAATTATATATATAAAGTTATTGGTAAGAAATCTGCCATAAAAAGAATTGCACTATTACATTGTGTAACAAACTATCCAGTTGAAGATGAATTTGCTAATTTAAGGTCAGTAGAATATCTTATCAAAAATTCCAAACTAACAATTGGTTATTCAGATCACACTATTGGAAATGAGGCATGTATAGCGGCTGTAGCTATGGGGGCAAAAGTAATTGAAAAACATTTTACTATAAGTAAAAAATTTTCAAAATTTAGAGATCATGCACTTTCAGCAGACTATATAGATTTAAAAAATATAGTTACTGGAATAAGAAAAGTGGAGAAACAACTGGGAAGATTTAATAAAGAAATACAAAAGCCAGAAAAAAAACTAATAAAAATAGTAAGAAGAGCAGCCTATGCAGATAAAAATATTTTTCCTGGAGAAAAAATAACTTTAAAAAATACTAAATTTCTAAGACCAGCCCTAACAAGTAATTTTTTTAATTTAAAAAAAATTATAGGAAAAAAAATTAAAAAGACTCTTTATAAAGATCAAAAAATTAATTTAGATATTTAATAATCATGTGTGGAATAAGTGGATATATAAGTAAAACAAACTTGATTGCAGATAATGGTGTGCACCGGACTCTTGAGTTAATGAAAAGAAGAGGGCCAGACTCAAAAAATTTTTATAAAAACTCATATAACACAAAACAACTAGCTTTATTACACACTAGATTAAATATTATCGATCTGAACGATAGAGCAAATCAACCATATTATGATGAGCATTTTATAGTTGTATTTAATGGTGAGATTTATAATTACTTAGAGATTAAAACTCAATTAAAAGAAAAAAATTATAGATTTAATACAAATTCAGATACAGAGGTTTTAATAAAAAGCTTTCAGGAATATGGAGAAAAATGTGTAGACCATTTCATTGGGATGTGGGCTTTTGCAATATGGGATATTAAAAAAAAACAGCTCTTTTTATCTCGAGATCCATTCGGTGAAAAACCTTTATATTATTTTTTAAATGAAAGTGGTTTTTTTTTTGGTTCTGAAGTTAAGTTTATTAAATCTTTATGTAAAAAAAATTTTGAAATTAATAAAAGTCAGATAAAAAAAAATATTTTTTTAGGTTATAAATCTCTAAACAAATCAAATAATACTTTTTATAAAGATATAGTCTCAGTAGAAAGTAGCTCAAATATAATAATAGATCTTGATTTAAATTTAATTAAGAAGAAATATTGGGAGCCTAAATTAAATATTAATCAGAACATGAGCACTAATGATGCCATAAATGGTGTCAAAAATAATTTAGTTAAAAGTTTAGAGTTAAGAATGCGCTCTGATGTACCAATTGCATTTTGTTTAAGTGGTGGTGTTGACTCATCTCTGCTAGCCTCACATGCTAAAAAAACATTTAATAAAAAAATTTCAACATTTTCTATAATAGATGAAGATCCTAGATATGATGAATCCGAGAATATCAGACATGTAATTGATGATTTAAAATGCAATCATGAGCTAATTAAAATAAATAATGATGAGAGTTTATTTTTTGATAGACTTAAAGTGCTAACAAATTATCATGATGGTCCAATTGCTACATTATCATATTATATACATTCTTTTTTAAGTGAAAGTATTTCAAAAAATAATTATAAGGTAGCTATTTCAGGAACTGGAGCAGATGAACTCTTTACAGGTTATTATGATCATTTTTTATTACATTTCGAAGCTTTAAAGGGTACAAAACATTTGAGTCCAAACATAAGGTCATGGGAAAAATTTATTTTACCTAAAATTAGAAACCCCTACTTACAAAAATCTAAATTATATATAGATGAACCTGAAAATAGAGATGTAGTTTATGAAAAAAACCTTGGTATTTCTCAATACTCAATCAATGAGGTTGAGGGGAAATTCAGTGAAGAAAATTATTGTGATGAACTTTTAAGAAAAAGAATGATGAATGAACTATTTCATGAAGTTGTACCTGTTATTCTAAAGCATGATGATCTTAATTCGATGTATCATTCGATTGAAAATAGAAGTCCGTACTTAGATAGAAATCTTCTTGAGTTTGCCTTAACTATTCCACCACACTTATTAATTTCAAATGGATTCCAAAAAAAAATTCTTAGAGATTCTGGTGAGGGCGTATTATGTGACAAAGTTCGATTATCTAAGCAAAAAAAAGGTTTTAATGCATCAATTAATTCCATTATAAATTTAAAAAATCCAGAAGTTGTAAAATTTATCTTTGATGATAACTCACCTATATCAGAATATGTAGATCTCAAAAAAATCAAGAATGATTTAGACACAGAAATGGTACCAAACCATATGTCCAAATTAATTTTTTCTATAATTAGTACTAATTTTTTTTTAGAGGATATCACTTAAATGAAGTTAGGAATTGTTGATTTGGATACAGGAAATCTTGCGTCGTTATTATCTGCACTAAATAAGCTCAATATAAATTTTAAAATTTGTAAGAATAGTTTTGATTTTGAAGATGTAGATAAAATTATTTTACCAGGGGTTGGGGCCTTTAAAGATTTAATGAAAAAAATAAAAGAAAAAAATATGGATAAGACTATACTTGCAAAAATAGGCAAGAATGTACCAATTCTTGGAGTATGTGTTGGATTTCAAATTTTATTTAGTGGGAGTAATGAACATGGAGATTGTTCAGGTTTAAACTTGATCAAAGGAAATTTTATAAATTTTAAAGACGAAAATAAAAAAATAAAAGTTCCACATGTAGGATGGAATGAATGCAAAATATTAAACAAAAATAAATTATTTCAAGATATTGAAGATAATTCTGATTTTTATTTCACACATTCGTATTATTTAAAAAATTATAATATCAAAAATGTTGTTACAAAAACAATGTACAATTTAAACTTTGTTTCTTCCATAAATAAGAAAAATATTTATGGAGTACAATTTCATCCAGAAAAAAGTCAATTAAATGGATTAAAAATAATAAAGAATTTTTATGAGAGGTGTTAATTGTTAAAAAAAAGAATAATTATAACTTTAACATTTTTAGATGGTGTTCTTTTTAGAACAAAAAATTTTAAACCAGACTACAGATACACAAAAAACTTTATCGATTTATGGAGTATTGATGAATTAATTTTAATAGACATATCTGAAAAAAAATTTTCAAAGAACTTCTTAGAACTGATTAGTTTTTTTTCAACCAATTGCTTTGTTCCATTATCAGTTGGAGGAGGAATTAAACAAGTAGGTGATGTAGATTTATTTTTTAAATATGGTGCAGATAAAATTATTTTAAGTTCAAATGCAATAAAAGAACCTAAATTAATTAAAGAGATTTCTCATAAATATGGAAATCAATCAATAATACAATCTCTTGATTGTAAAAAAATTACACAAGAGAATAAATATACAGTTATGGGTAGTAGTGGTAAAGTAGATCTTTTAGTTGATCCTATAAAATTTGGATTAATGGCTTTATCGTATGGAGTAGGAGAAATACTAATAAATCATATTGATTATGACGGAAGTTTATTGGGGTATGATTTAAATTTAATCAATTCTGTGTCAGAAAAATTAGATTGTCCAACTTTAGCACTTGGTGGGGCAGGTAGTTGGCAACATATTTTAGATTTATTTTTAAAGACCAATATTTCTGCTGCTTGTACTCAAAATATTTTTCATTTTACTGAAGAAAGTATACTATCTGCAAAAAAGTTTTTAAAAAATAGTAACATTAAAATAAGAAATTAATTTATATGATCAAATTTTGTAAAAAATGTATTATGCCTGATTCTAGACCAAGAATAGTTTTTGATGAAAATGGAATTTGTAATGCGTGTTTACATAGTGAGAAAAAAAATAAGATTAATTGGGCAGATAGAGAAAAAGAATTCCTTAAATTAATTGAAGAAATCAAAAGTCATTCGAAAAAAACAAATGCACATTATGACTGTGTTGTTCCATGGTCTGGTGGAAAAGACTCCACCTCAATTGCTTTAAAACTAAAATTTGAATATGAGTTAAACCCACTTTTAGTTACATTTTCTCCACTTTTAATAAATGAATGTGGAAGCTTTAATCGAGAGGAAGTATCTAAAATGGGCTTTGATTCAGTTTTTTTAAGCCCAAATCAAAAAGTTTCAAAAACATTATCAAAAAGATTTTTTACTGAAAGGGGAAATCCAAAAGTTGCTTGGGATGCAGGAGTTAATGCTGGACCAGTTCAAGTTGCTATAAATTATAATATACCAACTGTTTTTTATGCTGAACATGGTGAGAGTGAATATGGAGGCCTTGTCTTAAATGAAGAAAGTGAAAAAAAAAGAAATTTAAGAGAAGTTATAGAGCATCAAATAGGTGATTTTCCAGAAAATTGGGTATCTCATGAAATTAATATAAAAGATTTATCTCCGTATATTTATCCAAGTGAAGAAAGAATGGTTAAAAAAAATTTAACTGCTTATTATTTTAGTTATTTTTTCAAATGGAGTATGCTTGAAAATTATGAATATGTTAAAGAAAAAATGCCAAGTTTTAAAACTAATCCTAATGGAAGAACTGAGGGTACGTTTACAGACTTTGATAGCTTAGATGATAAGATTGATAATTTGTATTATTACATGCAGTATATAAAGTTTGGTTTTGGTAGGGCAACAAGAGACTCTTGTAGAATGATTCAAAATAATCAAATGACAAGAGATAAAGCAATAGAATTAGCAAGAAAATATGATAGTGAGTTTCCAGAAATTAATTTTAATGAAGTTTTAGAATATTTAGAAATAGATAAAGAGCAGTTTGAGGTAATTGTGGACAAACATAGAAATAATGAAATATGGAAAAGTGCAAGAAATAATAAATGGGAGTTAATAAATTCAATATGAAAAAAATTATAAAAAAATCAAAAATAGATAAGCACGGGCTGTGTTTGAATGAGTATGAAAATAATTTTAATAATGCAAAAATATATTTTGATAGAGCGACTGGAAAATCACCTGAGATGGAAGTTTCTAAGGCTATTGCTAATATTCTAAAACCCAAGATTAAAAATGGAAGTAAATTGCTAGATGTTGGTTGCGCTTGTGGTCATTATTATAGGTCTATAAAAAAAAGAGTTAAGAAAAATTTTTTTTATACAGGAACAGATCCATATGAAATATTTTTAGATAAAGCTAAAATAGCATGGAAAAATGATACAAATGTTAATTTTTTAAAGGGAAATATTTACAAATTACCTTTTAAAAAAAATCAATTTGATTTAACAATTTGTAGTAATGTTTTTATCCACCTAAATAAAATAAAGAAGCCATTACAAGAATTATTACGAGTAACGAAGGGAACTATAATAATACGTACCGTTGTGTATGATGTTTCATATAAGGTGCAGCTTGTTTATAATAATAAATGGTGGAAAAATACAGATGTTAAACCAAAAGACGAGTTTGATAAAAATGGAAATCCCAGAGCTTTTTCTTATTTTAATATTTTGTCCAAAGATTTCTTAGAAGGAACCATTAAAGATATTAATAAAAAGGCAAAAGTGACATTTATAAAAGATAATTTTTTTAGTAAAAAAAGAATTAGTTCAAGTAATAAAAAAGAAAAAAGACCACTTGCAACTAGAATTGTTGGAGATGAGCAATTTTCAGGTTGTTTAATGCAGCCACATTACTTTGTAATTATAAAAAATGATTAAGTTAAAATTAGATGTAATAAAATTTAAAAAAATTTTACGAATAAAAAATTCAATATAAGAGAAACTGAGAATTTACTAAATAAACGATCTGAGATAAAAAAATTAATAATATTTCAAATACAAAGATAGATAAAATGTATAATATAGCTATGTTTATTGGTGTCTACGGTGGAAAAAGTTTGGGTGCTGGAAAAGGTGATTCTTTGTTGATTTTACTTAACAAAAAAATTTGGAGAGCAAAATATAATAAATATTAAGTTTGATAATGATGGCACTAAGATTATTTATAAAAAAAATCTTCCTTTATAGAAGGATCACAAAAGATTTTATAAATCATAACTCTATTTTTTTTAAAAAAGTTAAAAGATCTAAAAAAAAAAAAATACTTTTAGAGATAAACAATATGAGAGCTTCTCATATTGTTTATTCTTATTTATCAAATGTTTTGTCAAAAAAATTTGATGCAGAAATATATGGATTTTATCCAAGATATTTCAATACTTTTATAAATTTTTTTATCTTTAAGATAAAACTTTTTTTTAAAATTGATTATTTCAAAGTATATTCATCATTTAATGTGAGTAATTTCATTTATCCTAAAAATATCCTTAAACACGAAATCCTTTTTAAGATCAAAAAAAAAATATTTGATAACCTAAAAACTAAAAATGATATCTATGATATTTCAATTTCAAATATAAATATTGGAGACCTAATATATGACGCTTACTTAAGAAGATATAATCTTCCTACAATAAATATTAAAGAAAAGAGGTTTAGTATATTTATTGAAAGAATTATAACTTTATTTAATTTCTGGGAAGAATATTTAAAAAATAATCACGTCAAAGCTGTAATTGTGAGTCATACAACTTACGAATTTGGAATTATTTTAAGAATTTCAACACATCTAAATATTCCCGTTTATTCTGCGGCAGCAGGCTTTTTATATAGTCATGATAAAAATAACCTGACCTCTTTTGAAATGAGAGAATATAAAAAAGAATTTAGTCTTTTTCCTATAAGTGAAAAAGAAAATAAAAAAAAATTATCAAAAAAAATATTAAAACAAAAATTTTCTGGCATGAAAACTATTGAAAATAAAGTAAGTTTGTTGCCAGCTAACAAATTGTTTGGAGAATTTAAAAGTGTAAAAAGGGTAGTTACAGAAAGTAATAATACTAATTGTTTAATTGCAGCACATCACTTCTCTGATGCCCCAAATGCTTGGGGGAGACTTTTATTTAATGATTTTTATGATTGGATAAACTTTTTAGGTAACTTATCTGATGAGTTAGATTATAATTGGTATATCAAATTTCACCCTACTGAGTATGAAGAAAACAAAGATGTTGCAAATTATTTTTTAAAAAAGTTTAAGAATTTTAACTTAGTCAATCCAGATATTTCACATGAGCAACTTATCTCCGAAGGTATAGATCTTGTATTAACGGCTTATGGGACGATAGGAATGGAATATGCATATCACCAGATACCAGTTATTAATGCCTCATTAAATAACCCTCACATTAGTTATAATTTTAATCACAATCCTAAAAATTTAAAAGAATATAAAGAATCAATACTAAATTTTAAGAATTTAGATATTAATTATAGTAAAGATGAAATAGAAGAATATTTTTATATGAGATATTTGAATGCTTTTTATTTATATCCTGATGAAATAACAAATAGTGAAATTGAAATAACGCATACTCCACTAGACTATTCAAGGTGGCTAGGTCTCTTTAATAACACTGTGCATAATGATTTATTAGAAAAGATTGAAAAATTTATTGTTTCAAAAAAATTTAAATTAATAGATGAAAAAAAATTATAAAATTAAAGATTTAATAAAAAATTTCTACTCGATAATAAAACTATTTGACCTAAAAAACTTTTATATATTGAGCCTCTTAATTCTTGCGGCTATGTTTTTAGAAGTTCTGTCTATTGGGTTAATAATACCCATAATTGCTATTTTAGAGAATGAAAATTTTGTTAATGATTTTTTTCATAATGTACCCTTAATAGCTGACACTACCCACTTAGAACAAATATCTTTTATATTATTATTACTATGTTTGGTATTTATCGTAAAATTTTGTTTTTTAGTTTTGGTAAATTATAAACAATATAAATATTCAATGTATTTACAATCTGCAATATCAAATAAATTAATTTATAAATATTTGACCATGCCATACGAAAACTATTTTACATTAAAATCTTCTAAAATCTTAAGAAACATAAAAGAAGAGTCAGGCAGTTTTGTGCATGGGGTTTTAATTCCAGTTATAAATATAATGACTGAACTATTAGTAATCATTGGAATTGCAATCTTATTGGTATCGCAAGTTGGGGTTAGCTCATTTTCAATTATATTGGTATTTATAATATTTAGTTTTGTTTATGTAAAATTTTCAAAAAAAACAATTCTTAAGATGGGCCACCGAAGGTTCGAAATTGATGAAAAAATTATAAATGCCTCAAATGAAACTTTTTCTGGCATTAGAGAAATCAAGGTTAATAAAGTCGAAGGTATATTTTTAAATTTTTTTAAATTGCTATTTAACAAACATGCTGAAAATATGAGGAAATTTCTTACATACCAAACAATACCGAGACTAAGCATAGAAGTTTTATTAGTGGTTTTTTTAGCAATTGTTATGTTGCTCTTAGCAATTCAAGGAAACGATTTCACAAAAATAATTACTCTATTAGGTTTATTTGGTATAGCAGCTGTGAGGCTGATACCTTCCACAAACAAAATAATGATAGCACAACAAAATATTAGATTCTATTTTGTTTCCATTAATAATCTTGCAAAAGAACTTTTTTATAAAAAAAATAAAAATAAAAATAAAAATAAACATAAAGAAATAATCAAATTTAACAAAAATATAAGATTAAGTAATATTAATTTTTCATATATAAAAAAAAATACTAAAGTTTTAAATAATTTAAACATTTCAATAAATAAAGGAGATAGAATAGGTATTATTGGAAAAACAGGATCAGGTAAAAGCACTCTAGTGGATATCATATCTGGACTAGTCACAAATTTTAAAGGACAATTTTTAATTGATGAAAAGATAGTAGATTTAAATAAATATCAATGGGGCCAAAAAATTGGGTATGTTTCTCAGAATACTTTTATTTTCAATGAGACCATCAAATTTAACATTAGCTTTAATAATTTAACTAAGAATTCTGAAATATTAGAAGTTTTGAATCAAGCTGAAAGTTTAGCATTTATTAAGAGTCTTAAAAAATCTGTGAATACAGTTATTGGTGAAAAAGCAATAAACCTTTCAGGGGGACAGGCTCAAAGATTAGGCATTGCTAGATCCATTTTTCACAAACCAGAGTTGCTTATACTGGATGAAGCATTTAGTGGGATAGATAATTTCACAGAAAAAAAAATAGTTAAAAATATCTTTAATAATTATAAAGATATGACAATAATAAATATTGCTCATAAAGGAAAATCCTTAGATTATTGTAATAAAGTTTTTAATTTATCAAATAAAAAACTAATAAACATTAAGTAGTAATTTGAAAACTCTAATCCTACTACTTGTTTACATAAACCCCCAAGAACAAAAAAATTATTACTGTTTTGAGAAAAATAAAAGCCAAGAAAATGATTTCAAAAGATGAACACTCTGTTATCATAATGATTAATTAAAAATATGATAAATAAGTAATTAATAAAGTATATAAAAAAATATATTTTATTTTAAGAAGATAATAAAAAATATTTAAGATATGATTTCAAAACTAATTAAAAAAATATTTACAAATAGTAATCATAAAGAGTTTACTAAATCTATTTCTTTATCAGGCAAGGCATGTTTACTAGCGAAGCAAAATAAATATGATGAGTATAAGGATATTAATCAAGCAGAGTTTAAAATTTTCTCTCAAAATGGTGAAGATGGAATAATAGACTATTTACTCTATAAATTAAAAATACAAGATCCAATTTATGTAGAAATAGGTGTTGAAAACTATGATGAGTCAAATACTAGGTTTTTGTATGAAACTACAAATTCTCAAGGATTAATAATTGACAGTGATATAGATGAGAAAAAACTAAATCAAAAATTTGAAACCTGGAAAGGTAGATTAAGTATCTCAAATGAATTAATAACTGCTGAAAATACCTCTGATATTTTAAAAAATAAAAATTACAATAAAGAGCTAGATCTATTTAGCATTGATATTGATGGTATAGACTATTGGGTAATTAAAAGCTTAAGAGACAAAATATCGAAAATTTTTATAGCTGAATATAATCCACTGTTTGGTCCAGAAATTGAAGTATCAGTTCCTAATATTAAAAATTTTAATAGAACTGAATACCATTACTCAAACTTGTGTTGGGGAATGTCCTTAAAATCTTTAATTAATTTAATGGTTAGAAAAGGTTATATTTTTTTAGGCACAAACGCCCTTAAAAATAACGCTTTTTTTGTTCAGAAATTCTATCAAAATAACTTTGAGCAGGTTTATAAAAATATAAATTTAGATGATTTAGGAAAATACACAAATCATACATTTTGTGAAAGTAGAGATAAAAAAAGTAATCTCACTTTTTTAAACCTCAAACAACAAATTGAATTAATAAAAGAGTGCAAGGTTGTTGATTTATCTTCAAAAAATGAAAAATTAGTTACAATTAAAGAATTAATATAAAAATAAATGATATCAACATATTGGATAAACAGAATAATTAATAATTTTAAAAGAAACTCTTTTTTAAATTTTGTTCGAGCAATTTTTGATTTTTTTAACAAAATTTTAAATCCCAAACACACAGGCGAATTTCCATTTAAATACCTTTTTTTAAAAAAAAGAAGAGCACTTATGAAGTTTGCAAAAAAAAATCTTGATCAATTAGATGACAATAGGATTCTTAATTTAGGAAATTATATGTTTAATTTGTCTAAACTTAATAAAGATTCAATTGTTTATTCATTTGGGGTTGGAACCAGTATAAGTTTTGAGGAGGAACTTGCTAGAGTTTTCAAATGCAATATATATTGTTACGACCCAACATCAATGGCTGTTGATTATATAAAAAATAATAAATATGATGACGATATTATTCATTTTAATTCAACTGGTATTTGGACCAAAGACGGACCAATTAAATTTTTTGCACAAGAAACCAATGATCCAAAAATTACGGGTGGTTCAATTAACAATCTATTTAAGAGTGATAAATTTGAGTATTTAGAATGTAAGAAATTAAAAACTTTCATGGGGGAGAATGGTCATAATAAAATAAATCTTTTAAAACTAGATATTGAAGGTGCTGCAATTGAAGTTTTTAAGGATATGATCAATGATCAAATTTTCCCAGATCAAATTATAGCTGAATTTGAATATTCAGAGAGTGATGATTTTATTAATTTAGATTTTGAAAACTGGTCGAGTAAACTTTTAGAAATAATTAAAGAATTTAAATTAAAAGACTATAAGTGTTATTATTTGCCAAGATTTACCCATATGGCATTTTCAACCATAGAAATATGCTTTATTAGAAAAGACTAAAAAATTTAATTTAGAAATAAAAAAAAATTTATAAAATTTGAATAATTATATATTTTGTTCTGATATATAAATAATTACTTACAAACTTACTATTTTTTTGTACAATTCATCTGATAAATCATTAAGATTTTTTGTGAAATTATTTGTTATTATAATATTTGGTTTAATAGGAAATTCAGGTTTAATATCTAAACCCACAATATTTTTTTTATACCTATATATTTTTTTTTTTTTAAATTTAATAACTTTTTTTATGTCTGTTCTGATGAAAATTTCACAATAATTTTTTATTTTTTTTTTATTATATTTATGAACTTTATTAAACAAACCAACTACTGTAAAAATTATGTTTATATTTTGTTTTGCAATTTCTTGACAAAAATCAGAATAATATATTGCAAGTCTCTCTCTTTCATCAAGGGTATAGGATTTAAACGAAAATATTTTTCTTATATCATCCCCATTAAATAATATTGTGGGACCAAATTTTTTATTAATTCTTTTTTTGATTAAATTTGCGATACTAGTTTTGCCTGCACCTGATAAACCAGTTATCCAGAAAACCCAGCCATTTCCCTTATTTTTTAAATTATTTTTTTTAGAATCAATCTGCATAATTTTGGATTTTCGGTTTTAGTTCTAGATAGCCCATATTTTTCCTGGATATATTTTATTTTGAATATATTATTTTTTATAATTTCTTGCTGTAATATATTTATATCTATAAATCTTCTATAATGATCAGTATATCGTTCGTATTTACTCATTTCCTTCCCTTTTGAGAATAAATCATCATTAATTGTTCTAAATTCAAGAAAAACTAAACCATTTTTTTTTAAATTTTTTTTTAAAAAAGAAAATAAAATTTTTTCATTTTTTTTATCAATAGCATGTAGAAAAAATCTTAAGTAAATATAATCAAATTTATTTTTAAATTTATATTTAAAAGACTCTTCTAAGGTAAGGCAATAAAAATTAATTTTATTTTTACTAATATTGTCATATAAAGTATTTTTCTTTATAGCTTCAATAGAAGAGTCAATAGCAGACACACTCATATTTTTTTTTGCAAAAAAGAAGCTATCTCTCCCATTTCCACAACCTACATCTATTATATTTTTATTTTTTATATTAATAAAATTTTTAAATACGAAATTAGCAAAATTAGAAGATTTCGTTTTGAAATTTTTTTTTTTATAATATATATTCCAGTATTTAGATGACAATTTCATAAGATTGTTTAGTAATGATAATTCGATGTTAATCTTTTTCTTTTTAAATGCAAATAAATAATTATGCCTCAAATTTTTAAAAAAATTCTTATTTTATTAAGAAGTGTCTACTCAGTCTTTTACTTAAATTTTCTTTTTAAAAAAAGGTTGAAAATAATTTTATTCTACCATCCAGAAAAAAAACTTACAAATATTACCAGAATATATATGGATCAATTTTTAAAATCACAATCTAAAAATTATCAAGTAATTTTTGCGCATCAAGATTTAAAAGAAAAAAATGATGAAAATTATTTTTTCATTCAACATAATTTTTTAAAATTTATTTTTAAAGTTGATGTATTTATAAGTTCTTATATTAGTGATTATTTTACTTATAAAAGTAAAAAAATTTATATTCACCATGATATTTATGATACGCCAATTGCAGATAATAATAAAATATACCAATTAAAAAATAAACTAAATAAATACGACTATATATTTGTTCCAACAAAAGATAGTTATAATTTTTTTCTTAAACTTTTAAAAAGTGAAGTTAAAATTAGAGAAATTGGATATATTAAATTAGATATATTAAGAAAATTAAAAAAAAAATTAACTGTACAAAAATCAAAAAATATAATTGTTGCTCCAACAAACATTCATTCATTTAAGGATTTTTCAATAAAAAAACAATTGAGTAAGTTAATAGAAATTATATTACAGAACACAAGTAGCAAAGTAATCTTACGACCACACCCTTCTAATAGGGACGATTTGTTTTATGTAAAGTTAATTAATAAGTTTAAAGAGAATAAAAATTTTAAGTGTGATTTCACAAATAATTATTTAAATGTATATTTAGATTCTGCAATGTTAATAACTGATATATCAGGTACTGCCTATACTTATGCCTTTTTAACAAACAACCCAGTTATTTTTTTTCTTAAATCTAAAAAAATACTTAAAAAAAATAAATTTAATAACTTGAACTATTTTATAGATATTAATAAAGTTGGTATAGCAGCTTTTTCTATAAATGACTTTAAAACAAAATTTAATTTTATTTTAAAAAATAAATATATTTTCAAAAAAAAAATCTCTAAATTAAGATTAAATAAAATTAATTTTTTAGATCAATCAAAAATAAGATTTGAAATGATTATAAAAGATATTTAAAGAATTATTTTGATAATTTTAAATTATAATTAAATTTTTTTGTATAGTTATGTGGTTCTCTATTGTTCAAAAAAAAAATTTACAAATTATATGCAAATAGTTTAAAACAATTATATATAATAATATAATAATAATATAAAATGATAAAAAATTCTTTTTTAAAAATTAATAAATTTCCTTTTAAAAATGGAAAAAGTTTGTTACTAAAATTAAAAAAAAATAAAATTGCATTAAGTCCATGGATTGAAGATTATCTTTTAAAGCAAACTCTTTTTTTAAATATACATAAATCATATCCATGTGCACTTTATAAAATCCATTTGAAAAAGGATTTAGGTGTAAAAAAAGAAATTTTTTTAAAAGATATATATAAACTAATTAAAAAAAATAATTATCAATTAATAAGACCAGAAATAGCGTTATATTCAAGAATATTTATAAAACAAAAACAATTAGGTACTTGGATAAGATTTGCAACACCACTTAATTCAATGATTGATAGTGACGGGATTCCTCATCTTCCAAAAATTGGTTATGCTTTAAACAAGTATTTTTTAGAAACTTATTGGGCTTATCCAAAAGCAGTTTTTCACCCTCACAATTATTTTATAGTATGCAAATAAATAAAAAAAAATTAACTGTAAAAAGTAAAAAATTAAAAAATCCCTATATTTTAGCACCTATGTGTCAATATATGGCTAAAAATGGAAAACCAACAGAGTGGCACTATCAACATTTAGGAAGAGCAATTATTTCTGGATTTTCAAAAATAATGATTGAAAGTACCGCAATTAGTTATGATGGTAGAATTACTACAAAAGACTTGTGTTTATACAATAAAAGCCACATGAATTCTTTTAAAAAACTCTTAAAATATTTAAAAGCATTAAACAATATCCCAGTAGGTATACAATTATCTCACGCAGGAAGAAAAGGATCTAGTCAAATACCATGGGTAAAAGGCAATACGCCACTTAAAAAAAATAAATGGCAAACGATTTCTGCATCTAGAATCCAAAAAGACATAGGCTGGCCACTTCCAAAAAAAATTGAAAAAACTAAATTAAAATTGTTAGAAAAAAATTTTTTAGATTCTGCAAAAATGGCTATCAAAGTAGGATTTGATTGTATTGAAATTCACATGGCCCATGGATATTTGTTGCATCAATTTTTTTCACCAATTTCAAATAAAAGAAATGATAATTATGGAGGGAGTTTAGAGAACAGAAGTAGATTTTTAGTTGAAATTTCAAAAAAAATTTATAGAGCTTGCAAAAATAAAAAAATTATTTTAGGTGCAAGAATTACCGGTAAAGATTGGGTAAAAGGAGGAATAGAAGTTAATGATTCTATTTATTTATCAAATCAATTAAAAAAAATTGGCTTTGACTATGTTTGTGTCTCTAGTGGAGGCATAAAAACAAAAACAAATCTAAATGTGAATTCTAAGTATAATATTAATATTGCAAAAAAAATTAAATTAAATACGTCGATACTTACAAGAGTTGCGGGTAATATAGAAAACATATCAGAAGCTAATAATATAATAAAAAAAAATAAAGCTGATTTAGTAGCTTTTGCGAGACCATATTTAAAAAATCCTAATTTTCTATTTAATGAAAGAAAAAAAAATATTAATCTAGATATACCCAAACCATACTTAAGAGGTTTTGTTTTTTAAAAACTTAATAACAATTTTCACTAATTTTTTAGCATCATTCATATTGTGTTTTTGAGAGATAAAGATTGCCCCATTTCTTCCTACAAATATTAGATTTTTCAAAAGATATTTTCTTAAATCTTGAGTATTTGATAAATTTGGATCATAGATCTCCCTTTGTATTTTGTTTAAGATAGTTTTATTTGAAAATATTGGTCTTAGAATCGAATCATAGCTTTGTATTTTAAATTGTATGTTTTTTTTTTCGCAAAAAAAATTAATTTCCCTCTCAATATAATTTGAGATTGTTTGAATATGTTTAAAAATTTTACTTTTATTTTTTTTAATATATTTAAATGTATTTAAGCCAACAATCGAGGAAAACGGATTTCCAGAAAATGTTCCACCAAAAAAAACTTTCTTCTCTAATTTATCTAGTTTCTTGCTTAAATTTTCATCTATGCAGCAAATTCCAATAGGCAATCCCCCACCAAAAATTTTTGCGAAAGTGACTATATCAGGTTTTAAATTCAACTTTTTAAAAACACATAATTGTTTAACTCTTAGACCGGTAATTATTTCATCAAAAATAATATATATTTTATTTTTTTTACAAAAATTATAAATTGTCTGAATATATTTTTCAGACTCTTTACTTGGACAAGAAGCCTGTATTGGTTCTATTATTAATCCTGAGATTTTTTTTTTATTTTTTTTTAATAAATCTATTGATTGCTCTAAATCGTTGTACTTTAGCATGATAACTTCATTTTTGTGAAAACTTGAACCACCCTTTCCAATTATTTGGTTTTTTTTATTTAAATCAAACATAAAATTGTCTACTGATCCGTGCCATGAACCATTTATCATTGCAAATTTTTTTTTATTTGTTACTGCCTTAATTACCCTCAAAGCTCTTATGTTTGCTTCAGATCCTGAATTGCAAAATTGAATATTTGAATAATTTTTAAAACTCTTTTTTATTTCTTTTTTAAATTGTTCGTTATTAAAATTTTTATAAGAATAGTTTGACCCAAAATTTTTTTGATAATTAATTGATGATTTAAATATAGGGTTTGAGTGACCTAGAATCATTGCACCGTTAGACATACAGAAATCTAGATATTTTTTATTTTTAGAATATAAATATTGATTTTTAGCTTTATAGAATTGCAAATCTTTCATTTACTTTTAGAATTATTTTTCTTTATTTATCCAAGCATTAAAATGTTTTTCACCATAAACCATTCCATCAGCATTGCATTGATTGCATGGATTTATGTTTCTATCACCACCTAATAACTTTCTTCTATATTTTGAAAGAATTGGTCCTTTCCAAATATCAAATATGTCAGATTGCATTATATTGCCCATTGTTTGTCTTCTTTGCCAGTCTTGTGGACATAAAAAAACATCACCATTCCAATCTATTAACATCTGATAAGCTGTATAAAAGCATTTAGTCTTTGTATAATTTTTTACATCGGGTTGATTACCAACACTAATTGTTCCAACTCTATTTGTCAGTTTAACTCCATAATCAATTTTATCGCTGTACCATCTATCCCTTAAAATTACAAAATCCTCTGGAATATTTAACTCTTTAATTAGTGCTTTAAACTTTATTACCTGTTCTGGCCCATCATAAAGACTTATGATTAATTTTGTTGCTTTTGACTCAAACAATTTAATTAGAGTTTTTTTATTAACTAAATCACCATTTGTGATAATTTCAACTCCACCAACTACACCAAGTTTATTAATAATTTCATAAAATTCTTTATGTAGCATTGGCTCACCATAACCACATAGACAAAAAGCTCCTTCATAATTAATTTTTTTTAAATCCTCTACAAGTTTATCAATTAATGTCATTGTCATTCTTTGATGTGTATTCGGTGCTATTGATTCATCAGATTTTGGACAAAAAGAACAGGCTCTATTGCAAACGTCAATTAAACTTAATTCAATCCAACTAGGAATAGGAATTCCCTTAAACAACTGAGGAACTCTATCTAATATAGGTTTTTTTCTATTTATATTTTTTAAAATAGTTTCTTTTGGATCTAAAGGAGGGTTATTATGCCCAATATCACTCATTATAAATTATCCCGCTGGTTAGTTATTTCACTTTTTAATTCATCATATTCTCTCATTTTAATTTTCATAAAATCAACAATAAGGTTTTTTTTCATAGTCATTCCTGATGGTGTTAACATATAAAAGTAGCTAATTTTTTTTTTGTTTTCTTTAAAATTTTTAAATTTTATTAAACCTTTAGTTTTTAATTCTGTTAAACAATAATTTAGTTTTCCTAGACTAAAGCCTAGTTCTTTAGCCAATTCCCTTTGTGTGGCTTTAGGTTTTTTTTCAACTTTTCTTAAAATTTCAAAATGATCTTGTGTATTATTTTTGTTCATTATTTGAACATTATAATGTTCAAGTAATGAACAGTAAAGATTTAATTTTTATTCTAAATTTAGGTGATTTATAATTTGTTCAATACCTGTTTTTGTACTGTCTGTAATGATATTCTCTCTAATATAGCTTTCATAATTGGGTTTACTTGCATTTAACTCTTGAATAAGACTTTCTTTATCATCTAATTTGTAATTTTCTAGGTCATATCTTTTTATATCTAATAATTTTGCATAAAGTTCACATCTTTTATTAATGTATGTACCCAAATAATTTCCATGAAGATTAATAATATTTTTTTTTTGAAGTATTGCTTGAATCACAGAGCTACCTTCGTGATATAAAACTATAAAAGCCTTACTTATAAATTTTTCTGTTTGGTATTTAACACATTCAAATTTTCCATAATCTTTATTTTTAAGAGAAATATTATTTGCTGGATGCAAACATACAATTACTTTTTTTTCATACATAGTTTGCAAATTGTTTAAAAGATTATTCACGTCCTTAAAATATTTTTTTCTATCAATAATATTAATCTTACCATCACGCATTATTCTATCTTCGTGGTCAAAAATAAAACCATCAACAAATACAATATATTCTTCTGAAACTTCAAATCGATTATTAAATAAATTATCATGATGTTTGCTATTTATTTTAATTAAATTTTTATAAAGAGAAAAATTTAACCAAGAAATTTTTTTTTGTATTTTTTTGCTTAAACCTCCGTTAATAGAATTAATTACATAACTACTTGATTCAAAAAAATAATCAATATTTGGTAAGATATTAAATAACACTAAAATTCTCATAATATAATAGTTTAATCTAATATTAAAAAAAATTTTTATTTTTTGAAAAAATGTTCTTTTCTCATAATTAAAATTTTCTGGATTGTAGCCAAGATTACTTATGACAAATATTTTATTTTTTAATCTATTTATTAAAAAGTTAATAAAAAAATATTCTTGGTTAAAAGCTAAACAATACATAAGAGTAAATTTTTCTTTAACCAGAATATTTTTTAGTTCATCAATGTTATTAGGGTTATGGATAATTAGATCTTTATTAATTGAGAGAGGGTCAATTTTTTTTTTCTTTTTTATGATTTCGCTTACATTAATAAGATTTATTTCTCCAAGTATTTTTGCAAAGTGAATTATTGAATGTGAGTTAAAATGTACTGACCTTTCATTAGATAGGTCAATTAATATTGATAATTTTGATTTCATAATTTTTATATAATAATAATACTTATTAATTATACATTTATGTTGTCTATAAATATAAAATAAAAATACATATAAATGAAAATAATATTTGACTACAAAATTTTCTATCAACAAAAAGTAGGTGGTATTTCTAATTATTTTTTTAGCCTAGGAAAAGAAATGATCAAAAATGGAGTAGATGTTAAATTTTTATGCCCATTACATAAAAATAATTATTTAGATAAAATTGCTCCATATAACAAAAAAGGTTTTAAAATTCTTTTTCCATCTAAATTTACAAAAATTGTTGAATTAGTTAATCAAAAAGTTTCTAATTATTATTTCAATAAAAGTTCACCAGACATTATTCATAATACGTATTATTCCAATATAGAAAATAAAAATAAATCTGTATGCACGGTGTATGATATGATTAATGAAAGATTTAGCTATTTATTCAAAAACTCAGATCAAATTACAGAAATAAAAAAAAACACAATTATGAATTGTGACCATGTTTTTTGTATTTCAGAAAAAACAAAACAAGATTTAATTGATTTGTTTAAAATTGAAGAAAAAAAAATATCTGTAACTTTATTGGCATCATCGTTTGAAACGAATGAATTCAAAAATATAAAAAATAAAATTTATGAAAATCATTTATTATTCGTGGGTAGCAGATATGGATATAAAAATTTTGAAGGACTTATTAAGGCTTATTCACACTCGAGTTTTTTGAAAAATAATTTCAAAATTATTGCGTACGGTGGAGAAAAAAAAGGTAAAGAGGATCTCAACATTATGAAAAAAAATAATGTTAATCAAGAAAATATAATATATTTAAATGATTCAGATATTGAAATTTCAAAATTATATCAAAATGTTTCAGCTTTAATTTACCCATCTTTTTATGAGGGGTTTGGACTGCCAATACTTGAGGCTATGCAATTAGGTTGTCCAGTAATTTCAAGTAATGGTGGTTCCTTAGAAGAAGTGGGAGGAGATAAGTTATTTTATTTTGACCCCACAAGTACAGAAAGTATCAAATATACAATTGAAAAAGTTTTAGATTCACAACAAACTATGCAAGATTTAATTAACTATGGTTTTTTAAGATCAAAAGAATTTTCTTGGTCAAAATGTGCACAGGAAACTTTATCAGTATATAATAAAATTAGATGAATGAGATGTTAATAAAGGTATCTATAATTGTAGTTTCATTAAATACAAAAATAGATTTTCTTGAAACTATTGAATCTATTAAAAGACAAACTTATAAAAACTATGAAACAATTGTTATAGATGGAAAAAGTAATGATGGAACAGTTGATGAGATTAATAAAATAAAAGACAACCTTTCTAATTTTATTATTGAAAAAGATACTGGAATTTATGATGCTATGAATAAAGGAATAGCATTAGCAAAAGGAGAGTGGATAATATTCCTAAATTCAGGAGATATATTTTTTGACGATTTTACGTTAGAGAAGATATTTAATGAAGAATTGTCAAACAAAGATGTAGTTTTTGGAAATACTGTCATAAAAAATGAAAAATATAAGTATATATCAATTGGTAAAAATTTTGACCTAGACACTATTGTTATGCCATTTTGCCATCAATCTTCTTTATTAAAAAGTAGTTTTTTAAAGAAAAACCCTTTTAATTTAGACTTTGAACTTTCTTCTGATTTTAATCTATTTTACCTCTGCTGTTTATTAAAAAAAACTTTTCATCAGCTGAATATACCACTTACAATAGTGAAAAGTGGAGGCATAGCAGATAATAAAAGACAACAAGTGTACAGTGAAAACATATCAATTATGAAAATGCATAATAAAATAAAAAATATACTTAAAATTTACATATTAAAATTTTTTCAATCGTTTAAAGATCTTTTTAAATTATTAATTCCACAATGGTTAATAAATATTTTGCTAAAAATGAAATATAATAAAAAAATTATTTAATGATTATATTGGGATTAAATGCTTATCATGGAGATGCAGCAGCATGCATATTTAAGGATGGTAAACTCATTGCTGCCGTAGAAGAAGAGAGATTTACAAGAATTAAACATTCTGCAGGATTTCCAGTTAATTCTATTAAATTCTGTTTAGAGTTTTGTAATATAAGCTTATCTAGTGTTGACCATATAGCAATTAATAGAAATCCTAATCAAAAAATTATTCCAAAATTATTATATGCTGCTAGTAATGTTTTTAAAATAAAATTTTTTAAAGATCGATTATTAAACTTAAAAAAAATTCATTCTTTAAAAAATGAATTTTTAAATCATTTTAAAGAAACACCAAAAGCTGAAATTCATAACATAGATCATCATAGCGCACACATAGCAGGATCTGTTTTCTTTTCTGGATTTAAAGATTCTAACTTTTTGTCAGTAGATGGGTTTGGAGATTTTGCCAGTACTGTTTCAGGATTTTATGATGGAAAAAAAATTATAAAATATGATGAGGTCTTATTTCCACATTCTTTGGGGTTATTTTATACAGCTATCACACAATATTTGGGATTTATGAAATATGGAGATGAGTACAAAGTAATGGGATTGGCCTCATACGGAGAGCCAATATATATTGATAAAATAAATCAACTTTTTATAAAAAAAAATTTATTTAGTTTAAATTTAGATTATTTTCTACATCATACTGGAAATGTTGAAATGACCTGGTTAACTGGTGAGCCAAAAATTGGTAAAGTTTTTAGTAATAAATTAATTGAGTTGTTGGGACCCGCAAGAAATAATAAAGAAAAAGTTGAAAAATTTCATATGGATATAGCTGCCTCTGCTCAAAAAGCTTATGAAGAAATCTTTTTTGATATGGCAAACAATTTGTATGAAAAAAATAAAAATGACCACCTATGTCTTTCTGGTGGCTGTGCAATGAATTCTGTTGCAAATGGAAAAATTTATGAAAGAACAAAATATAAGAAGGTCTATATCCAGGCTGCACCAGGAGATTCTGGTGGCGCTGTAGGAGCGGCAAGTATTGTTCTTAGAAACAAGAATAGTGATATAGAACAATTGAATGACAATCCGTATCTTGGTCCAAGTTATTCCTTAGATTATATTTCTGAAGTACTCGCTAAAAATGAAAAGATATTAAGTAGTAAATTAATTAAGGTAAGTAGCTATGATAACAAGGATGATCTATTAAAATTAACTGCCGATTTATTATCTAAAGAAAAAATAGTAGGGTTTTTTCAAGGAAGAATGGAGTGGGGACCACGTGCACTAGGAAATAGGTCTATTCTAGCCGATCCTAGAAATAAAAATATTAGAGAAATTTTAAATTTAAAAATAAAAAGAAGAGAAAATTTTAGACCTTTTGCCCCATCCATTTTAAAAGAAACTGTTAATGATTGGTTTGAAAAAGATGATGATGTTCCATTTATGTCTAAAGTATTAAAGATTAAGAATGAAAAGAGGTCTGCAATTCCAGCAGTAACGCACGTTGATGGTACGGGGCGACTTCAAACAGTATCTAAAGACCTGAATCATGATTATTATAAATTGATAAGTTTCTTTAATGAAATAACTGGAATACCAATTTTATTAAATACATCCTTTAATGAAAATGAACCAATAGTTTGTAACCCTGAGCAAGCACTGGATTGTTTCTTAAGAACAAAAATGGATGTCTTAGTGCTTGAAAATTATATTTTGATAAGAAAATAAAATAATGCCAATTTTTATAGACCTAGTTGATAATTTTCCATTTTTTGGAGTTTTATTTGCTATTATTTTGCTTTCGGGAATATATCAAATTGGAAATTATGTTTTACATTTTTATTCTATAAATAAAATATTTAGTGCTATTTCAAATGTTGATTGTCAAAAGATATTTGTAGGAATAAATGTAGTTTTATTTTTATTATATCCAATTGTTTTATTTTTAGACTCTTCAAAATTTATAATCAAAAATTTAACTATTTTAATCTTTTTTATAGGTTTAATAAAACTACTAATTTTAGTTAATAATTATAAATTTTTTTATAAGAATATTAGTATAGACCGAAAACACTTGGATGAATATTTACTATATTTAATTATCTTTAGTTTATTTTTATTGTCTTTAGCTCCAAATACTCATGCAGACTCACTAGACTATCATTTTACTGCAGCGAAACACATCATTGAATATGGAACTCTTTCAACTGATTTAACACATTTTCATTCAAGGCTGGTTGGGTCTGGGGAAATAATAATTGCAATGGGTCTTGTTTTTGGGTCTGAACAATTTGGAAGCTTGGTCCAATTTTCAGGTTTAATTAGTCTGTTTGGAATTTTTTTAAAATTTAAGCATAAAAATAATTATATATTTATGTTATTGATTTTAACTTCGCCGGTAGTACTTTTTTTATCATCTACATCCAAACCCCAACTTTTTCATATTTGTGCCTCAGCTGTTGCACTGTCACTATGTCTATTTGATAGAAAAGTAATATTTAATAGAAAAAATGAAATTATTAAGTGTGGTATAATTCTATTTATTTTATTTATATCCTATCAGGTAAAGTTTTCATTTATTTTAAGCACATTCTTGATAGGATTAATAGTTTTTTATAAATCGATTAAAAAAAAAATATATATTGAGTTTTTTTTAATAGTTGCAGGTTTATTTGTATTAATCTATTTACCACCAATTTTTTGGAAGATTAAATACTTTGGTGGAAATGTAATAGAGTATTTATATTCCCCATTACCAATTTCCATACCTGGAATGATTGAATTTAAACACTATTTAACTAGTGTTGGAGCGCATCATAATTTATTAAATATTATTATTCCTAGAAACTTAGGTGAGTTTACAAATTCTTTAGGTGTAGGAGTTTTTTTTATTTTTTTAGTTAATTACAAAAAAAATAATGATGCAAAAATTATATTAATATTAATATTTATATTTATAATTACCTCATTAAATTTAGGACAGATAACAGCTCGATTCTTCTTAGAACCCTTTTACTGGACTATGGTTTCTTGTATATATTTTGGAACATGGAAAAATTTTAAATTATTTAATATTCTTTGTAAGGCTCAAGTTGTCTTAATAATCCCTATGATTTTTTATGGAATAATATTCTTATCCTCTGGATCCTTAACATCAAACATGAAGCATGATGTACTAAAAAAAAATGCGAATGGTTATTCACTATTTAAATGGTCAAATAGTATTATTTCTGAATCTGAACCGATAATTTCTACACACAGATCTATATCTTACGGAAAGAGTAAAACGATACCCATTGATTTTATTATATTTAATGTGGCATCAGATAATAATAATATATTAATAGAAGAAATAAAAAGAATTAACCCTAAGTATTTTTTAGATTATGGGTCAAAGCCTGTGAAAAATGAAACTTTAAAAAATTGTATTGGGGCGCTGTTACAAGAAAAGAAAAAAGTTGGTATTCATGCTACTAGAAATCCTTTCAATAGATCTGTATCTTATAACGGATATATATATGAATTTAATGCTAACCTGTTACCAGGCTGTTTATCAAAAAAATAAAAACCTTTTTGGATATTATTAATGATTATTTATTTCATCTCACTATTACTGCTTAATTATGTTTTATTGAATTTTAATAATACTATTGCATATAAGCTAAACATATTTGATAGTCCTGATAAATTAAGAAAATTTCATAAAGAAAAAACACCTATTACAGGAGGTATAATTATTTTTATTAATATATTTTTTTTTTATTTATTTAATTATTTTGGTTTTTTTGACAATATGAATTTGTTTAATGATAAATTGGAACTTAATGTTTTTATCTTTTCTTGCTTTTTAATATTTTTACTTGGTTTTGTGGATGATAAAATAAATATTTCTGCAAATAAGAAATTTTTAATTTTATTAATTATTTTAATACCAACAATTGTATTTCAGGATTTTTTAGTAATAGAAAACATAAAGCTTAGTTTTTCTGAAAAACAATTTAATATAGATGGAATAGGTTTTTTTTGGTCATTGTTATGCTTATTACTTTTTATTAATGCTCTGAATATGTTTGATGGAATAAACTTACAAGTTGGAATTTACTCGTTGATAATATCTATATTTTTTGTTTTCAAAAATTATTATTTAGTTCTATTTATAACATTAATAGTTTCGATTATTTTTTTCTTAATATTAAATTCAAAAAATAAATCTTTTTTAGGTGATGGCGGGAGCTATCTATTAGCTTATATTTTTGGTTATTTTTTTATTAAATTATATAATGAAAGCGATCTTTTAAATGCTGATAAAATTGTTTTGTTCATGATAATTCCTGGTTTAGATTTAATGAGATTATTTACAGTTAGAATAATTGCTGGTAAAAACCCCTTTTCATCAGACAGAAATCACCTACATCATTTATTATTAAAGAAATTTTCTTCATTAAAAACAGTTATTGCAACTCAAGCATTGATTATATTGCCGTTACTACTCAGCTTTATATATAATGAGATAGCTATTCTTTTATTAATTTCTTTAACTGTTTATTCGGTTATTATAATTAAATTAAGATAATTTTTTTTTTTTAAGAACTACATAGTAGTATTGAAAATTATTAACAAAAAAATTATTAAACATTTTTTCAAAACAAAATAGCAATTTGAACATATATTTTCCAAAAAAGTTATCAGGAAAAATCATTTTTTGATGTTGTGCTGAAAAAGATCTCCAGCAGTGAAATTTAATATCTGCAATATTATTAAATTGGTTCCACCACTTTTTTGAGTGGCAAAAAAAATAAATTTTTTGTTTTTGTGTATTTCTATATTTAATAATTTTTTTAAATCTATTGATTATTGTGTCTGGGTTACTGTAGACAATTATAACAGGACAGTTTTTTTTTGTGATCTTTAATAATTTTAGGACTGCTTTTTTCTGGTTATTTTTGTGAATATGATAAATAGTATGAAGACTAATTGAGCAATCAAAAAAATTTTTCTTAAATCTTACTTTAAAAAAATCATTACAATAAAATTTTCCTTTAGATTTTAATTTTTTTTTAGCTTGATTAATTGCTTCCCAAGAAAAGTCAACACAATGTCTAAAATTATAGTTTTTAGAATATTTAAGGTATTCCTTATATTGGATTGGTCCGGACGCAAAATCAAGAATATTAACTCCTCCTTTGGGGATATGATTCATTAACTTAAGTCTACATTTTTTAATGTATTCTTTTGAGTTTAATCTCAAATCTTCAAACAAATTTGCATCCGTACTAATATTGTTTTTTAATTTCCAACCACTTTGATTGTAGAATTTATTAACCTCTTTAATTAAGTTTTTTGACATGATATAATTTTTTAAATTTCAATTATGAATATCTTGCATATTACAGATGAATTAACAAAAAAAAATTATAGTATTTCATCATTAATTTTTTATTTGACGGAATATATAGAAAATAAAAATCAAATAAGACATAATATTCTTTCAACTTACCTTGAGAGAGACACCTTTAATGATAAAAATAATATAATATTAATAAAAACAAATTCTTTTTTAAATTGTTATAAAAATGTTTCTAATATTAAAGACATAATAAAAAATCATGAATATGTCCATATCCACGGTATTTGGAGGTGGATACACTTTATATCAATTTTTCATTGTGCAAGATTGTCTATTCCTTTTTTTATACACCCACATGGAATGTTGCTCAATGCAGCACTAAAGAATAAAGGTTTTTTTAATTATTTTATGAAAAAAATTTTACTAAAACTCTATAGTTTTTTTTTAAGAAAAAGAATTAATTTTATCTCAATTACAAAACAGGAAAGTGAGTCTATAAACTTTTTTTTTAAGAATACGTCAATACATCTTATTCCAAATCCTGTTCCATTTTTAATCAATCAAGATCCAATAAAGATAGAAAAAGTATTTATTTTCTTTGGAAGGTTGCATCCCATCAAAAACTTAGAATTAATGATAGAGGCCTTCACAGAAGCTAACTTAGGTGATGACTGGAAACTTGATATTTATGGAATAAAAGATGATAAAAAATATCATAAAAAATTAATTTTAATGATTGAGGGAAGAAAAAATATTTTTATTAAAAAGCCAGTTTTTGGTTTGGAAAAACAAAAAATAATATCATCATCTTGGGCAAACATTTTATTATCTAAAAGTGAAGTTTTGAGTTTATCTGTACTTGAATCTGCCAGTTTAGAGCTTCCTAGTTTGGTTAATGAAGATATTGCAATTGATGAATTTACTAAAAATGAAGGTGTTGTAACAACAACAGAAATAAAATCAATTTCAAAAAATATTAAAGAAATATCTAATTGGTCTCTTAAACTAAGAATTAAAAAAGGAAAAAAGTTGAAAGAATTTATTAATCTTAATTATTCGATAGAATCTTTGTATAAAAAATATTATTATCTTTATGATAACAAAAGATAAAAATTGATTTATCAATCAATAAAATTTTTTTTATCTATAATAAAAAAAAGTTTGATAATATTATATTAACATTAAATGATTACAAAGAATTCTAAAATTTTCATAGCAGGTCATAATGGTTTAGTTGGCAATGCGGTTTATCGAAAGTTAAAATCTAAAAATTATAAACGATTGATAGTTGAGAATAAAAAAAAATTAGATTTACTAGATATCAAAAAAGTGGATAATTTTTTTAAAAAAAAAAAACCTGATTTTCTAATTATGTGTGCTGCTAAAGTTGGTGGCATATTAGAAAATAAAAATTATCAACTAGATTTTTTACTAAATAATATTAACATTCAGAATAATTTATTATTAGCAGCAAAAAAATATAATGTAAAAAGAATAATTTTCTTAGGCTCTTCATGTATATATCCAAAAAACTCAAAGACACCTATTACTGAAGAATGTTTAATGACAGGAAAATTAGAAAAAACTAATGAAGCGTATGCAATAGCAAAGATAGCTGGTATAAAACATTGCTCGATATTATTTGAAAAATTTGATCAAGATATAGTTTGTTTAATGCCAACAAATATTTATGGAATAAACGATAATTTTGATATTGGATCCAGCCATGTAATTCCTGGATTAATTTCTAAATTTATAGAAGCTAAAAAAAATAAAAAAAATATTGTAGTTTGGGGGACAGGAAAAGCAGTAAGAGAATTTTTATATGTTGATGATTTAGCCAATGCTATATTAAAAATGTTATCTATTAAAAGGGATAACATTAAAAAAATTTCAACAAACAAGCTTCCAATATTTAATATTGGAAGTAATGAGTCAATTTCGATTAAAAGTTTAGCTTATAAAATAAAAAAAATAATTAAGTTTAAGTATAAAATTGTATTTGATAAAAGCTACCCAGATGGGACTATGAACAAAAATTTAGACAGTAGAAAAATAAAAAAAACAAACTGGAAACCAAAAACTAAACTTAATACTGGGTTGGCTAAAGTAATTAAAGCAAGACAAAAATTACTTAGATATTAAATTATGTTTGATTATAGAAATTTACTTTTAAAATGAGAGTTTTTATTATATTTATAAAAAATCTAGAATTATAAATTAAAGTTAAACATGAAAAAAAAAGCATTAATATTTGGTGTCACTGGTCAAGATGGCTCTTATTTGTCTGAATTATTAATAAAAAAAAATTACGATGTTCATGCTGTTAAAAGAAGGTCGTCTTCGTTAAACACTGAGAGAATAGACCATTTATATAAACACAAAAATTTTTTTTTACATTATGGTGACTTAACTGATGCTATTTCTGTGAATAGGTTAATAAATTTGGTTAAACCTAATGAAATTTATAATTTAGGTGCACAATCACATGTAGCAGTATCTTTTGTAATCCCAAATTATACAGCTAATGTTGACGCGTTAGGGTGCTTAAATATATTAGAAGCAATAAAATCATTAAATTTAATTAATAAAGTTAAATTCTACCAAGCAGGAACATCAGAAATGTTTGGTAAAGTTATGGAGATACCACAAACAGAAAAAACCCCCTTTTATCCAAGAAGTCCATATGGTGTAGCAAAAGTCTTTTCACATTGGATGACTATAAATTACAGAGAATCTTATAATATGTTTGCATGTAATGGAATTCTTTTTAATCATGAAAGTCCTAGACGAGGAGAAACATTTGTAACTAGAAAAATTACTATTGGGTTGAGTAAAATTAAACTGGGATTAGAAAAAAAACTAGTATTAGGAAATATAAATTCAAAAAGAGATTGGGGTCATGCTCAAGATTTTGTAGAAGCACAATGGTTAATTTTACAGCAAAAAAAACCTGATGATTATGTAATAGCAACTGGAGAGCAACATAGCGTTAAGGAATTTATTAATATAGCTGCTAAATATTTAGATATGAGAATTTATTGGAAAGGAAGTGGAATAAAAGAAAAAGGTTTTAATGAAAATGGCAAAGTAATAATTGAATGTAGCAAAAAATATTTCAGACCTGCTGAAGTAGAAACATTGTTGGGAAATCCAAAAAAAGCTAGAAAGTTATTAAAATGGAAACCTAAAATTACCTTTAAAAAATTAGTATCTGAAATGGTAGAAAGTGATTTTTCTAAATTAGAAAAATTATTAAGATTTAATTGAATAATAAAATAAAAGTTTCAATAATTACCCCAACGTTTAATAGTGGGAGCACTATATCTAGCAACTTAGAATCGGTCTTTAAACAAAGCTACAAAAATTGGGAACTTATTATTGTAGATAATTTATCGCAAGATCAAACATTAAATATAATTAAAAGGTATGATAAAAAAAAAATAAGAGTGTTTTCAGGAAAAGACAGAGGTATTTATGATGCCATAAACAAGGGGATAAAAACTGCCCAAGGCAGTATAATCTCTATTTTACATTCTGACGATTTTTATTACAACAAATCATCATTATTAAATATTGTTAATACTTTTAATCAGTCTCAGGTAGATGTTGTGTATGGAAATTTAATTTATGTAAAAAAGCGTAATACTAATAATATTTTAAGATTTTGGAAGAGTAGACAATTTAAAAAAGGCGATTTTAATAAAGGGTGGAGCCCAGCACATCCAAGCTTTTTTGTTAAAAAAAAAATATATAAAAAATTAGGTAATTATAGGATTAATATGGGTAATGCATCTGATTTTGAATTGATGTACCGTTTTTTAGAAAAAAATGATGTTAAAAATAAATATATTAATAAAACTTTAGTAACAATGAGATATGGAGGCTCTTCTAACAAGACTATTTATAATATATTAAGTCAAAACTTACGTATTATTAGGGTTTTAAATATAAATTTTAATATTTTAAAGCTTTGCAATTTTTTATTTTCAAAACTCTTTGAAAGATTGAGTCAATTTATTAAAAGACCCAATAAAAAATAGAATGATGAATATAAAATTTAATAGAACAAATTATAAAGTTTCAATCATTCTTCTTATGTTTTTGCCAGCTGCTTTAGTGGCTGGCCCATTTCCATCAGAAATTATAATTAATTTCTTATGGATAGCTTTTCTCTACGATGTTATAAAAAATAAAAAATTTGATGTTTTTAAAAATTTTATTTTTTTATATTTTCTTCTATTTTTTTTATATTTATTTATTATTGCAGCTAGTTCTGAAATCTTTGAAGAAATTGCCCTAAATGTAGTATTTTATTTTAGATTTATATTATTAGCTTTTGCTATTTGTGAAATTATAAAAAGTAATGAAAATAATCTAAAGCTATTATATATATCTCTATCATTAACAATATTTATTGTTGTTATTGATGGTTATGTTCAATTTTTATTTGAAAAAAATACTTTAGGATTTGTAAAATATAGAGTTGATAGAATATCTGGTTATTTCAAAGAGGATTTAATCTTAGGTAGTTACTTATTTAGAATATTACCACTATTGATAGGTTTAACCCTTCTATTTCAAAAAAAATTAAAGCACTTTACATATTTCAACTTTTTATTAATTATATCATCGTCAATACTAGTTTTCTTATCTGGAGAAAGGGCCTCTTTTATTTTGCTATCTTTGGCTTTGATAATTATCTTAATACAAATAAATATAACAAATAAGATTAAATTATTAATTTCAATTTTTACACTATCTACTTTAATATTTATTTTTAACTCTAATAATATTATTTTTGATAGATATATTAATCAGTTAAAAGCACATATTTTCTCTATTAAAACAAAGGAATTTCTACCTAACTATCTCCCAATGTTTGATACAGCATATAAGATGTTTAATGAGAAAAAGTTTATAGGATTTGGGCCCAAATCTTTTAGATACTATTGCTCAGATAAGCGTTTTGTAACATACTTTCCTCAGACAAAAAAGATAGACAACACATCAATTACAATAACAAATTCGTGGAAAGAACTTAGAAGATTAGAAGTTAATAAAATATTAGTCAAAGTTGGAGATATTATTGAAAAAGGAGATAGTTTGTTTTCTTACTATTATTCCAATGATGATAAAATTAATTATTATTTATCAGACAAAGAAGGTAAAATAATATCAATTAATGATAAATCGACATATATCCAGTATTCAGAATTTGCAAAAATTAATCCACTTAATTCACCTAACGTAATAATTAAAAAAATTAATTCATGTAATACTCACCCACATAATATTTATGTACAATTATTAGCAGAAACAGGCATAATTGGTTTTATATTTATATTTACAATTTTTTGCTATGTTGGGTTTTTAATATTAAGAAATATTATTAATATTATATTTTACAACAAACGTAGTATGAATGGTCTTGAGATTTCTATGCTAGCATGCTTTTTCAGTATTCTTTGGCCATTATCAACTAGTGGCAACTTTTTTAATAACTGGATGAATATAATTAGCTTTTTTCCACTAGGTTTTTATTTATATATTAACAAATCAAAGGTAAAGGACATATAATAAATTAAAATGAAATTATCTATTATCATACCTTGTTTTAATGAAGAGAAAACCATTGAACAGGTAGTGAATAAAGTTTTAAAATTTAAGACTTTAGAAAAAGAAATACTTATAATTGATGATTGCTCAGTTGATAATTCAAGGGAGATTATAAAAAAAATTTCTAATTTAAACACTTCAGTAAAATGTTTTTTTCAAGATAAAAACCTGGGAAAAGGAAGTGCCATAAGAAAAGGTTTTGAAGTAGCTACAGGAGATATTTTGTTAATACAAGATGCTGATTTAGAATATGACCCCTCTGATTATGATAAGTTAATTCTACCCTTTTTAGAAGCAGATGCGGATGTCGTTTATGGATCAAGATTTCTTGGTGGCAAATATGTCAGGCTCCATTTTTTTTGGCATTATGTTGCAAACAAAATTTTGACATTAATAACCAATATAGTAACAAATTTAAATATGACGGACATGGAAACTGGGTATAAACTTTTTAAAAAAAAAACAATAGAATCCATAACTCTAAAAGAAAATTCATTCAGTATTGAGCCAGAAATAACAGTTAAGTTAGCAAAAAAAGGTTATTCATTTTATGAAGTTCCAATTTCATACAAAGGAAGATCCTATCAAGAAGGAAAAAAAATAACACTTAAAGACGCATTCATAGCAATTTATTGCATTATAAAATATAGGTTTTTTGATTAGTTGTTATTTAAGAAGAATATATCAAATCCTAAAATTTTAGTTTTATAAATCTTTTTTTGCAACATATGCGTGCAAGGAGATTTAGAATACATGCACTCTTCCCCATTACTATAATTGTAAAGAAATTTATTATTTTTGTCATAAATTGATTCAAATGTTTTTTGTATATTTTTTTCATTATTTTTTAACGTGTATATTCTGGGCCATGGATGGCCATCATAATATTTGTCATAATCTTTAAAAATTCTAGTATAATTTTTTCCCATTGAACCTATAAAAAAAATTATTATTAAAACCCAAAAAATAGTTGAATTAATTTTATCTAAATTTCTAAATTGAAAAAAAATTAATAGAAAAATTGCAATTATGAATGTAGCTAAAAATGACATTCCAAATCTATAGACTGGAAAATAAAAAAACCAATATGCCGAACAAACAAAGGAAAATATTGTTATTAGGATTAAATTATAATCAATTTTCTTGATGTTATTTTGATAATTATTATGGGATTTTATTAATATATATGGAGTGATAAATATTAATATAAAAATTAACAAGGGTAATAATTTTTCTTGAATTTTTTTAAAATGATTTTTTTTCCAAGTTTCAAGCCAATTAAAATTAGCATTATATTCTTTATATGTTAGCTTGTTATCCCCTACTTGATCAGGAAAACCTTTGGCCCAAGCCTCTCCTTCATTAGAGGCTAAGTTAACCACATTTTCATTATAATAATTCAAGCTTTTTATACATATATTTTTAACTGGAAATATTAAGCATCCACTAATTAGTATGTTTTTTAAAATCCATATTGAAATTAAAATAAAACATAAAATTATTCTTTTATTTTTTATAATTTTAAATTTTTCTTTATTAAGTATGAATAAAAATAATGGAATTAGAAGAACAATCACCATGAATGGCTTTAGTGTAAATAAAAAAATTGAAATTAAAGTAATTTTATAAAAAGTATGACTATTCACCTGTTTTAGATCAGGGATATTTAAAAAAAATATTACTAAAATAAAAAAATATATATGAGAAGGAACATCATTTCCATAATTGCTATATCTGTTAAAAGAATATAAAGAAAAAATTATTATTAAAAAGCTAATTAGAATTAATGTGACCTCTTTTTTATCTAAATTTTTTTTAAATTCACTTAATATAAATAGTAGATAAAAAGAAAAAATAGATGCTAATGGGGAATTTATAAACTCAGTTTTAAATGTATAATTGTTGTATAAAGCTGAAATATACTGCATTATAGAAGTATGCCCAAATCTATAGTGAATATTAGTTAGTCCAATAATTATCTTATTTTCATTTAATATACTTACATAGGGCAAGTGATAAAGTCCCGCATCTGGTCTGTTAGTATTGGACATTACTAATATTGAAAATGATATAAATGACAAAAATAATATTATGTAAAATAATTCTATTTTTTTTTGTGATTTAATTAAATGAGTAATAAAATAAATTACAGATACCCATAAAAAAATAGATCCAACAACTTTGTTTAGTGGAATAAAAAAATTTATTATTAGTGATAAAAAACCTGAAAAAATAAAACCAAAGATACCTATCTCATAATAATTAATTCTTTTAATATCCTCTTTAAAAAATGCTTGATTGAATATTAAGCCATAACTTAGCATTATTACAGAACTTGCTAAGCAACTAAAAATAATATTAATCATAGATAAAACTTATTTATTTTATATATATACTATTAATTTAAATAAAATGAAAAATCTTATAATTATTACCGGTGGTGCAGGTTTTGTTGGAACAAATCTGTTAAAATATCTTTTAAAAAAAACGCAATATCAAATTATTAGCTATGACAATTATTCAAGTGGGTCAAAAAAAAACCACATTAAAGATAAAAGAGTAAAATATTTAACAGCTGATACAAAAAAAATTTCAGAAATTCTAAATAAAAAGAAAAAAAATATTATTGCACTATTTCATTTTGGAGAATTTTCGAGAATATACCAAAGCTTTTTGAAAATAGATGAGTGTTTTGAGTCTAACTCAATAGGAACAAATGCTGTTTTTAATTTCTGTATGAAAAATAAAATTAAGCTCATCTACTCTGCAACATCTGCAACATTAGGGAATGGTGGTAATGATAAAAATTTATCTCCTTATGCTTTCACAAAATCTAAAAATCTAGAAATGTTAAATAATTTAAAGAAGTGGTTTAATTTTAAATTTGAAATTATCTATTTTTATAATGTTTATGGACCACATCAAATTTGTCATGGTGATATGGCAACAGTAATAGGTATTTTTGAAGAGCATTATAAAAAAAATAAACCCTTACCAATTGTAAAGCCAGGAACACAATCTAGAAGATTTACTCATATAGAAGATACAGTCAAAGTTTGCTATTCTGCTTGGAAGTTAAATAAATTGAGACATTACAGTATATCTAGTAAAGAAAGTTTTAGTATAATAGATGTAGCAAAGCTTTTTAAAAGTAAGACAAAATATTTACCCAAGAGACTGGGTGAAAGATATTCCTCATCACTAGTAAATATAAATTTGTCTAATCGAGTTATTAAAATTTTTGGAAAAATAAAACTTAAAGAATACATAAAAAATTTCAAAAACACCTTATAAATTAACTTATTTCCTTGTTTACAATATTTTTTAATTAGGTATAACACTCTCGCCGGTGATTATTGCGAAGGGGTTATACCCGATCCCATTCCGAACTCGGAAGTCAAGCCCTTCAGCGCCAATGGTACTTTGTCTTAAGACACGGAAGAGTAGGACATTGCCGGCTATAAAAAAATATTATGAAAATTAAAAGTTCTTTAAAATCACTAAAAAAAAGAGACCTTAATTCTAAGCTTGTTAGAAGAAGGGGTAGAGTTTACATAATTAATAAAACCAATCCTAAATTTAAAGCAAGACAGAAGTAGTTTTTATGGAAAATGAAAACCATAAAGATACCTGGAATAACTTCACAAAGTTTGTGTTGTGGGGAACTGTCGCTGTTATAGGTGTTTTAGTTTTAATGGCAATATTCTTGCTGTAGAGTTCTCCTATGAGAATTGCTTCAATTTTAGAAAATCAAAATATTGAAAAAAGAATTGCTATTACTCCTGAGATTGCAAAAAAATATATAGCTCTTGGTTTTCAAATTACATTAGTTGAAAAATATGGTGAGCATCTAGGTTTTAAGGATAGTGACTACAAAGAGTTAGGTGTTGAAATTTCTACTGATGAAACACAAATATTAAGTAAAGCTAATATTATTATTCAGTTAGGATTACTATCTGATGAAAATCTTTCAAATTTAAAAGAAAACCAAACGCTTATTGGAGTATTTAATCCTTATAATAATAAAGAAAAAATAGAAAATTTGTCTAAAAAAAATATAAATGTTTTTTCTTTAGAAATGTTACCAAGAATAACTAGAGCTCAATCAATGGATATTCTTTCCTCACAAGCTAACCTTGCTGGTTACAAGGCAGTAATAGAGTCATTTGCAAATTTTGAAAAAGCAATACCAATGATGATGACAGCAGCTGGCACCATTCCAGCGGCAAAAGTATTAGTGGTGGGGGCAGGTGTGGCAGGCCTTCAAGCAATTGCTACAGCAAAAAGAATGGGTGCAATAGTTTTTGCAACAGATGTAAGAATGGCCTCAAAAGAACAAGTTGAAAGTTTAGGTGGAAAATTTTTAACAGTTGAAGGATCTGAAAATCTTGAGACTGAGGGTGGCTATGCAAAAGAAGCTTCTGAAGAATTTAAAAAAAAACAAGAGGATCTTCTGGCAGAAACATTAAAAAAAATTGATATTGTAATATGCACTGCTTTAATTCCAGGCAAAAAAGCTCCATTAATTATTAAAGGTTCTATGATTGATAATATGAATTCTGGATCAGTTATTTATGACTTAGCTGCAGTTCAGGGTGGAAACTCAGAGTTTACTCAAGTTGATAAAATTGTGATAAAAAATGGAGTAAAGATTATGGGTGAAACAAATATTTTAAATAAGCTTCCTGTTTCGTCCTCAAACTTATATTCAAAAAATGTATTTAATTTTGTATCCAATTTATATGATAAAGAAAATAAAAAGATTGATATCAATTTAGAGGATGAGATAATCAATAAAACATTAATTAAATAGATTTATGGAAATAGACCCTTTTATATTTAGATTAAGTATATTCATTTTATCAATTTTTATTGGATATTATGTGGTGTGGAGTGTAACACCTTCTTTGCATACGCCATTAATGTCAGTTACTAATGCAATATCGTCAGTAATTATTGTAGGTGCTATAATTGCAGGTTTAGCTGGTAGTTCAAATAATGTTTTTACAATCTCTAACATTCTTGGTTTTTTAGCAATATCTCTTGCTGCCATTAATATATTTGGAGGTTTTTTGGTCACTCAAAGAATGCTTCAAATGTATAAAAAAAAGAAAAAGGATAAATAATTATGTCAGCAAATTTATCAGCAATATTTTATTTAGTTTCCGGGGTTTTATTTATCTTAGCGTTAAGAGGTCTTTCATCGCCAGAAACATCAAGACAGGGTAATTTTTTTGGAATTTTGGGTATGGTGATAGCTATCACTGTTACATTTTTATCGGTTGGAAATTTTTCTAGTGGACTAATTTATGTATTAATTTTTTTACTAGTAGGTGGTCTTATAGGGGCATTCATAGCTTACAAAATACCAATGACAGCTATGCCAGAATTAGTAGCAGGTTTTCACAGCTTAGTTGGTTTATCAGCAGTTTTTGTCGCAATCTCAGCTTTCTTAAATCCAGAGGCATTCAATTTAGGATCGGTAGGTGCTATCAAGCTTGCAAGTTTAATTGAAATGTCAATTGGAGCTGCGGTCGGGGCCATAACATTTTCAGGCTCAATAATTGCTTTTTTAAAACTTCAAGGAATAATGTCAGGGTCACCAATTACTTTTAAGGGACAGCATTTTCTTAATGCTTTATTGTTAATTTCAATTCTAGTTTTAACATATTTACTTTGCTCTTCTCAGTCATCTAACTTTTTTTGGATATTAATAGTAGTTTCATTTTTAATAGGATTTTTATTAATTATCCCAATTGGTGGAGCAGATATGCCTGTGGTGATTTCAATGTTAAATTCATACTCTGGCTGGGCTGCTGCAGGAATTGGTTTTACTTTAGAAAATACTGCATTAATTATAACAGGTGCTCTTGTTGGATCTTCTGGTGCAATATTATCTTATATAATGTGTAAAGGCATGAACCGTTCATTCTTTAATGTAATTTTAGGAGGATTTGGCGCAACAGAACAATCTGCATCAACTAGAAATAAAGAACAAAGACCAGTTAAAAGTGGTAATGCAGAGGACGCAGCCTTTTTAATGAAAAATGCGTCATCTGTTATAATTGTACCAGGTTATGGTATGGCAGTAGCCCAAGCACAACATGCATTAAGAGAGATGGTAGATACATTAAAAAAAAATGATATTAAAGTTACTTATGCAATTCACCCTGTTGCAGGAAGAATGCCGGGGCATATGAACGTATTATTAGCTGAAGCCAATGTTCCCTATGATGAAGTTTTTGAACTTGAAGAAATTAATAATGATTTTGCTAACGCAGATGTTGCATTTGTAATTGGGGCAAATGATGTAACAAATCCAGTTGCAAAAACAGACCCACAAAGTCCAATCTATGGAATGCCAGTACTAGATGTTGAAAAATGTAAATCAGTACTATTTGTAAAGAGAAGTTTATCTCCTGGATATGCTGGAATTGATAATGAATTATTTTATAAAGATAATACTCTAATGTTATTTGCAGATGCAAAAAAAATGACTGAGGATATAACTAAAAACCTTTAAAAATTAATGACAACAAAAATATTTTGTGACATTGCAGCATTAGATTTAATAAAGAAATTTAATAAGAAAAAAATTGTTAAGGGTTTTACGACTAATCCTAGCTTAATGAGAAAAGCAGGAGCAAAAGATTACAAATCCTATTCAAAGAAAATATTAAAAATTTGTAATAATAAACCTGTTTCATTAGAGGTATTCGCAGATGACCATAAAGCAATGAAGCAACAAGCTCTTCAGATTAATACCTGGGGAAAGAATGTTTACGTAAAAGTTCCAGTTGCTAATTCTAAAGGTGTTTTTATGGGTAAAATTATTAAAGAACTTAATAATTTAAATATTAAACTTAATATCACAGCAGTTTATAGTGCAAAACAAACAGAAAAAATTCTAAAATTAATTAATAAAAAGACCAAAGTTATAATTTCAATATTCGCTGGTAGAGCAGGGGATACTGGTAAAGATCCAGTTCCAGAATTTAAAAAAAGCATAACAATGGCAAAAAAATTTAAAAATGTAGAGATACTTTGGGCAAGTGTTAGAGAACCCTATAATTACTTACAAGCAAAGCAATTGGGTTGTCATATTATAACTATTCCACCAACAACTATTGAAAAAATTGAAAATTTTGGGAAAACATTTGATCAACTTTCCAAGGAAACTGTTAAAGCTTTTTTGGTTGATAGCAAAAAATCTAAATTTAAAATTTAGGTTAGGTTTTTAATAATTAAGGAATTTTCCAAATAATTCAAAAATTTTAATTTTAGAAAAAGTTGGATGAAGAGACCAAAAAAGTAAAACAACAGAGAATGTATTAGAAACCTTATTTGATACATCTTTTAAATTTTTTAAATTTACACACAGTAAAAAAATTAGAGATGTGTAACCCATCGTAGAAATTCTTATTATATTTTTGCCTGCTACCTCTGGCCCAGCTAAAAAAGGCTGAGACACAAATAGGATCAATAAAATAATAAAAAAAATATTTTTTTCATTTACTATTAAGAAAACTTTTTTCTTTAGAAGCAGGGTGATTATAATAATGAGTAAAAGACCAAAACTTAAAAGTGGTAAAAATAAAAACTTTATAAATTTCAAAATATCAAAATCTTTTTGAAAAAAATCTAATAGACCAAAAAATTGTGAATTATAAAACTCATTAACATTAGATAATTCTAAGTATTGTTGAGAAATCAAATAGTTGGTTATCAATAATAAAAAAGAAAAAATGATTTTTTTAAAATCAATAAACTCATTTTTATAGGGTAGAGTCAAACTAAAAATTAACGTCAAGATTATAAGTACAGAGGTTTGTCTAGAAATAATTGCAAGAAATAAAGCTGTATAAAAAAAAATATTTTTTTTATTTAAAAAACTTAAAAAAAGAAGACTGATTGATATTGTAAAAACAAGATCATTAAGCATTATAGGATTAGATAATGAGTACCTAATAATATAAGGGTTTAGTAAAAATAAAGAAAAAAATAAAAAACTATTATTTTTCTGAGTGCTTATTTTGTTTATAATTTTGTAGTTAATTACAACAAGAATTGAGACTGCAAAATAAGTAAATAATTGAAAAATATAAAAACTATTTGTGCTTAATAAGTTACTTATGAAACCAACTATGTAAGAAATTAAAAATCTCTCCCCATGGATGTAATTTTGTGACCCACTTAAAAGGTTCATTCCATCTGGATAAGAATTAGCAATATGTAAGTAGTAATAACTAGAGCTTGCAGACGTATTTATATCATGCTCACCATAGTAAGCGTTTGTGATTATTAAAAATATTATTAATAAAAACAGTTTTAGTTTGTTAGAGTGAGCAATATTTGTCATTTAATGTACTCAAAGATATTTATCATTAAAAATTGATATTATAAATCTTAAAAAGGTATAAATATAAATAAAATTTTATTTAACTAAAAAAATATATAAAATATAACAAATAAATCATGATATTAGTAACTGGCACTGGTGGATTAATTGGAAACTCAGTCTCTAGTTTCTTTTTAAAAAAAAATTTTGATGTAATTGGTATTGATAACAATCAAAGAAAAAAATTCTTTGGAAAAAATGGAAATATAGAAAAAAATATAATTCAACTTAAAAAAAATAAAAAATTTAAACATAAATTTATTGATATTTTAGACAAACAGAAACTAGAGAATATATTTAAAAAACATAAATTCAATTTGATTGTTCATGCTGCAGCTCAACCCTCACATGACTGGTCAGCTACAAATCCAAATTTAGATTTTCACACAAATGCAGTGGGCACATTAAATATTCTTGAATGTGTCAGAAAATATAACTCAAATGCAATCGTTATTTATCTAAGCACAAATAAAGTTTATGGAGATCTGGTAAACAATTTTGAATATAAAGAATTGAAAACAAGATATGAGATAAAAAATAAATATAAAGATGGATTTGACGAAAGTATAAATATTGATAATTCAAAACATAGTCCATTTGGAGTGTCTAAATTATCGGGAGATTTATTAGTTCAGGAATACGGGAAATATTTTGGAATAAGAACTTGCTGTCTAAGAGCAGGTTGTCTTACAGGCGAAACCCACGCAGGAGTAGAATTGCATGGTTTTTTATCTTATCTTTTTAAATCTGCATATTATAAAAAAAAATACTACATTTATGGTTATAAGGGTAAACAAGTTAGAGATAATTTAAGTTCATTTGATGTATCAACAATTATATGGGAACTATATTGCAAACCATCAATGCCTGGCGAGGTTTTCAATATTGGTGGAGGAAGAGAGTCAAATGTTTCAGTCTTAGAGGCAATCAATAAATGTGAAGTAATCACAAAAAATAAATTTAATTTTAAATTTGTAAATATTGAAAGATCAGGAGATCATAAATTTTGGATTACTAATATGAAAAAATTTAAAACAAGATATCCTAAATGGAAAATCAAATATAGTATAAATGATATACTTCTTCAAATGTTAGATTATGAAAATTTTAGAACTTCCTATAAATAATTATTACTTGAAATCAAGTATCACTTTTTTTAGAGAAAATTTTAAAAAAAGATTTGATTTTATTAGAAAAAAAAAATTCTTATTTATTGAAATTTCAAATTTTTTAAATAATTGCATCAATAATTCAAAAAATACTTATATTTTTTGCGCTGGCAACTCAATAATCGCAAAAAATATTTTGTCTAATAAAATTTATGTTCAAGAAATAGATGAAAAATATAAAATAAAACATAATGATAACATTTTTTATAGAGATGAAGTGTCTCATGAAGAAATTGCTTCCTGTGATACAATTATTATTGCTGATATTGAACATCAAGCCAATCCAACATCAAACTTAATAAAGTTATCTCAGATGGCAAATGATGATACAAAAATTATAGTTTTATCAAAAAACATGATCTGGATGATGTTAATAAAGATTCTAAAATTTTTTTTTGATTTTTCTCCTTTAAAAAATAATTTTTTGCCTTCTTCATATCTTAATAATTTATTCACAACTTGTAATTTAGAAGTTATAAGAAATGAAAAAATTATTGCATTACCAGTTAAAGTTCCAATGTTAACAAATTTTGTTAATAAATTATTTCGATTACCTTTGTTAAATTTGTTTTGCTTAAAAAATATAACAGTTTTAAAAAAAATAAAAAAAAAATTTAAAAAAAAAAATAATTTAGGAGTTTCATTTATTGTACCATGTAAAAATGAAGAAGATAATATTAGATTATTTGAAAAAGAAATAAGTCTATCTAATAGAAACTATGAATATCTATTTGGGAATGATAATTCTACAGATGATACTTCAAATGAAATTAATAAATTAAAAAAAAAATTAAATGAAAATAAAATAATCAAATATGATGGACCCGGTATATGTAAATCTGAAAATGTTTATAAAGGGATTGAAAATGCATCTGGTGATATAATAGTTGTTTATGATGCTGATTTAACTGTTAGTTTTGAAGATATTGAATTTTCATTAGATATATTAAAAAGTACAAATGCTGACTTTATAAATTGTACAAGAATGATTTATCCCCAAAAAGATGGAGCAATGAAATTTTTTAATTTTATCGGAAATGGTTTTTTTGCAGGGTTGTTTGGCATTCTATTTAAAAGAAAAATAACAGATACTTTATGTGGTACAAAAATCTTTTATAAAAAAGATTGGAAAAATATTAAAAAAGATGTTTCAAAGTGGGGTGCTAAAGATCTTTGGGGTGATTTTGATTTATTAATTGGTGCCTATAAAAATAATTTAAAAATAACTGAAGTTCCAGTGACTTATTTTGAAAGAAAAGAAAATGAAACAAAAATGAACTCACTTATTCCTAATGCATCACGGATGCTCTTTATTGTTTTCGCTGCATATTATAAACTTAGATTAGAAAAATAAGTGTAAGCAGCGCAGTAATATTTCTCAGAGAACATTTAAAAATTAAAATAATAAATCATAACCATTATTGTGTTCAATTTCTGTATCTTAGTCCGAACATATTGAGCATAGATTTTTTTTGAACGTTATCTAAATCAAGAATGTACTATTGGAATTGGTTGCGGGGGACGGATTTGAACCGCCGACCTTCAGGTTATGAGCCTGACGAGCTACCAGACTGCTCCACCCCGCGGTATATTTAAATTCTGTTTTTAAGCTTATTAAGCTTTTTAACTCTTTTAATATTTTCTTGGAGAATTCTTTTTTTCTTTTCAGAAGGTTTTTCGTAAACACTTTTTAATTTTACTACTTTAAAAAAACCATCTCTTTGCAATTTTCTTTTAAGAACTCTTAGTGCTTGTTCAATATTGTTATCTTTGACTTCTATTTTCATAAATATTTTTTAAGAATGTTTAAGTACCATCATATAATTTTGGTGTCTATTAAAATTATTCAATGTTTGAAACTTCTCTTGTTAGTTTTGCTTTTTCTTTTTCTTTTTTTTCTCTTTTTATTCTTCTTTCAGCTTTTTCAATTGCTTCAATTAGATCTTTTTGAGAAAAAAGCCCTAATGCAACAGGGTCTTTAGGATTTAGATTGTTATAGTTCCAATAACTTTTATTTTTAATTGCAGTAACAGAAGCCTTTGTTATTCCAACTAGTTTTGCTATTTGTGAATCTTTAAGTAATGAATGATGTTTGATTAACCATAAAGCTGAATCTGGTTTATCTTGTCTTTTAGATAAAGGAATGTATTTTTTAATTTTTTTATCTGCAGTTGAAATTTCAATGTCGGTATTTTTTATCTGTAATTCTTTATTTTCATCTTTTGAAGCTAATTCAATTTCTTCTCTAGTAAGCTGACCTGATATAATGGGATTATAAGCCATTATTCCTTTTGCAACTTCACCATCTGCAATACCTTGGACCTCAACTTCATGTAAATTACAAAATTTTGAAATTTGTTTGAAAGTAAGTGTTGTATTTTCTACTAACCAAACAGCAGTTGCCATTGGCATTAATGGTACGTTTGACATTTAATCTTTCTTTTCTGATCTGAAATTTTGGAATTTTTTATTGA
>Ga0206124_10000169_pt1 | contig 51941 bp, 55 predicted proteins | sample Helgoland_Spring_3_FD_148671 | JGI IMG/M metagenome (GOLD analysis project Ga0206124, IMG submission 148671) | Pelagic subsurface seawater microbial communities from Kabeltonne, Helgoland, North Sea - Helgoland_Spring_Bloom_20160321_2 | ecosystem: Environmental > Aquatic > Marine > Epipelagic ... | reverse complement strand
CATTGTGCTGTCGTATTGAAGATATTTTAACTCCCTTGGGAATAATATTTTTTACTGAGTCGAGTGTTATTTGATTTCCTTTTTTATCCAACCTATGCTCAAGCTCATAATTCATGTCAAAATGATTTTCAATGGCCTCCTTGCCACTTCTTGTAATAAAGATAATCTCAGTAATACCAGCAGTTATAGCTTCTTGCACTACATGCTCAATAATTGGACGATCGTATATAGGTAAAAGCTCTTTAGGTATGGCCTTAGTAGCAGGAAGCATCCTTGTTCCAAGTCCAGCAACTGGAATAATAGCCTTAGTTAGCTTCTTTATTTTATTTTTCATTTATAAAAATTATATCATGGAGGCTGAAGCCGGAATCGAACCGGCGTAAACGGCTTTGCAGGCCGCTGCATGACCACTCTGCCATCCAGCCAATTGTTGTATTCTATTACTTTGAATCTTAAATGATAGTAATAATTTTAATTATAGTAATATAATCTTTCTATATCGCTTTCAACCACCTTGTCCCCATATTGGATTTCAATAATCCTACACTCTTCTTGGTTTGGGTTTATTATTTGATGCCATTCACCAAGTCTTACTACAAAATGATCAAATTTTTTAAGAGCAATTTCTTTTTTATTTTCAGCGGAAGAATGACTGTGGTTTACCAAACAACTACCTTCTGAAACTAACCAAATTTCATTTCTTTTGACATGCTTTTGAAAGCTCATACCTTTTCCTGGTTTGACAATAAGCTCCTTAACTTTGACTTCAGCAGTATCAAATAAATTATAAAAATGCCCCCATCTCCTGGTTTCTTTTTCAAATTTCCAATCTTTTAAAATCCAAGAAGAGGAGTTCTTTTTTTCAATTCCCCCAACACCAAACTCAAATTTTATTCCTTCTAGTGCCATCTCAGGAATATTTTGATTGGTTCTATCACCACCATTACAAAAAATAATTTCATCATTTTGATATTTTTGTTTAATAGATACCAATGCATGAATACAGCTACCTTTGTCATCATCATCAAACGCCACCACTTCATCGATCATTGATAAGTTTTCAAGAATTATTTTTCTTTCCTCAAATGGCAAAAAGAATTTTTTCTTTTTGTTTATAAGCCAATTATCGCTGTTTAATGCAACTATCAACTTGTCACAATATTTTCTGGCAAACTTAAAATAAGCAATATGGCCGGAATGAAGTGGGTCAAAGCCTCCACTGACAACTGCTATTTTCATGATATTTTATTTAATTTTCTAAAATCATAAACTAAGCCATCATAAAACTCTAAAAATTCAAGCACCTCTTTGTGATAAACGCATATAAATGCTAACTTAATATGATCAGGTCTTTCTTTGCTTGAAAAAATTTTATCTTTTTTCATAAGTTGAATGGTCTCATGATCTATATAAGGATCCCAAATCATTAATTTAAATCCAGCATCTCTTAAAGAAACAGCTATTTCATGAACTTTAGTATTTCTAGTATCACTGCAATTCTCTTTAAAAGTGTAGCCCATTAGAGTTATTTCAGTTGAACTTGGGTCAATAGAATTTTCTTTTGCAAATTTTTTAAAATTTTCTACTACCCAATTTCCCATTTCATCATTCACCTTTCTAGCAGACATCATAATATTTGGGGTATATCCAGACATTTCTGATTTATGCATCAAATAATATGGGTCAATGCTTATGCAATGACCTCCAACCAAACCAGGAGTGAGTTTCATGAAATTCCATTTTGTTGAGGCAGCCTCTATTACATCCAATGAAGAAATACCTAATGAAGTAAATAACTGATGCATTTCATTTATTAATGCGATATTGACATCTCTTTGAATATTTTCAGAAACTTTTGCAGCTTCAGCAACTTTAATTGATGATGCCTGATGAATACCAGCATCAATTATTGAGGAATATAAGAAAGATATAACATTAAGGGCATCTTTATTTGATGCTGATACAACCTTTGTTATTGTTTCAATGGTACTAATTTTATCTCCAGGAACTATTCTCTCAGGACTATATCCAGTTGAGAAGTCCTCATTGAAAATTAACTTAGATTTTTCTTCTAAAATTGGTGTGCATATGTCGTCTGTTACTCCAGGATAAACAGTAGACTCATATATAACTATTGAGCCTTTTTTTATTTTGCTTCCAACTAATCTACTAGATGCTATTAGCGGTTCGAGATCTGGAGTTTTATCTTCATTAATTGGTGTTGGAACGGTGATTATAAATATGTTGCTTTCTTTAAGCTCATCAATATTTGATGTTAATTTTGAATTTTTAACCAAAGTCTCCAAGTTTGTGTCAGAGATATCATCATTGATATCAATTTTATTGACTAGCTGATTAATTCTTTCTTCTTTTATATCAAAACCAGTTACATCAAATCCTTTTAGTGAAAATCTTGCAGCCAGAGGAAGGCCGACATACCCCAAGCCAACTATACAAATTTTATAATCTTCCTTATTGAGCTTCTTCATTTTTAAAAGTGTTTAAAGTATAGATAAGGCCAGTATACAAAGTGATAAAAAGTGAGATGAATAATAGGATATCCGCTATGACAATTATTAACATATTGTTTATTGCTAATCCAAATAAATATATTGAAAGTGTTAACAATTGGACTGAGGTTTTTATTTTTGCTAAAAATGTGACTTTAGTTGCATCGCTTTTTCCATTCCTTGCATTTAAATCTCTTAGAGCTCCCACCCAAATCTCTCTAGTTATAACTATTGCTCCAATGAAACCAATCAAATAACTTGAAAGATTTATTGCCAACCCGAATAAAACAAAAAGAATAAGGATTTTATCTGCAATAGGATCAAGTATTTCACCAAGTTGAGATACCGCATTGTATTTTCGAGCTAGATAACCATCAAAATAATCTGTTATTCCCGCTAAAAAAAATAATATAAAAGCTAATAGATAACCGTCTGGTGACATAAGTAATAAAAAAATAATGGCAGCAAGGAATATTCTTGAAAATGTAAGTAGATTAATGAAAGTGGTCATTATTTTTATAGCTTTTCCTTAATTTGCTTTGCTATTTTGGCATTAATACCCTTAACAGTCATCAAATCATCTATATTTACTGTTCTTATAATTTTTATGCTTTTATATTTAGACAATAATCTTTTTTTAATAACATCCCCTACTCCATCAATTTCATCGAGTTTAGATTTTTTAATGCTTCCTCTTTTTTTCTTTCTTTGGGCTATGATTGCAAATCTATGAGATTCATCTCTTGCCTCTTGAAGTAAAAGAAATGCTTTTGAATATTTATCAAATTCTATTACTCCAGCTTCAGATAAAATAGTTTCTGTAGCCCTTACTCTGTTGGATCCTTTTACAATTGAGATTATTTTTATATCTTTATGCTTAGATGCTTTGATAACAGATGAAGCAAATTTCAATTGAGTTTTGCCTCCATCAATAAGAATTATGTCTGGTCGTGTTTCTTTATCTTTATAAAATTTAAGCCTTCTTTCCATGACATGCTTAAGAGAACCGACATCATTACCAGATAACTCTTTTGGAATATTAAATAATCGATAATCTTGATTACTTGGTCCAGAGTCTGAAAAAACAATACAAGATGCAACTGCATGATCTCCTGAAATATGGCTCACATCATAGGCCTCAATCCTCTTAATAGGTATCTTGAGACCCATTGCACTTTGCAATTCTTTAAATGCAAAATTATATCTATCTTCTTTGCTTAAATGATTCTGTATTACTTGTTTTGCATTAATTTTACATAGGTTATAGATTGATCTTATGGCTCTTGATGGTGAGTGGGTAATATTAACTTTGATTTTAAATTTTTTCTTAATTACTTTTTTAATTAATTCTTTTGTATCAAGAGAACTGGTGCATAAAATTTTATTAGGTATGTCTATCTGATTATCATAAAAATTTAAAATGGCTGACTGATAGACATCATCTATTGATTCGTAGTAAGCCCTTTTAATAAGATGAGTTTTAGTTCCTCTAATCTTTCCTCTTCTAACAACGATGATACATATTCCCAAATAATCATCTTCTGCATAAACAGAAAATATATCCACATCCCTAGCAAGGGTAACAACAGATTGCTCTTCGCGAAGCAGCTCTAATCTTTTTAATCTATCTCTTATATCTGCGGCCTTTTCAAATTCTAAATTGTGTGAAGCTTTTTCTATTTCAGAATTTAATCGATTTATAGTTTGTGAGTCTGATGAGGATAAATAAGATTTAGCACTTGCTACATCCTCAAAATAATCAACTTTCGATATTTTCTGAACGCATGGAGCTGAGCACCTTTTCATTTGAAATTCTATACATGGGCGAGATCTATTTGAAAAGGTGGAATCATTGCAATTTCTTAACCTAAAAATTTTCTGTATTTCTTTTATAGATTTTTTTACAGCGCCAGAGCTAACGAAAGGACCAAAAAAATTTGAGTTCACAGCCTGTTTGGTTCTTTTAGAATATATTCCAGGGAAATCATGGTCTAGTGAAAAATAAATATATGGATAAGTTTTATCATCTCTTAAAAGAATATTAAATTTAGGTTTATTTTCTTTTATTAGCATTTGCTCTAAGAGCAAAGCTTCAACTTCATTTTTAGTAGTAAAAGTTTCAATGTTATCTGTAAGAAATTTTATCTGAGAGGTCTTTCTATCTTTAATAGATTTACCAAAATAACTAGAAACTCTTTTTTTAAGATTTTTTGCTTTACCTATATAAATTATTTCGTGATTGCTGAAAAATTTATACACCCCTGGGGTGGAGGGTACCTTTGAAACGTCAACTGCCATGCTCTTCAAGATATTTCTTAGTGAAAATCTTGCCTGCACTCACTCCGTATTGATCAAATGGATTTATTTGTAACATTTGTGATGTTAGAAAAGTTCTGTGCTCCCAGGTAGCTATAAGATAACCAAAGTTAAATGGGTTAAGAGATTCTAGAGTAAAAAGATTTGTAGGTACATTTCCATTAACTTTTTCAAATTCTTGTAATTCTGCATCAGCTCCATTTGCTAGTAAATTTGATTGGGCTTGGGATTGTGCATATAAAAGTTTATTCTTTTCTTTATTCTCGGCAATTGTAAATACATCTGCGCAGACCGATCCAGTTCCTTGATGAAGTAATTAAAAGTAAGAGTGTTGCGCGGTAGAACCAAAGCCACCAAAAACTATCTGTCCTGTCTTTTGAAAGATTGAATCTTTATTGGGTTGCTTTCCAATCGATTCCATTTCAAGTTGTTGAGCATAATCTGTAAAAAACCTCATTTTCCAACTGTAGGTTAATAAAACTCTGGTGCCTTTACCAAGAAAATTGTTATACCAAATATCGCTATAGGATAGAGTTTTTAAAAACTCTTGATACTTTGCATCATTAAGAAATTGAGTATCTGCTAGAGATCCCCCTTTTAAAAATTCAATAAATCTCTCGCCTAACTCAAGAATAGCAGGTAAAGAGATAGGCGACCACATAGAATACCTTCCCCCAATTTCATTAGGGAATGGAATAATATTATTATTGGAAAAACCAAATGCCTCAGCTTTTTTTGGTTGTGAAGTTACTGCGATAAAGTATTTATCAAAGTCGCACTTCATACCACTCCAATCTTTTGATAATTCAATGCTTTGAAGAGTTTCATCTGTGCTAAATGATTTAGAAGAAACGATAAAGAACGTCTCTTCTTGATTGAGAGGTTCGATCATTTCAGAAAACTCAATTACATCGGGGCCTGTTAAGAAGATATGATTAAAAGATCTTTCATGCTCTGCTGTTAGGGTTTCTATTAATAATTTAGGACCCTCAAATGAGCCGCCTATTCCTATGGTGACAATATTCTTAATCCCTCTATCAAGAAGATCGTTTTTAAGCTTTATACAGATATTGATAGATTCATTACATGAATCTAAAATATCTTTAGATAATAAATTATTTGGACTATCTGAATATGCATCTCTGTATGCATGATGAATCGCTGATTGGTTTTCAGTAGGATTAACTATGGCTCCATTTAAGAATTGATGAATTTGTTTTGATAAATTTAATGAATCAAAATGAGAGTCAAATAAATTATATATTTCTTTGTTAAAACCTTTTAAAAGAGATTTATATTGCATTGGATTGCTGGCAAAGAATAATTCATAGCAATCCTCTTTATCAGAAACAGTAAGGTTTTTAATTTCTTCAAATAATGTCATACGCGGTTAGTTAAAGGGAATTATGAATTTCTAACAGAGCTTCTTTAATATTTTCAGCTTCGGTAATAGGCCTACCTATGACAAGAAAATTAGCTCCAAGGTTAATAGCATCTTTTGGTGTCATGACTCTACTTTGATCATCATTAGAGTCTTTAAGTCTTATGCCTGGTGTAATTGATAGTAAAGATTTTCTTTTAGAGACTAATGAAAGCTCATGTGGAGAACAAACAACACCATCAATTTCTGCTTGTTCAGCCAGATCTAACATTGCATTAACTTGCTCTTCAGCGGTTCTTTTAAAAATGAAAGATGTATCTTCATCTGACAAACTTGTTAAAGCAGTTACTCCAAATACCTTGATATCACTTCCTTCAACAGCCTTCATTGCAGCTTTCATCATTTCTAAACCACCGGAAGTGTGAATTGTCATCATGTCTATAGGCAAAGATACCAAACCCTCCATAGATTTCTTAACAGTGTTAGGAATGTCGTGCAGTTTAAGATCTAAAAAAATTTTAAATCCTTTGCTCGATGCGTATGAGATTACTTGATGACCAAGAGCATTAAAGCTAACGCTTCCTATTTTTATCATGCATAAATTGCTATCAAGAGAGTCGACGACGCTTTGAAAATCTTCTAGTTGAGTTTCATCAACTGCAACAATGATAGTTTTTGACATGATTTATAAATATTAAACTTAAGTTACTTTTCTATCAATGACTTTGAAGGCTTGAAATGCATAGTTGCAGTCTCTCCTAAATAAGAAACTTCCTTAGTCCTTGGATTAATAAATTTTCTTGGTCGAATATATTTTTTAGAAAATGTTCCAAACCCCCTAATTTCAACTTTATCGTCTAACGCAACTGCATCAACAATTGATTCTAAAATAGAATCAATTGCTAATGAAATTTGAGATTTGTTGAGATCTGGAAATTCTTTGCTTAATACTAATTCAATGTCAGAGCGATTAAAAGTTGGCTGTTTTTTACTACTCACTCAACTTCAAAGAAATTCTTTCTCTCTCGGCATCAACAGCAAATACAATGCATTCTAACTTATCACCTTTTTTGTATTGTTCTAATGCTTCTTTAGGATCTTCTTCTTCAGATATATCTGATAGATGAATTAAGCCGTCGATATCGCCTTCCAGACCAACAAATATACCAAAATCTGTTATAGATTTTATTTGTCCATCCACCTTGTCACCAATACCATACTTATTAGCGAATTCTGTCCATGGATTAGCTTTAGTTTGCTTTAATCCAAGAGATATTCTTCTCTTATCATGGTCGATCTCTAAAATCATAACCTTGATCTTTTGCTCCATTTCTACAACTTTTGATGGATGAATATTTTTACTAGTCCAATCAAGCTCGGATAGATGTATTAAGCCTTCTATGCCCTCTTCGAGTTGTGCAAAACATCCATAATCTGTGATGTTAGATACAGATGCTTCATAAACACCGCCTACAGCATAGTTACTTTCAACATTTTCCCAAGGATCATTCTGAATTTGTTTTAGACCTAAAGATACTCTTAGTTTTTCTTTATCAAAACTTAATATCTTTACATCTATTTCATCACCAAGACTTAAAAATTCTGCCGGATTTGTTACTCTTGACCATGAGATGTCAGTTATATGAAGTAGGCCGTCTAAGCCGCCTAAATCAACAAATGCTCCATAGTCTGTTATGTTTTTAACAACACCTTTGACTATTTGACCTTCTTCTAGATTTTTTAATAACTCAACTTTAACAGCAGAGTTATTTTTCTCTAAAACAGCTTTTCTTGATAAAACTACATTATTTCTTTTATATGTTAATTTAATTACTTTGAACTCTTGAACTGTATTTTCTATATCCGGAGCCTCTTTAACAGGTCTCACATCAACAAGAGAACCAGGTAGGAATGCTTTTACAACCTCGACTTCAACCGCAAAACCTCCCTTAACTCTATTATGGATTTTACCTGTTACAAATTCTCCTGTTTCAAGAGCGTCTTCAAGCATTTTCCATGTAGTAATTTTTCTAGCTTTTTCTCGAGAGATTCTAGTTTCGCCATAACCGTCTTCAACGGCTTCAAGCGCAACCTCAACTTCATCACCCACGGCGATGCTTACTTCTCCTTCATTATTTCTGAACTCATCAAGAGAGACTACTCCTTCTGATTTTAATCCAACGTGAACTGTTACCCAGTCACTATCTACATCCAACACAACTCCTGAAACTATTGAGCCAGGCTGCATATCTAAAGTGCTTAAACTTTCATCTAGTAAAGCTGCAAATGATTCTGTCATTTATTTAATTTCCTTTTTGTGAGCTTTTTAGTAAAACTCAGTACTTCGTCAAGTGACATTTCAGAAGAATCAATAACTATTGAATCTTCTGCAGGGATTAAAGGAGATAAGACTCTGGTCTGATCTTTTAAATCTCTCTGCTTTATGTCTTCAATCAGAGCGAGCATATTAACTTCTTGGCCTCGATTCTGCAACTCTAAATATCTTCTTTTTGCTCTTACTTCAGGAGATGCAATTAAAAATATTTTTAATTTAGCATTCGGGAAAACAACTGTTCCCATATCTCGGCCATCCGCTACTAAACCCTTGGATGTATAAAACCCTCTTTGCAACTCAAGTAAATTATTTCTTGTTTCTTTTAAAGAGCTTATTTTTGATGCAGCTTTTGCAGTTTTTTCTGATCTCAATTTCCCAGTAATATCCTCTGAACCTTCTTGGATAGTTAAGCCCTCATTATCAGCTTTAAATGATATATCTTTCTTGATATGTGCAACTATTTTTGTATGTTCTAGGCCAGAATCAAAAAGATATGCATAAACTCTATATAAAAGACCGCTATCTAAAATATCAAAGTTAAGATGAGCAGCAATATTCCTTGCTAAGCTTCCTTTGCCTGATGCAGATGGCCCATCAATAGTAATAATATTATCTTTCATCAACATCTATACCAAGAGTTTTCATGACCTCGATAAAGTGAGGAAAAGAGGTAAAAATATTTTTGCAATCTTTTACAAAAACTCCATTTATTGATCTTAAGCTAGCAATTAAAAAACTCATAGCAATACGATGATCTCCATGAGAATCGATTTCAGCTGAGTCTACAATTTCTTGAGATGAGCCAGTGATTTTAATTCCATCTTTATATAATTGATGACTTACATTAATTTTAATAAGTCCATCTGAAATAGCTTGAAGCCTATCAGATTCTTTCACTCGTAATTCTTCTGCGTCCGATATTGAGGTTTCTCCTTCTGCAAAAGCCGCAGCAATACTTAAAATTGGAATCTCATCGATTATATTAGGGATAACATCTCCGCCTATACTTACTCCTTTTAAAGGAGAAGTTTTAACATGTATGTCACCGACTTCTTCATGGGATATAACTTTTTCATTCTTGATTTCTATAAATCCACCCATTGACTTAAGAACATCTATTAACCCGCATCGTGTAGGGTTTAAACCAACATTTTTAATAACAATATTTGACTCTTTTGCAATTAAACCGGCAACAATAAGAAATGCAGCAGATGAAAAGTCTCCAACAACCTCATATGACTTTGAGGGTATTAATTTTGAAGGAGTATATGATATTTTATTTCCAGCCTTATAAGGAATAGATTCTATATTTCCATGAAAGTGACTGATCATTCTTTCGGTATGATTTCTTGTTGGATGCTTTTCAATAACGGTAACGTTCTTATTTGCAGCAAGAGCAGAGAGAATAATCCCAGATTTAACTTGAGCACTAGCAATCGGCATCTCATAAATATAATTATCTAATATTTTCCCTGGATGAATTTTGACCGGGGGTTTGCCTTCACTGCAGCTTATAGAGGCCCCCATATCATTTAAAGGATTTGCCATTCGTAGCATTGGTCTTTTGGTTAATGACTTATCACCAATCAAGGTTGCTTCAAAATCTAAACTTGAAATTAAACCCATCATTAGCCTCATTCCGGTACCCGAGTTACCTAAATCTACTTCAGTTGAAGGTTTTTTAAATGGGACATGCCTTTTTTTTATAAATACTGATGTTCCATTAATTGTTATTGATGAGCCTATAGCATTTAATGCATTGGCTGTTGATATGGGGTCCTCGCCATTTAAAAACCCTTCAATTGAAATATCTTCATTTAGAATTGAGCCTAAAATAAGTGCTCGTTGCGAAATAGATTTATCACCAGGGCAAACAACTTCGCCAGAGATTGATGTGCTAGATTTAGCAAATAGATTCAAAACGTATCTTCTTTATATTTTTTTATCTCATCTAATTCACTTTTCAGCATGTCAGAATGGGAAAAAGTTGATGGGATTTCTTTAATTTTTGTAATTAACTCAAGTAAATTGTTGATTGAAAGCTGAAAGCTAGCTAAAGATTTGATTATATTTTTTTCATTCAGCTCAAATATATCTTTCCACATTTCCGGGTTTGACCCACTCAACCTAATGAATTCTTTTAAGCCTCCTCCTGCATTATCACCCGCCTCTGTTGAAGAGAGCCTAATAGAGTCAATTAGCGCATAAGAAATTAAATGGGGTAAATGACTTGTCATCGCAAATAATAAATCATGCTCCTTAACGGTCATTTGAGAGACTCTCATAGATAATGCATGTTGCCAAAAATTAATAACTTTATTTATATGATCTTCCTTAGCATCATAAGGATTGCAAATGATGGTCTTTTTATTAGCAAAAAGACTCTCGTCTAAACCAGATATACCTGATTTATCAGATCCAGCAATTGGATGAGAAAAAACTATATTATTTGGTGAATCAAAACTTAAATGATTTTTAACACTAGAAGTTTCCGTAATGGTTATGTCGGTATTCCAGAGGCTTTTTAAAGATGCGATAACTGATTGAGTTGCCCTTGGAGATACGGCAACAATAATTAGGTCAATATTGCCTATTAATTCTTTACTATTAATTTCTTCTATAGACTCGAAAACCTTATCTATAATTTTATTATCAGCAGCCTGAATTAAAGTTGTTTGATCTAAATCATATCCATAAACAGCCAAACCTTTATTTTTAGCGGCTTTTGCAAGAGAAGATCCTATTAAACCTAAGCCTATAATTAATATTTTTTGAGCAGGATTGGTCATGATATAACTTCCTTTAATTTCTCTAAGAAATATTCATTCTCATCTTTCATTCCAACTGTAACTCTAATATATTCAGGCATATCATATAATGCTATAGGTCTTACAATAACCCCCTGCTTCATTAAACTGGTAAATAAATTTTTTGCATCAAAATTTCCCTTGAAGGATATGAAATTTCCTTGAGAAGGTATGCACTCCATACCCATATCAGTAAGTTGTTGATACAAAAAATCTCTTTGTTTTGAATTAAGATCTACGCTCTTTTTTATATGCTCTTCATCTAGAATAGCCTCACAGGCTGCCTCTTGAGCAAGTGAGTTTGAGTTAAAAGGTTGTCTAATTTTATTTAAAACTGCTATTAGCTCTTTATGAGCAAGGCCGTAGCCAATTCTAAGACTCGCTAATCCTTGAATTTTTGAAAAAGTTTTTGTGATTAGAAGATTTGGAAATCTTTTCATTAATTCATTTGTATTTACATAATCTTCTGCGTCTACATATTCGAAATAGGCCAAATCAAGAATAACTAGAATAGATGAAGGAATTTTTTTCATCATTAATTCGAATTCTTCATGAGAATTATATGTCCCTGTTGGGTTATTTGGATTGGCTACAAAACAAATTCGAGTTGCCTTCTCAATGTATTCAGGAAAATCATCTAATGCATGTTTCCAGTTTCTAGCAGGCACTTCAATAATTTTGGAGCCACATGACTGAGTCACAATTTTATAAACAGCAAATGCGTGTTTAGACATAACGGCGCTGGTATCTTTATTAAGAAAAGTTCTTGCTGCAAGCTCTAAAACTTCATTAGAGCCATTTCCAACAACAATGTTCTTTTCATCAACTTTTTCATGCTTTGCGATGAGTGATTTTAATTTTTTTGAATCTCCATCAGGATATAGGTGCAAGTTATTTGCTTGTGACAATATGCTAGCTGCTTTTGGTGATGGACCAAGAGGGTTTTCATTGCTGGCAAGCTTTACCACTCTATCAGGTTTGTATTCAGCAATAACATCGTCAATTGATCTGCCAGGCTCATAAGGATGAAGCTCTGCAATACCTTTATTAATATTATCTAAGAGATTATTCATACATGCTGAGGATAAGAACCAAGAATTCTAACTAAAGAACCTGCTTTTTTAACTTCTTTTATTGCAAGTCTTAATTTTGAATCTTCTTTATGACCCTCACAGTCAATAAAGAAATCATGAGAATTAATATTTCCTCTTGAGGGACGTGTTTCAATTTTACTTAAGTTAATTTTTCTTTTTTCGAAAGGTCTTAAGATATTAATTAGCGCTCCAGGTTTATTTGCTGTCTGAATAAGAAAAGACGTCTTATCTTTGCCTGTTGATCCAATTTCATTTTGCCCTATAACAAGAAATCTTGTTTTATTATCAGAATAGTCTTGTATGTCTTTTTTTTGTAATTTGAGTTTATATTTTTCAATAGCTAATGTATTAACAATACATAAAATATTTTTGTTTTCTTTTGCATACTTTGCAGCTACCGCAGAACTTGGCATTTCTAATCTTTTTATTGAACCAATATTTTTTTCTATCCATTTATTGCATTGTCCAAGAGCTTGAGGATGAGATGCAATAGCAAAAGCTTCCTTTATATCAAACCTATTACCAGAGGCTAATTGATGATTTATATCAAGATATATTTCGCCAATTATTGATAGGCTCTTATTGTCAGCAAGACAGTTTAAAGTAGTGTTTATGACTCCTTCAGAAGAATTTTCAACTGGAACCACCCCAATATCTGACTCTCCCTTTAAAACTTGATGGAAAACATCATCAATTGTTGGTGAGGGTAGTCTTGAAACAAGTGAACCAAAGTGCCCGTGAACAGCTGCTTCTGAATGAGTTCCCTCTGGACCTAAATAAGATATTTTTAGCGCCTCTTCTAAAGAGAGACATCCAGAAATAAGCTCCTTATAAATGGTTTTTACTTTCTCATTAGAGAGAGCTCCATTTTCATTAGCTTTAAGAATATTTCTTAATATCGTTGCTTCTCTATCAGGTTTATAAAATGATGAATTGGGGCTAATCTTTGATTTAATTTTGCCAATACTTACAGCCAAAGCAGCTCTTTTTTGTATTAATTTTAAAAGATCTTTATCAATTTTATCGATTTTGGATCTTAAGGATTTTAAATTTTCTGCAGGCATCTTGTATTAACCATATTTTGCTTCAAAGATTTTCATAAAATCTACTAACTCATTAACCCCTTCCAAAGGCATTGCATTATATATACTAGCTCTCATTCCGCCAACTGATCGATGGCCTTTTAAGTTAAGTAGTCCAATTTTTTCAGACTCTTCTAAGAAGAGAGAGTCCAGGTTATTGTCTGCTAGTATGAATGGAACATTCATTATTGATCTATTTTCAAGGCTAACTGGGTTTGAGTAAAAACTTGAATTATCTATATAGTTATAGAGAGTTGACGCTTTCTTATGATTTTGTTCTTTAAAAAATTCTAAGCCACCAGAGTTTTTAATCCATTTAAAAACTTTTCCTGCCATATACCATGAAAAAGTTGGAGGAGTATTTAACATAGAATCTGATTCAGCATGTTTAGAATATCTTAATATATTAGGAAGATTTTTATTTTCTCTATCCATAAGATCTTTGCTTATTATTACCATTGTTAGGCCAGCCGGACCAATATTTTTTTGAGCTCCAGCATAAATCAATGAAAATTTTGATACATCGATGGGCTCGCTAAGAATAACTGATGACATGTCTGCTATTAAGGGTTTATTAACCTCTGGAGCATTGTGTATAGCAACGCCCTGGATGGTTTCATTTGGACAATAATGAATGTATGAAGCATCACTTGAAATATTCCATAAATCTTCATGAGGAGCATAGGTAAAATCCTTGTCTTCAGATGAGGCAATTGTCTTTACTTGGGTTAGCATTGATGCCTCTGAGATTGCTTTCTTTGACCAAGACCCAGATAAAACATAATCTGCTTTAGAATTAGGTGATGAAAAATTGAAAGGAACCATTGAGAATTGATGAGTTGCCCCTCCCTGAAGAAATAACACATCATGAGAATCAGGAACTTTTAGAATATCAATAAAGTCTTGTTTGGCCTCTGTTGCAACACCATCATAAATTTTGGATCTATGGCTCATTTCCATAATTGACATACCAGAATCACCCCATTCTAGTAATTCATCTCTTACTTCAGATAATACCTCTTCTGATATAACAGCTGGTCCTGCGCAAAAATTCCGTTTGCGCATTATTCTGCCTCTTGTTCTTCTTCGTTAGGGATAGTCACACACTCTATAAGCTTTTCACCGTCTTTTGGAGTAATGATTTTAACGCCCTGAGTATTTCGACTTAAAGTTGGGACCTGAGAAACACTTGTTCTTATCATAGTTCCTTTATCACTTATCAACATAATTCCGTCTTCATCTTCGACAAGTGCTGCTGAAACCATTGACCCATTTCTTTCACTGGTTTTCATAGAAATAACGCCTTGTCCTCCTCTATTATGAGATGGGAAATCTTCCAAAGCCGTTTTCTTACCGTATCCGTTTTCTGAAACACATAAAATGGTTTTTTCTGGATCACCAACCATTAAAGAGATAAGTTTTTCATTTTTTTTCAATCTAAGCCCTCTTACACCTCTGGCTGTTCTGCCCATAGGTCTTACATGTGATTCATTGAACCTGATTAATTTTCCAGAAGAAGATGCTAATAAAATTTCATCATCGCCAGAAGTTATTGCAGTGCCAACTAATTTATCATCATCATCTAGGTTAATAGCTTTAATTCCAGATTTATATTTTTTTGAAAAAAGGCTGAGGCTAGTTTTCTTGGTTGTTCCGTTTCTAGTTGCCATAAAAATAAATTTTTCATCAGAAAATTCACTTACAGGGAGAATTTCACTTACGGATTCATCATCATCTAAATTAAGCATATTCACCAAAGGTCTTCCTTTAGATGTTCGTGAGGCGACAGGAATTTCATACACCTTTAACCAAAAGACTTTACCCTTGGTGGTAAAACATAAAATTTGCATATGACTACTAAGAACATATAGATTCTGAATTAGATCTTCTTCTTTAACAGAGGCTGCTGCCTTTCCTTGCCCCCCTCTTCTTTGCTCTCTATACTCATCAAGAGGTTGAGTTTTTGCATAACCACTTCTAGATACTGTAAGAACTCTCATCTCCTCAGGTATAAGATCTTCGTTAGTTATACCTCTTCTAGTATCATTTATAAGTGTTCTTCTTTCATCACCAAAATTAGATTTAACTTCTTCAAGCTCATCTATCATTAAGTTTTTAAGAGTTTCTTTATCATCTAATATCTTTTGTAGATCGATAATCTTTGATACTATTTCTGAAAATTCACTACTTAGATTATCTTGCTCTAAGCCAGTTAATCTTCCTAACCTTAGCTCTAAAATTGCTTTTGCTTGATCTGAGGAGAGGATATATTTTTTTCCGTTGATACCAAGATCTTTGCTAAGACCCTTAGGCTTACATGCATCATTACCAACTTTTTTCAAGATAGCTTCTACAGGCCCAGCTTTCCATACTTTTTTACATAAAGCTTCAGCGGCTAATTTTGGATCTTTTGATTTTTTGATAATTGTTATAACTTCATCGATGTTTGCTATTGCCACCATTAACCCTTCAACAATATGACCCCTATCTTTAGCTTTCTTAAGATCGTATTTAGTCCTTTTGGTAATAATGTCTTTTCTGTGTTTAACAAATGCTTCGAGCATTTCTTTGAGGTTGACTTCTTTTGGCTGTCCATCAACTAAAACAGTAAAATTAATTCCAAATGATTGCTCTAATTGGGTTTGTGCAAAAAGATTATTTTCTAAAACTTCTACTGAATCACCCTTTCTGACTTCTATGACAACTCTCAAACCATCTTTGTCAGACTCATCTCTTATTTCTGTGATGCCTTCTATTTTTTTATCCTTTACAAGTTCAGCAATTTTTTCAAGCATTCTTGCCTTATTAACCATGAAAGGAATTTCATTAATAATTAGTGATTGCTTGCCAGATTTTTCATCTACTTCAATAGATGTATTTGATCTGGTATGAATGATACCTCTGCCGGTTTTATATGCCTCGTATATTCCAGCTCTTCCATCAATAGTTCCACCTGTGGGAAAATCTGGTCCAGAAATATCTTTGATTAGCTCGTCAATAGACAACTTTGGATTATTAATTAAATTTATGCTGGCATTGAGAACCTCTGTGAGGTTATGTGGAGGAATATTTGTTGCCATTCCAACAGCAATTCCTGATGAACCATTCACTAAAAGATTTGGAATCTTAGTAGGCAGAACATCTGGAATAAATTCACTTCCATCATAATTTGGGGAATAAGAGACCGTTTCTTTTTCGATATCTCCATACATTTGATCAGTAATTTTAGCCATCCTAACTTCTGTATATCTCATAGCAGCAGGAGGATCGCCATCAATAGATCCAAAATTTCCCTGGCCCTCAACAATCGGATATCTCATTGAAAAATCTTGTGCCATTCTGACCATGGCATCATAAACAGCGCTGTCTCCATGAGGATGATATTTACCGATAACATCACCGACTACCCTTGCAGATTTTTTATAAGGTTTGTTGTATGAGTTTTTAAGATCATACATCGCATATAAAATTCTTCTGTGTACTGGTTTTAAACCATCTCTAATATCCGGTAGTGCTCGTCCGTGAATGACACTTAATGCATAACTTAGATAGGATTGCTTAAGCTCATCCTCGATATTTACTGATATTATTTCTTTTGCGAAGTCACTCATATGCTATGGATTTTTGAAGTAAAAATAGGTCCTTAATTTAAGGTTTATTTTAGCATATTTTGACTAGATATTAGTCTTTAAATTCAGAAACTAGGCCGCCAATTGATTCCTTAGCATCACCAAATAACATCCTGGTATTTTGCTTGAAAAATAAAGGATTTTGCACGCCTGCAAACCCTGCAGACATTGATCTTTTTAGAACAAATACCGTTTTTGCATTATGTACTTCAATAATTGGCATGCCATAAATTGGACTACCAGGCTCCTCAGTTGCCGATGGGTTTACAACATCATTAGCACCAATTACAACAGCAACATCAACTGAATCCATAATAGGGTTAATGTCATCAGGTTCAGCCAAAACATCATAAGGTACATTAGCTTCAGCTAGAAGAACATTCATATGACCCGGCATTCTTCCAGCGACAGGATGTATTCCATATTTAACTTCGGTTCCATTTTCTTCAAGTAACTCACCTAGCTCTCTAACAACATGCTGAGCTTGCGCAACTGCCATCCCATACCCAGGAATAATTAAGACTGAGCTTGCGCTCTCTAGAATTAAATAAGCATCGGAAACGCTTATGGGGCTAACTTCGCCCTGCTCTTCAGATGAAGAGCTTTTAGAAGAAGAGCTTGCATAACCAACAAATAAAATATTATTTATAGATCTATTCATTGCTTTTGCCATTATTACAGTCAAAATAAGACCGCTTGCGCCAACAAGAGATCCAGCAACAATTAAGACATTATTTAATAAAAGTAGCCCAGCAAAAGCAGCTGCGATTCCTGAAAAAGAATTAAGCAAAGAGATTACAACAGGCATATCGCCACCCCCAATTGGGAGAACAAAACCTATTCCACCTAAAAGAGTCAAAATCAATAAGACATTAAAGAAATCAAAACTTGTATCTATTAATGGTGTTACAAATATTGAATACGATAAAAATACTAATGAAATATAAAAAATAGTTGTAAAGAATTTGGTAATCAATGAAGTTTTTGCTATTTTGATCTTCTCTGCTAATTTAGCATAAGCAATAAGACTGCCCGTAAATGTAACTCCTCCAATGTATAAAGTAGTCATTACCAAAACGTGTTGAAATAAATTATCAGGCACGGAATTAAACTCAGACCATGCAATCAAAAAAGTAGCTAAGCCACCAAAGCCATTAAATAATGCAACCATTTCAGGTATGGAAGTCATTTTTACTTTTAATGCTATTGTTGAACCAATAACAGCACCAACTGCTATACCTCCAATCAATACCATTGGATTAACTATATCCACTAGTGTTACTGAAACAGCAATAAACATTGCTAAGGCTGATAAAAAGTTACCTTTTACTGCAGTATCTTCTTTACCTAGCATTTTTATACCAGAAATGAACAAAATAGATGCAACAATGTATGTAATGTTTTGAATTGCAGTTATATCGTTAAAGATATCCATGCTTATTTCTTCTTAAACATTTTTAACATTCTGTTAGTAACTAAATAACCACCAAAAACATTTATTGAAGCAAAAAGAACAGCCAAAAAAGCGATAGAGCCCTGAAGGTTAGTATCTGTTGATAAAACTAATGCTCCAACTAAAGCGATACCGGATATAGCATTTGCTCCAGACATTAGAGGAGTGTGAAGAGTACTTGGTACTTTAGATATCAACTCTAAACCTAGATAAATAGACAATATAAGAACGAACCCTAATAAAGCATAAATTTCCATATTATTGAAACCTCTCGTTAAGTATCTTTCCATCAAATACAATTACGCTACTTTTTACAATTTCATCTTCAAAATTAAAATTAATAACACTTTCCTCTTTGTTATAAAAATCTGTTATCCAGTGATTATAATTATTGGATAAGGCTAAGGAAGCATGATTGGAAACAGAAGAAGCTAAATTAGATATGCCAATAATCTTTACGCCATTGTTGATTACAATTTCATCCGCAATAGACCCCTCAACATTCCCTCCTGATTCAACTGCCATATCAAAAATTACACTGCCTGGTTTCATTTTTTTAATAGTATTGGTGTCTATTAATTTAGGAGCTGGCCTACCAAATAGTTGAGCAGTCGTAATTACAATATCAGACCTTGCGCATACATCGGATTGAAGGTCTTTTTGTTTTTGAACTTGTTCTGGGGTTAATTCTTTTGCATAACCTTGATCAGTCTGACCCGTCTCTCCTAAATCAATTTTTATAAATTTAGCTCCGAGAGAATTTACTTGTTCTTCAACAACATCTCTTGTATCAAAAGCATCTACTCTTGCTCCTAGTCTTTTAGCGGTAGCAATTGCCTGAAGACCTGCAACTCCAACACCAATAACAAATACTCTAGCTGGTTTTAATGTTCCAGCAGCTGTCATCATCATTGGTAAAGCTGTTGATAGATGTTTGGCTGCTTCTATTACAGCGGCATATCCAGCTAAATTTGCCTGCGAACTTAAAACATCCATTTTTTGAGCTCTAGTAATTCTTGGAATAAATTCCATACTTATCAAGTTAATTTTTCTATCTGCACAAGCATTTATTAATTCTTGATTGCTGAATGGGTTTACCATGCCGATTAATGATGCGCCTGGTTGCATCAAAGATAATTCCTCAAGTTGCAGAGGCTGGTTTGTAATCAAAAGATTAGAATTTGAAATGCACTCTGAACGAGATGCTCCTTTGCAACCCAATTCTTCAAATTCATGATCGTATGTATTTATTCCGCTGCCTATCTCTTTCTCAAATAAAATTTCTGCGCCAGTATTAATTAACGCTGAAACTGTATCAATATGGATAGGAGATCTTTGATCTTTTGGGTCATTAGATTTTAATGCTGAAATGATCACTTTAAATTAATTATGTATTTGTAGTGAAGTAAAGCCCAATAGAAATAAAAAGTCAATTTAATTGCTAAACGTATGTATCTATTGATTTTAATCATATATATAAATGTAGTTTTACTACATAAAATTAGTTTATTAGGCTATGTTTAAATCAGTGCATAACATGTAAAATTGCTCAATGAATATCGATCAACAAGAGGTTCAAAAATTTTCAGAGCTTGCAGAAAAATGGTGGGATAAATCTGGAGACTTTAAGCCGCTTCATATAATAAACCCTTTAAGAGCAAATTATATTGCAAGCAAAGTTGATCTTACCGGAAAGAAAATTCTAGACGTTGGATGTGGTGGAGGAATACTCTCTGAAGCTTTAAGCGATGCGGGAGCAATTGTTACAGGCATAGATGCAGCTGGTCCTGGAATAGAGATAGCCAAACTTCATGCACAAGATAATAATAAATCTATTAACTATAAGGAATCTACAGCTGAAGACTTACTAAATAGCTCTGAAGAAAAATTTGATATTGTTACGTGTTTAGAGGTTTTAGAACATGTTCCAGACCCTGAATTATTAGTACATACATGCATCAATCTTTTAAAGTCAGGTGGAGATTTATTTTTATCGACTATCAATAAAAATCCTAGATCATGGATAACTGCAATTGTTGGTGCTGAGTATATATTTAATATTCTTCCAAAAGGAACTCATGAATTTAATAAATTCATTAAGCCCTCATCCCTTGGATCTTTTATAAGAAGCGGGGATGCAGAATTAATAGAATCAAAAGGAATGTTTTATAACCCAATCACACACAAAGCTCATCTGAATAATGATTTGGGTGTCAATTATTTAATGTATGCCAAAAAGTCTTAATACCAAATTAGTCTTATTTGATCTAGATGGCACTCTTGTTGATACTGCTCCAGATTTTGTAATATCTCTAAATAATATTCTTAAAAAATATGGCAGAGATGTTTTAGATTTTGATCGTATTAGATCTTTTGTTTCAGAGGGCTCTGCCAAGTTTACAGAAATTGGATTTGGAATTACTCAAGATGATCCAAATTTTCAGATGTATAGAAATGAATTCTTGCAAGAGTATAAAAATAATTTAATAAATGAATCTTCAATATTTAATGGAATAGATTCGGTTATAAATTATTTGGAAGATTCTAATATTGCTTATGGAATTGTAACCAACAAGCCATTCGACTATGCATTGCCGCTTGTAAATTATTTCAAAGAATTATCAGGCTCAAAGGTATTGATATGCCCTGATCATCTAAAAGAGAGTAAACCTAGTCCAGAAGGTATTTTGTTAGCTTGTAAGAAAATTGGAGTGAGTCCAAGCAATACAGTCTATATAGGGGATCATCCAAATGATTTAATAGCTGGAAAAAGAGCAGGTACAAAAACTATTGGTTGTTTATATGGTTACAGCTTATCCAAAAACAAAAATTACAAAGACTCAGTTATTGTTAAAGAGGCCTCTCAAATAATTGATGCACTAAAAAGCATATGAAGATAAAAAATTGTTATGAAAAAAAATTTTTAGCTGAAAAAAATATATTAGTTACTGGGGCATCAAAAGGTATTGGCAGAGAAGTTGCAATGTCTTTAAGTGAATATGGTGCAAATGTAATTTTATTAGCTAGAGATGAAAATGATTTAGATGCTGTCTATGACGAAATTGTACATAATCATAAGACGTCTCCAATGATTATTAAATGCGATCTCAATCAATTAGATGAGAGTAAAGCACAAGAAATAGTAAATGTTTTATCTGAAAATATTTCATGTTTAGATGGATTGATACATAACGCAGCCATATTGGGAAAAATGGCTTCAATTATTGATTATGACCTGATTACCTGGAATAAAGTAATGCAGACAAATCTTACAAGCTCATATCTATTAACTAAATTTCTTTCACCAATGATGGAGCAATCAACAAACCCAAGAATTATATTTACATCATCTGGAGTGGTGAAAAAAGGCAGAGCTTTTTGGGGTGCCTATGCTGTATCCAAAACAGCAATTAAATCTATGTCTGAAATATTGCAAGATGAATTAGAGCCTATTTCAAATATTAAAGTTTTCAATTTTGATCCAGGAGCAACCAGAACCTCTATGAGAGCTTTTGCCTACCCAGCAGAGGATCCAAAGTCTCTAAAAGATGCATCATCCATAACAGATTATTATTTATGGATGTTATCTGATTATAGTAACCATACTAACAATAGATATATTGAATTCAATCAAGATTAATACTTAGACTCTGCCATAGGTATAAGCATAAATATGTTCTATATGGTGAATAATCTTCTCCCATATAGTGACTATCCTTAAAAAAATATAATGCTCTTTTTTTTATTCCAAGATCTCCGCTTAAATATGTATCTAAATGACCTAAATAAAACATTTTAATAATTCCCAAAGTCCATGGGCCAATACCTTTTATTTTTAAAAAAAATTCAGATAATTTTTGATCTTGCATTGCCTGTAATGTCTTCTTAGATGTTGATTGGAGTTCTGTATTATTTATTACCCCATGAATGTATTTTGCTTTTGGTCTAGAGAGGCCACAATTAGCTAATGCCTCTAGTGAAATATTATTATTTTTATTTTCTAAAAAAATCTCAACTTTTTTCCAAATAGAACTTGCTGCGCTTACTGATACCTGTTGCCCAATTATTGTTTTAACAATAAAAAATTGAAGGCTAATTTTATTATCAAGACGTGAATCAATAGATATTATTTCAGTTGTCTTTAAATAATTATAAAAATCTTTATGCTTATTTTGTTTAGAAATTTTTAGAAGGAGCTTATGGACTTCTACTGATTTAGAATCATTTGCCATAATTTTTTAATTCACTTATTTCCTTTTGGGTTAACTCTATTGTTTTACCTTTTTTTAGAGTTGAAGGTAAAAAAATTGGACCAAATCGGGTTCTCTTGAGCCTACTCACCTCGAGATCTAGAGATTGAAATATCTTTCTTACCTCCCTATTTTTACCGCTTACAAGACATACTGAAAACCATTGATTGCTTCCAATTTTTTCGCCCTCTACAACATCAGTGAACTGATGTTTTTCACCGTCAATGATAATACCCTTCAGCATTTCATTTTTTTTCTCAATTGAAAAATTACCTCTTGCTCTTACCAAATACTCTCTATCAATTGTGTTAGACGGATGCATGCAATAGTTTGCAAAGCCTCCATCATTAGTAAATAACATTAGTCCTGAGGTATTAATATCAAGTCTGCCTATTGAAATCCAATTTCTTTGATTAGCTGAATTAGGTAAGTAATCATAAACAATTGGAATTTTTTTTTCTCTAGCTGTTGATGACAAAACACCTTCTGGTTTATTGAGAGCGATGACCTTAATATCAACCTCTTTTAGTTCAATAGCTTTATTATCAAACTCAACTAAATCTTCATTAGAAACTTTTGTACCAAGTTTTGCCACCTTTCCATTTACTGTAACCCTTCCTTCCTTAATAAAATTTTCGCAGCCTCTTCTTGATCCAATACCAGCTTGGGCTAAAAATTTTTGAAGCCTTTCTAACATTTAAATAACAGAGTTAAATTGCTTGTGATATAGCTTGATCTTCCATCGAAACATCATTGGTTTTAATAGATTCTGGTAAATCTGGAAGGTCTGATAAATTTTTCATATTTAAATCATCTAAAAATTCTTTTGTTGTTGAGTAAAGTGCAGGTCTTCCAGGAGCATCTTTAAAACCTGATACCTTTATCCAATTTCTTTCAAGTAAAGACCTTATGCTTTGTGTGCTAACACTCACCCCTCTTATATCTTCGATATCGCCTCTAGTAACAGGCTGTTTATAGGCGATAATAGATATAGTTTCCATAAGCGCTTTTGAAATCCTAGGAGTTTTCTCATTCCATAAATGAGCAAGCGCAGGACTGAAGTCGGGTTTAATTTGAAGCCTATAACCTGATGCTATTTCAGAAATTTCAAGAGATGATTCCATATATCTCATCTCTAGTTCGTTTAAACATTTCTTGATATCTGATAATTCAGCAACAAGGCCATCTAACTCTAATAAACTTCTTATTTCAGATATTCTTAATGGGCGTCCCGCTCCAAATAACAAAGCTTCTACTGTATTAATTAATTTAATATTCAACTTATTACTCCAGTTTTAGATTTAAGAAAAATTTCTTCAGTTTTGTTTTGAATTAGCTCTACATGCCCATCTTTTGCTAGCTCCAGTGATGCTAAAAATGTAACTACAACACCATGCCTGCCTTCTGATTTTCTTAGAGTCTTTGAAAAACTAATGATATTTCTCTTAGATAAGATATCGAGGATTATCTGAATTCTTTCTTGGGTTGATAGTTCCTCAAAGTCAATTTGATGATTTAATTTTAAATCTGGTCTGTTTTTTATCTCATGATAAATGGCAATTAGTTCATCTTTTGTTATTTGAAAATCTTTTTTTTCAATTTTTAAATCTGGTAATTTTGCTGAAGCAGTAAAAAAATCTCTATCAATTCTCGGCAAAATAGCTAATTTTTCAGAGGCACTTTTATATCTTTGATACTCTTGAAGTCTTTTAATTAAAGAAGATTTTGGATCTTCTTCCTCTTCCTCATGAACTTCTTGTGGCAGCATCATTCTTGATTTTATTTCAGCTAATGTGGCAGCCATAACTAGATATTCTGCTGCTAATTCAAATTGCAAAGCGTCCATTAAATTAATGTATTCTATATATTGATCTGTAATGTTTGAGACATCTAAATCTAGAATGTTTATATTTTCTTTTTTGATTAAGTACAATAGCAGGTCCATTGGGCCTGAAAAAGTTTCTAAACAAAGCTCTAGAGCGTTTGGCGGTATAAATAAATCATCTGGGATTACTTCATAGGGCTGTCCCATGACGGTGGGAAACTCTAATTGTGTTTGAGTAGTATTTTGCATGATAAACACTACATAGTGTAAGGTTTAGTGCCTATTAATACAACATATTGTGTATTTATAGATTTAATTAATTTTTAATTAGCATTATTAAAAAAAATACTTATTAATTAATTTTCCAAACCTCTACTAATTTTATTTGATTCATTTAATATTAGGTCTCAAACAAGAAATAATGACCAAAAAATGAATTACTCAACCGATAATACAAGAATTATTGATAGGCAAAAAGTTCCAGCTCCGTATGAGCTAATTAATAAACATCCTATCAATGATAATATTTCAAAGCTTGTTTACGGAACAAGGCAAGAAATAAGTCAAATTCTTCATGATAAAGATGATCGATTGCTTGTTGTCGCAGGCCCTTGTTCGATTCATGATCCTGAAAGCGCTATTGAGTATGGTAAAAGACTAATCGAACAAAATATTCACTTCAAAGAAAACCTATTGATTGTAATGAGGGTTTATTTTGAGAAGCCTAGAACTACTGTTGGTTGGAAAGGGTTAATCAATGATCCTGATATAAATGAAAGCTATCAAATTGGAAAAGGCGTAGAGATGGCTAGAAAACTATTGATAGATTTAGCAAACTTAAATCTACCCGCTGGTACTGAATTTTTAGATCCCATTTCTCCACAATATATTACTGATATTATTTCTTGGGGAGCAATTGGTGCAAGAACAGCAGAGAGTCAAATCCATAGAGAATTAGCATCTGGATTGTCGTGCCCTGTCGGAATTAAAAATGCTACAAATGGAGGGTTGAAAGCTGCGATTGATGGAATTCAAGCAGCAAATCATTCTCATGTATTTTTTGGTGCAACAAAAGAATCTGAAATTGCCATGTTAAAAACTGCTGGAAACAACGATACGCATATAATTCTTAGAGGTGGTAAAAAGCCAAATTATGATAAAGATTCAATAGATGAAACATTGACTGCTTTGCGAGAAGCTGAGGTCAATGAATCTATTATGATTGATGCGAGTCATGGTAACAGTCAAAAACAATACAAAAGACAGGTGCCTGTTGTAGAAGAAATATCTGAACAGATATCCAATGGCAACAAAAGTATTAAGGGAGTTATGATAGAAAGTCACTTAGTTGAGGGTAACCAAAAAATTTCTGACAATCTTACCTACGGTCAAAGCATTACTGATGCCTGTTTAGGTTGGGAAGATACAGTTTCATGCCTACAAAACCTCAGCAATGCTGTTGAGAAAAGGAGAGGTTCATAGTCGATTGAAAGATAATGATAATATCTCATTCTCTAAAGAGGTTGCAGAAACACTTGGAATCGAGTCAGCAATTATTTTTGAGTTCTGTAAATCAAAAAGAATCAATTTCTCTAATAACATTAATGATCTTGTTTACTTAATTAAAAAAGAACTGCCTTTTATAGATTCTAATATTGCTGAATCAAGTATTAATAAATTAATAAGCTATAAACTTATTGCTAATTCAGATGATGGAAAAAAAACATCAAACTATCGCGTTCAATCTCCAACTCAAAACAATACTTATAAAACAAAAATTGATCCAACTTGGATGCCGTCAAAAGAAGCTATAGAGATATTAAAAATGAGTCAAGTTTCAGAGGAGTTTCATCAAAATAAACTTAGAGAATTTAAGTTATATTGGCAAGAGCGAGGACAGGAAAGGAATAACTGGAATACATCTTTTATAGACTATATAAGAAGAGAGTGGGCTAAAGAGCAAAGCTCTAATAAAGGACTACCCTTTTCAATTACATCAGACTGGGTTCCAAGCGAAGATGTATATGATATTCTTGAATTGTCTGATATTTCAAAAGAATCATCATTAAAGTATTTAAGTGAGTTTATACTATATTGGAAAGAAAATGGTTCAGCCTTTTCTACATGGAACTCTAAATTTATAGAACATGTAAAAAGAAGGCATTTAGGAAACCAAAGAATAGATAATGAAGAAAATAAAAAACATATTGAGCCAGGAAAATATTCAAAAGATTTCTCATCAAGAAAGGGTGACTCCTCTTGGGCATCAGAAATTAAATTCGAATAAAGAAGAATTTATTGAATCTATAGATAGTTTATTTTTAAAGCTTGAATTAGCTTATCATTATCAGTTTTACAAAGTCTTTGGTACTGATGACAGGTTAAATGAGGGTAAAAAGCTATGGGCTATAAGTTTAAAATCTTTCTCAGCTGAAACAATTTTAAAAGCTATCGAAAGTGTTATCGGCTCACAATCATACTTGCCAACTTTAACAGACCTTGTTAAAGCTTGTTCAGAAATTAATAGTCATGATGGCTTTCCATCAGTTGAAGAGGCTTATATTGAAGCAAGAAAGTCTTTTTCTCCAAGAGCTGAATATCCTTGGAGCCATCCAATTGTATACTTTGCTGGCAAGAAAATTGGTTGGAATTTTTTAGATGAAAGAGATAGTAAAGAATTATTTTTTTCATTTAAAAAAATATTTAATAAGCTTAAGGTTGAAGCGTTAAATGGAACTGAGTTTAAAATTGAGCTTCTTGCAGATACTAAATCGCCATCAACTCCATTAAATAAAAAGCTTTTTGAAACTTTGCGTAAAAAGCACAACGTATAAGTCAAAACTGAACTTCTGAGGAATAAGTTTTGTCTTACTATAGGTGCTAAAATATATATATGACTAAAAATATTAGAATTTCTTTATACATATTCATCCCAATTTTGTTGTGGATGATTTCCGGATTATTTGTAAAAGATACAGTTAAAAATGGAGTTCCAAAAAATGATCTTTTTACAGTTGGAACACTTTTAAGTGAAGCTGTTTCTTATCAGCCAACAATAAGATTAAAAGCAACCTCAAGATCAGAAGCTAGAGTGGATGTAAGAGCTAAAACTTCAGGAGAGGTTGTCAAAATAGGCTCAACTCAGGGAAATTTTGTTGAAAAAGATTCTGTATTATGTAGCTTAGGAGTTGTAGAGTTAAACAGAACAGAAGTTAAAGCACCTTTTTCAGGTTTTATAGAGCAAATTGTAAAACCAGGTAATTTTCTAGAAAGAGGTCAGGTCTGTGCGACGATTATACAGCTAAATCCAATAATTTTTGTTGCTGAAGTTCCTGAGTTCAATATAAACAAAGTTGAAACTGGTCAAGATGTAGATATAAGGCTTGTTACTGGTGAATTTGTAAATGGTAAATTAACTTTTGTTTCTAAAAGCGCCTCCCCTTCAACCAGAACATTTAAAGTGGAATCACAAATAGAAAATAAAAATGGCATAGTTCGTGATGGCATAACGGCTGAAATGACAATTAAAACAAAACTAGTTATGGCTCATAAAATTTCACCATCGATATTACTTTTAAATGACGGCGGTAAAATTGGAATTAGATCCGTTGAGAACGATATAGTTAAATTCCATAACATAACTATTTTAGAAGATTCCGAATCTGGTCTTTGGATTACTGGTATTCCAAAAGAACTTGAATTAATTGTTCAGGGGCAAGGTTTTGTTGAAGATGGCCAAAAAGTTTTAATTAATAAACTATGACAAGTATTGTAGATTTTGCTTTATCTAAAGCAAAAACAACATTGTTGATTGCCTTCATGGTAATTATTGCAGGTTCTTATGCAAGACAAGAAATATCAATTGCAGCATCACCAAATGTTCAACTGCCCTTCATAAGTGTCTCTGTTTATTTGGATGGAGCATCTCCAAGCGACACATCAAGACTAATAGCTAAACCTCTTGAAAATAGACTAATGACGGTTCCTGGGATTAAAAGCATAAGCTCCAGGAGTACACTAAGTTTTGCAAGAATATTTCTTCGATTTGAAGTTGGTTACGATATGGATCAAGCTCTTGTAGATATCAAGCAAGCTGTTGAAGAAACAAAATATGAATTACCAAGAGAGGCTGAAGATCCTCAAATATCTGAATATTCTGAAGCAAGTTTTCCGGTAATGAATATTAGTATTGTTGGTAGTGGGTCTATTAGGCAAAAAGTATTTTATGCAAAAGAATTGAAAGATAGGGTTGAGAGCCTAGAGGAGATTTTGCAAGCTAATCTTTCTGGGGCACCCGAAGAGGTTCTTGAAGGAGTTATTAATAAATCAAGGATGGAGTCATATGAAGTCACTCTTAGTGATATATATTATTCTGTTGCTAATAATAATCTTATTATACCTGGCGGTACTCAAGATACTGGGAAGGGTAGCTTTAATATTGAGGTGCCAAGCATCATTGAATCAGCTCAAGATGTATACTCCATACCGATAAAAGTTACACAAGATGCAATCGTTACTTTAGGTGATATTGCAGATATCAAAAGAACATTTAAAGACTTTACATCATATGCAAGAATTAATGGACAAGATGCTGTAACTCTAGAAGTTCAACTTAGAGTTGGAGCAAATTCAATAGACGCCTCATATGCCATTAAAGATATTCTAAGTGAATATGAAAAAAACCTTCCAGAAAATTTAGAAATATTAGTCTCTCAAGACGACACTCTTTATTCCATTGATATGGTAAAAGAACTAAATGGAAATATTATAGCTGCAGTGGTTCTCATTATGGTTCTCGTGATAGCAAGTATGGGCTTTAGGGTTTCAATGCTTGTAGGGCTATCAATCCCCTTTTGTTTCTTATTTACTTATCTAATTTTCTTTTCTCTTGGAATGGAGATAAATTTTCTTGTAATGATGGGATTACTTCTTGGAATGGGTATGTTAATTGATGGCGCAATAGTAATTACTGAATATGCTGATAAAAAAATTGGAGAAGGCCTTTCAAGATCAGAAGGTTATAAAATGGCATCGAAGAGAATGTTTTATCCTATTTTAGCATCTACTGGAACAACTATGGCTGCCTTTATTCCTGTAATGTTATGGCCAGGGTTTACAGGTCAATTCATGCGATATCTTCCTATAACAGTTTTTACTGTCTTATTAGGATCTCTAATATATTCGTTAATTATGATTCCGGTATTAGGATCCTATCTTGGTCAACAAGATTCTGCTCTCAACAAGGAAGAAGGTAGAGAATCTATATTTAAAAAATTAACTGAACTATATGGAAAAAGAATTGCAAAATTTGTTAAAAATCCTATTGAAACATGTTTAGCAGTGGTCTCAGTATTGTTAATAATAATTATGAGTTACTCATATTTTGGAAAAGGAACAATTTATTTTGCCTTAGTTGATCCAGTAGAAGCTAACGTAACTATTAAAGCTCGAGGTAATTATTCTGCATTAGAGACAAAAAAACTTGTTGAGCAAGTTGAAGAAAGGTTCATGGAAGTGCCTGGATTGAATAGTGTTTACTTGAGAGCTGGTAGCGAATGGTGGAATACAGAGGCAGATAAAATTGGTGGTGGCTTTGTAGAGGTTGCGCCAGCGGCTCAGAGAGAAATATCTGGATTGCAAATAATGGAACTCTTAAATAAATCAGTAAATGATTTACCAGGTATATTTGTTGAAATTGCTCCTGATCTAGGCGGTCCTTCTTTTGACAATCCAATTGAGTTAGATCTTTATGGCGACAGTGAAAATGATGTTAATGCTGCTGCAGATATCATTGAAACTTATATAAGAAATAATATAAATGGTCTCAAAAATATCACCTCATCTAAGTCATACCCATCCGTGGAATGGAGTGTTGAAGTAGATAAACAAAAAGCAGCTCAGCTAGGTGTAAGTGTTGCTGATGTTGGCGCATTAGTTCAAATGCTCACAAATGGATTTAAGGTTGGAGAATATAGACCGGACGATTCAAGGGATGAGGTAGAAATTAGAGCTAGATTTCCTGAATCTGATAGAACAATAACCGGAATACAAAACTTAAATGTAACAACTCTCAAAGGTTTGGTTCCTGTGAGTTCTTTTATATCAGTGATACCTAAAGAAAACAGACAATCTGTAAATAGAAAAGATGGTAAATTTACACAATCAATTGGTGCTGCAACCATAGATGAGTCTCAAGTTTCAGATAAAGTAAAAGAGATTAATACTTGGCTGGAATCTGCCGACCTTGGGAACGGGGTCACATATAAATTTACTGGCATGGCAGAAGAAACAGAAGATGTAAATAATTTTATGATAGCTGCAGGCATTATGGCCGTATTTATTATGCTGCTAATGCTTTTAACCCAATTTAATAGCTTTTATCAGTCATTTATAATTCTTACATCAGTAACAATTTCTTTTGTTGGTGTTCTGTTGGGTTTATTAATAACCGGAAAACCATTTAGTACAACTATGACAGGTTTATCTATAGTCACATTGGCTGGCATTGTAGTTAATAATAATATTGTTCTCATTGATACATTTAATAAATTAAGGTTTGAATCGCCTCACTTAGATCAATCCACTCATATTATTAATGCTTGCAAACAAAGACTTAGACCCATATTGCTAACATCATTAACAACTATTTTTGGTTTATTGCCTCTGGCTATGGGAGTAAGTCTCGACATTATTTCTAGAGATATAGCTATTGGAAGTCCTATTGTTGATTGGTGGTCTAATCTCGCTGTATCTATTGTTTTTGGTTTAGCCTTCAGCACTTTTATAACTTTGATTTTAACTCCTGCAATATTGGCATTACCATATGCATTAAGAAAAGATTTTAAAAAGTTTTTAAAAACAACTGATTAATAAATTACAATAAACTATGTCTAATTCAAATAAAAAAATTGATTTTGAGTCTTCTTTAAAAGAGCTTGAGTCGATTGTTGCAAAACTAGAGGATGAGAATATTAATTTAGAAGATTCAGTAAAGTCGTTTGAGGCGGGAATAAATCTTGTTAAAGAGTGTCAAAAACAACTCGAAAAAGCTGAACTTAAAGTCAAAGAGTTGCTTGATGATGGATCATCTCAAGAATTAGATAACTCCTAAACTCTCCATGCATCCTGAATTCTTATCACAAGTCAAAGAACTTGTAATAAATAAGATTAGGGTATCTATTGGAAAATCTAACTTAATTGAAGAAGTAATGTCTTATTCGGCATTAGCTGAAAGCAAAATGATACGAGCTGGCTTAGTTTTTGCTTCTTCTCGTACCAACAAAAATCTTGGGGAAGAAAGTGTTATCACTTTAGCTACAGCTGTAGAGTTAATGCATACATACTCTTTAATACATGATGATCTACCGTGCATGGATGATGATGATCTTAGAAGAAATCAACCATCAAGTCATATTAAATATGGAGAAGCTAATGCTGTTTTAGCTGGAGATGCCCTTCAGGCTCTGGCGTATGAAATAATTAGCAATGATTTAAAAATGAATTCTGATGAAAAAGTTAAAAGTATTAAAATTTTATCTAAAGCATGTGGTAAAAATGGAATGGTTTATGGTCAATATCTAGATATTCAAAATGAAAGTAAAGAAGATATTAATCTAGAAATGCTTGATAAAATTAATAATCTTAAGACTGGCAAGTTGATTGAATGTTCTGTGATTCTGGGTCAAATTGGTAATAATATAGAAAGCGATTTATTTAAAGAATTTAGTAGTCATATAGGTTTAGCTTTTCAGATCACTGACGACATTCTAGATGTAACACAAACAGAAGGGGTTTTAGGAAAAAATAAAAATTCTGATATTAAAAATAATAAAATTACTTATATTGATATCTTGGGATTAGATGGCGCCAAAGAAAAAGCTAGAAAGCTAACAAAGCTATCTCTAAATGTCTTAAAAAATATTGATATTTCAGGCAAAGATAAACTAAAAAACATAACTAAATACTTAATTAGTAGGCAAAACTAATGAAAATTTTTAAGAAAATTCCTACAGAAAAACCATTAACGCCTATTCTAGATACAGTTAATTACCCTGCTGACATTAGATCTTTTTCAGTTTTAGAATTAGAAAATCTTTCAAATGAGTTAAGAGAGTTTTTGTTATATTCAGTTGGTCAAAGTGGCGGTCATCTTGGAGGAGGTTTAGGAGTAGTTGAACTTACAATAGCTCTTCATTATTTATTTAATACTCCTTATGATAATTTGGTCTGGGATGTTGGTCATCAAGCTTACCCTCATAAAATACTTACTGGCAGGAAAGACCAAATTCAATCAATTAGGCATAAAAATGGACTTGCACCTTTTCCAGCTATACATGAAAGTGAATATGATGCGTTTGGGGTTGGTCATTCTAGTACTTCTATAAGCGCTATATTGGGAATGGCAATGGCATCAAAAGATAGCTTGCCTGAAAAAAAACATATTGCTGTAATTGGTGATGGTGCGATGACAGCCGGTATGGCTTTTGAAGCCTTAAGCCATGGAGGACATCTTAAGCCCAATGTGCTTGTTATTCTTAATGATAATGACATGTCTATATCAGAAAATATCGGAGGTCTTTCAAACTATTTTTCTAGAATATGGGCTTCAAAAATATATAAAGGAATTAAAAAAAGTGGAGCAAGTGCTTTAAAACCTCTACCCCAAGCATATCATTTAGCAAGAAAGGTAGAAACTCAAATGAAGGCTATGGTTGCTCCTGGTTCTATTTTTGAAGAGTTGGGATTTAATTATATTGGTCCAATAGATGGTCATAATATAAAAGAATTACTTGAAGTAATTGGTAATTTAAAAGATTTTGATGGACCTCAATTCTTACATGTTATTACTAAAAAAGGTGCTGGGCTGGATGCCGCTGAAGCCGATAGGATTGGATTTCATGCAATTGGAAAAATAAATAGCATTAAATCTGACTCTACTCCAAAACCAAAGTATCAAGATATTTTTAGCGACTGGATTGTTGATATGGCAGAGGCTGATAAAAACTTAGTTGCTATAACGCCTGCTATGAGAGAAGGTTCAGGACTTGTAGAGTTTAGTAAAAAATTTCCTGAGAGATACTTTGATGTAGCCATAGCAGAGCAGCATTCTGTAACTTTTGCTGCTGGGTTAGCTAAAGAAAATAAAAAACCTGTTGTTGCAATTTATTCTACATTCTTGCAAAGAGCTTATGATCAACTTATTCATGATGTTGCTGTTCAAAACCTTGATGTAACTTTTGCTTTAGATAGAGCTGGTCTAGTTGGTGAAGACGGTCCTACTCATTCTGGAAATTATGATATTGCCTATTTAAGATGCATCCCAAATATAATTTTAATGACGCCTTCTAATGAAAATGAAACTAGATTGTTGTTAACAACTGCATATAAATATAAGGGACCAGCTGCAGTGAGATATCCAAGAGGTACAGGACCAAATTCTACAGTTGAATTTGCCTTAGAGCCCTTAGAAATTGGAAAAGCTAAACTAATTAGAGAAGGTAAGTCAAATATCATTTTTCTAAATTTTGGCGCTCTTCTAAATGAAGCAGAAATAGTCTCAAAAGAAATGGATATGACTTTGATTGACATGAGATTTGTGAAGCCATTAGATGAAGACATGCTTCATAAATATCTTAATAATGCTGATATGTTTGTTTCTCTTGAAGATGGTTCAATATCAGGGGGAGCAGGAAGTGCAGTCCAAGAATATTGTGGAAGAAATAATATAATAATTAAATCACTCTTATTTGGAATCCCTGATAAATTTATTGATCATGCATCTAGGGAAGAAATGCTTGATCAAGCTGGACTAAGTGCTACAAAAATCCTAGATAAATTAAAAACATTGCAGGAATAATTGCTAGAAACCCTGCTATTAGGTCATCTAATACAATCCCTAATCCATTTTTATAATTTTTATCAAAATATGATATTGGAAATGGTTTCAAGATATCAAATATTCTAAAAAATATAAATGCTAAAATTGCATAGGAGGTTCTAGAAGATTGAGTGGTCATGTAAAGCGCTGGTAATAATGCTACCCACATGCCAGCCAACTCATCAATAACTATTGAGCTATGGTCTTTTTCAATTAGGTCTGCTGATGCTTTTTCACATATCCAAATAGAAAATAAAATGATTAAGAAAACAACAAAGTGCATATCGATGTAATGGGAAAGAAGTATAAATAATAAAAAAGAGAATAAGGAACCCCATGTTCCTGGAGCAAAAGGAATTTTGCCAATTCCACCTAAGGTTGCTATGAAGTGTATTGGATTTTTTAAATTTGGAAAATTATTCATTATTAAAAATGCTCATATCCTGTAATCTTTACATCATAACCTTTGTTAGAAATAAGTTTAATTTTCTTTGATTTTGTAACTTCGCCTATCTTAATGAAACCATCAGTAAATTTATCTTTTGGAATTGTAAAACATAAATCATAGTCATCTCCAAGATTTAGATCGTTAATATTAGATATAACAGGTATGTTATCTAAGTAAATTTTGCCACCACAATTTGAAGCTTTTAGCATTTTTTGCATATCAACCAGCAATCCATCAGATGTATCAATACATGCGTTAGCTAAATCAGATATTTTTTTACCTAACTCAATCTTCGGCATTGGCCTTAGATAGTCTTTAATAAAAGGTGAGTCAGATATATTGTTCTTTAAATCTTTTAATCCTCTTGCGCCTTTGCCAACTTCTGAGCTTATGCATATAAAGTCTCCAGGTTTGGCCCCATCTCGTCTTAAGATATTTTTCTTAAAAGGAGACCCATAGACTATTACGCTAATATTTAATGGTCCTTTAGTTAAATCTCCTCCGATTAAAGGAATTTTGAATTGGTTTGCTATTTCATTAGTGCCAAACGCAAAATCTTCAAACCAAGCTCTATCTTGGAACGGAGACGTAACTGACAAGCTAAAAGCTATAGGCTTACACCCCATTGCTGCAATATCGCTAATTGCTACGGCTATTGATCTGTATGCAATGTCTTGTGGATTTGTATTCTTTAAAAAATGTATTCCTTCAACAGAAGCATCAACAGAGGTAACAATCTTTTTCTTGGATTCAAAAACAGCGCAATCATCCCCTGGAGGAATGATTACACCATTTTCTTTGTAATATTTAGAACCAATTTGATTAAATAAATTAATTAGCTCAAATTCTGAGTTCAATTAAAATTTTAGTTAGGGTATCTTTCAAATAGCCCTGATGCACCCATGCCGCCGCCAACACACATAGTTACAACACCAAATTGTTTGTCACTTCGAACTAACTCTCTTGTTAAATGTCCTACGCATCTTGATCCTGTCATGCCAAAAGGATGGCCGATAGAAATGGAACCACCATTAACATTTAATTTATCCATTGGTATACCTAAAGTATCCCTGCAATGAGCAACCTGAACTGCAAATGCCTCATTTAGTTCCCATAAATCAATGTCCTCAACAGACATATTATAATTTTTTAGTAACTTAGGTACTGAATAAACCGGTCCTATTCCCATTTCATCTGGCTCACAACCCATAGTTGTAAAACCTCTAAAATATGCTACTGGCTTTAATCCAAGCTCAAGTGCTTTTTCTTCTGACATAACTAAATTTATTGAAGCTCCGTCTGATAGTTGCGAAGAATTACCAGCTGTAACAGAGCCATTTTCTGGATCAAAAACAGGTTTTAATCCAGCCAAACCTTCTAATGTTGTTCCTGGTCTATTGCATTCATCTTTATCTACAGTTACCTCAACCTCTTTAGATTCTCCAGTTTCTTTATTTGTTAGTAACATCTTTGTATTCATTGGAACTATCTCATCGACAAATAATCCTGCTTCTTGCGCTGCAGCAGTTCTCTTTTGGCTTTCAAAAGCTAATTCATCTTGTGTCTCTCTTGAAACGTTATATCTTTTTGCAACTACTTCTGCAGTCATACCCATAGGAAAATATATTCCAGGAGATTGCTCTGCTAATCTTTCATTAACAAAATTATCCATATTCATATTCATCATTGATATTGTTTCCGCTCCACCAGCTATAACAGTGTCATAACAACCTGCCATAATTTGTCCTGCAGCCATAGATACTGACTGTAAGCCTGATGAGCAATATCTGTTAATAGTTGTACCGCCTACTGTTATTGGCAAGTTAGAGAGCACTGCAGCATTTCTTGCTATATTATGGCCTTGAGCTCCTTCAGGATTTCCGCAACCCATTATAATATCCTCAACTGCTTCCGGAGGAAGGTTTGGGTTTCTATCTAACATCGCGTTGATAATATGAGAGAGCATTTCATCAGGTCTTGTCATATTAAATCCACCTCTGTGTGATTTTGCCAAACCAGTTCTTACGCTATCAACAATAACTACGTTTTTCATAATTTCTCCAATTGGGTAAAAAATTTACACTGTCATTCTAATCTATACTAATGCTGACTTAAAGCTTCTTATACCAATTTGGTATTATGTCTATGCCCAACTCTTGTGCTTTCTTCATCACATAAGGTATTGTTATTGGACTAAATGGAAGTATGGTTAATACGCCAAGGCCTAAGCTTTTAAAAATTTCATTTAATTGATTGTTTGCATATTCAATTTCGCCTTCGGTAGCCTGCCCTTCAATATATTTTATATATACATCTAACATCTTTTTGTTTTCTTCGGACTCTTCTAAAAAACTATCTTTTAGTTTAAGTAAATATTTTTGTATTTTTTCAGTATTCATTTCTTAAAGATTATTATGCTACATTTGTCATTATGAAGAAATCTGAAAGAGCTGAAATAGTTAGGAAGATACTAGATAAAACCTATCCAGAAACTCCAATACCTTTGGATCATAAAGATATCTTTACATTACTTATTGCCGTTCTGCTATCTGCTCAATGCACTGATGAAAGAGTAAACCAAGTTACTCCAAAGTTATTCAAATTAGCTTCAACCCCAGAAAAAATGAGCAAACTATCTCAAGAAAAAATATACAACATAATAAAACCATGCGGATTGGGACCAAAGAAATCTAAAGCTATTAAATCTCTTTCATTAATTTTAGTAAAAGAATATAACAGCATTGTCCCTAATAACTTTGAGGATCTTGAAAAACTACCTGGTGTTGGACACAAAACCGCTTCAGTTGTTATGAGTCAAGGTTTTGGAGTACCTGCATTTGCAGTTGATACTCATATACATAGACTTGCTCAAAGATGGGGCTTAACAAATGGTAAAAATGTGAAAAAAACTGAGGCTGATTTGAAAAAATTATTTAATAAATCAACCTGGAACAAGCTTCATTTGCAAATTATTTTTTGGGGTCGTGAATTTTGTCAGGCAAAAGCTTGTTACGGACTTGAATGTAGTATTTGTTCTTCATGTTACCCAAAAAGAATAAAGCCTTTTGCACACAAGAAGCCTTAGATGATTTAAAATAATCAACTTCACAGTTTAATGCAACTCAATACTTAGGATATTTTCAAATGGTATTTAATCAAAAAGATAAAAATCTTTCACAAAGTGATTCTGTATTTAGCAACCCTCAATCCATAAAAGATTATGATGAAGACTTATGGGATTCCTTTGAAAAAGAAGCTAATAGACAAGAAGACCATATAGAGCTAATTGCATCGGAAAATTATGCCAGCCATAGAATATTAGAAGCTCAAGGATCTTTGTTAACAAATAAATATGCAGAAGGATATCCATCTAAAAGATATTATGGTGGTTGTGAATTTGTGGATATTGCAGAACAACTTGCTATTGAGAGAGCAAAAGAGTTATTTAAAGCTGCTTATGCAAATGTTCAGCCGCACTCAGGATCTTCAGCAAACGCTGCTGCATTTTTAGCTTTGCTTGAGCCTAATGATACTATTCTTGGTATGAGTTTAGATCATGGGGGTCATTTAACTCACGGAGCAAAAGTAAATTTTTCTGGAAAGAACTATAAAAGTATTCAATACGGCTTGCATGCAGATACTCATGAAATAGACTATGAAGAAGTCAGAAATTTAGCTAAAAAACATAAGCCTAAATTAATTATTGCAGGTTTTTCTGCTTATTCAGGAATTATAGATTGGAAAAAATTTAGAGAAATTGCAGATGAGGTAGGAGCATATTTTCTAGTTGATATGGCTCATATCTCAGGTCTTGTTGCTACAGGACACTATCCCTCACCTATTCCCTTTGCAGATGTAGTCACTTCTACAACTCATAAAACTTTAAGAGGACCAAGGTCAGGAATAATATTGGCAAAAGAAAATGAAGCGCTGCAAAAGAAACTTAATTCTGCTGTATTTCCTGGATCTCAAGGCGGACCTCTGATGCATGTAATTGCAGCAAAAGCTATTTGCTTTAAAGAGGCAATGGAGCCTAGTTTTCAAAAATATATGCAACAAGTTGTTGATAATGCAAAAACTATGTGTGATGTAATTATGTCTCGAGGCGTGGATGTTGTTACTGGCAATACACATAATCATATTGTTCTTGTAGATCTTAGAAATAAAGATATAACAGGCAAAGATTTAGAAAAAGCTTTGGGCGATATAAACATTACAGTTAATAAAAATGCGGTGCCAGGTGATCCAAGATCACCCTTTGTAACATCAGGTGTTAGACTGGGTACTCCCGCTGTAACTACAAGAGGTTTTAAAACAAAAGAAATTACACTTATAAGTAATTGGATATGTGATGTAATTGAAAACATTAATGATGAAGATGCAAAGTTAGAAATAAAAAATAAAGTAATTAATCTGACCAAACAATATCCGGTCTATAATTTATAAATGCATTGTCCGTTTTGCCAAGCTGAAGATACTAAAGTTATAGACTCTAGATTAGTTGCAGACGGCTCCCAAACAAGAAGAAGAAGAGAGTGTGAAGTATGTCACTCTAGATTCACCACCTTTGAAACAGCGGATTTAGCCTTACCTAGGGTTGTCAAAAATGATGGAGAGCGTCAGCCCTTTAATGGCTCAAAACTTAAGCGAGGTATGCTCAGAGCCCTTGAAAAAAGACCTTTGTCATCTGAAGAAATAGATACTGTTTTTGGGAAAATTTTAAATGAAATTCGCACCAGCGGTCTTCGTGAGATCCCTTCTCTGAAGATAGGAGAAATAATGATGAATGCTCTAAAAGAGGTTGATACTGTTGCTTATGTAAGATTTGCATCAGTCTATAGAGATTTTCAAGATATAAAAGATTTCTCAACTGAAATTAATTCTTTAAGCAAAGAAAAACCCAAAAAAGAATCTAAGAAAAAAACAAAGAAATGAATTATAAAAAGTTGATGAAGAGAGCTATTTCTCTTGCTGATCAATATAAATATACCGCTAAACCAAACCCTGTAGTTGGATGTATTATTGTAAAAGGCGAAACTATAATCTCAGAAGGTGCGCATAAAGAATTTGGATCCAATCATGCAGAAGTAAATGCAATTGAAGAAGCAAAAAAAAACCAAGGAATTACTTTTAATTCCTTCGGTGAATTAACCTTAATTTGTTCTCTAGAGCCATGCAACCATACAGGTAAAACTGGGCCATGTTCAGAGGCAATAATTAGCTCAGGAATAAGAAACGTAGTAGTTGGCGCCGAAGATCCAAACCCTCTTGTTTCAGGAAGTGGAATTAGAAATTTAATTAATCATGGAGTGAAAGTTCAATCAGGAGTATGTGCAAAACTCGTTGAAGAACAAAACAAATTCTTTTTTTTCAAGAACAAGAATAATAGACCATACATAACTATAAAAATTGCATCTTCGAGAGATGGAAAATCTTATCTACCAAATGAAGAAAGAACATATATCACCTGCAAAGAATCAATAGATGATGTACAAAAAGTTAGAGCAAATTATGATGCCATTTTGACAGGAGGTAATACAGTTGTTAATGACTCACCAAGGATGAATGCTAGGGTTAGTTTTCCGGTTAATCAGCCAAAAAAAATTCTTCTAAGCAATAAATCTAATTTTGATTTAGATGCTGATTTCTTTGTAAATTGCGAATATGAAATACTCAACGAAACAAATATAGACAAGATAATAGAAAGATATAGATACAAAGACATCACATCAATTTTAGTTGAGGCAGGTCCAAAACTTGTAAACGCATTTTTAGATTCCGGAAAAGTGGATGAAATTATTATTTATCAGTCACCCAATAATCTTGGAATAAATGGTGTGAATTGGTTTAAAGAAGATAATGCTGTTGAAAAACTAAGTTTTAAACTAGAATCCTCATACAAGATTAAAGCAGATACCAAAAAAATATATATAAAGTGTTAAAACATATCATTACAGAAATTATTGAAGATATTAAGCAAGGAAAGATGGTAATCATCCTTGATGATGAATCTCGAGAAAATGAAGGTGACCTTATTTGTGCTGCTGATCAAGTTACTCCAGAAATAATTAATTTTATGGCCTCAAAAGGAAAAGGATTGATATGCCTACCCATGAGTGAAAGCCTTATAGATAAATATAATCTTCAAATGATGACTTCTAATAATAAAGCAGCAAATAGAACAGCATTTACTGTCTCGATTGAGGCTGCAGAAGGTATTACAACTGGAATATCAGCAGCTGATAGAGCTCATACAATCAGGACTGCAGTGAGTAAAAATTCAAAAGCCTCTGACATTGTTCAGCCTGGGCATGTATTTCCACTTAAAGCCATGGAAGGTGGAGTTCTAAGCAGAGCAGGACACACAGAGGCTGCATGTGATTTAGCTAAACTTGCAGGCTTCCAGTCTGCAGGGGTTATTTGTGAAATTATGAACGACGATGGAACTATGGCAAGAAGAGATGATTTAATAAAATTTGGTGAAAAATATGATATTAAGGTTGGCACTATTGCAGATTTAATAGATTATAGATTGTCCTCAGACAGCACGGTTGAGGCAATAAATGAAAGACAAGTCACAAATGAATTTGGTGAATTTAATCTCATAGTATGGAGAGACATCATAAAAGATGAATATCATTTTTCTCTAAGTAAAGGTGATTTATTGTCAGTTGAGTCTCCTTTAGTTCGAGTTCAAACACAAAGCATTCTTCAAGATACATTAGGTATAGAAGAATTAGGGAAAAATTGGTCAATAAGAAAATCTATAGAAAGAATATCAAAAGAAGATGCTGGGCTTTTTGTTCTTATAAATCACCGAGACGCTAAAAGTTACTGGCTCAATAAATTAGAAGATAAAGAAATTGAACCAAAAAGAAATAGACGAGTTATTGGTGTTGGATCTCAAATACTTAGAGCTCTCGATTTAAGAAAAATAAGTGTCTTAGGTACTCCTACTAAATACAATGCTGTATCTGGTTTTAATATAGAGATAACAGGATTTGTAAATGAATAAAGTTCTAATAGTTCACACCTCATGGTATGCAAATTATATAAGTGAAATGATAAAACTGTCGTGTAAGGTTTTATCAGAAAATAAATTTTCATGGGATATTTCTCTTGCGCCTGGCAGTATTGAGCTACCCGCATTAGCAAAACATAAATTAATAAAAAATGAAAAGGCTTATTTAGGCATTCTTTTTTTAGGCATAGTTGTAAGGGGTGAAACTACTCACTATGAGCTTGTTACAACTGAAACATTTAGATCTATTGGAAATTTAGCTATGGACTATCCTCAAATATCGGTGATTAATAATGTTATTTGTGTGGAAAATGAAAATCAGTTAAAAGAAAGGCTTTTTAATAATACTGAAAATAATACAAAATCACTTATTAAACTAATACATGAAAAATCTAGCTAACTTTAAAGTAGAAGTAAGAACTAGAGTTTATCTAATTCAAGCTATTTATCAATATTTTTTTAGCAAGCAGGATACTTCAGATATTATTGATCAATTTAAAGACGAGCATAAAAATAAAAAAGTAAATTTTGATGTCTTTTCATCTTCATTAGAGTCTGTAAAGGATAATGAAGAACGTTTAAAGAAAATTCTTGAATCACTTGGTGTTAAGGACTCAAATATGGACCTTATAGATAAATCAATTCTATACTTTGCATTAAATGAAATGCTATTTGGTAATCTAGATAAGCCTATAGTGATTGACGAATCTTTAAGACTTTCAAAGAAATTTTCTAGTCCAGATTCATACAAATTTATAAATGCTAATTTAGATAAATATCTAAAATCAATATAAATTATCTAAGAATGGTCTGATCTCTTGAGGGTCCTGTTGATACATAAGATATAGAACAACCAACAAATTCTTCAATAAAATTAATATACTCTTGAGCCCTAAGAGGGAGATCATTGAATTGAGTTGTCCCTTCAGTTATTGATTGCCAACCTTCAAAGGTTTTATAAATAGGTTGCCCGTCTTTATAATCTACACAAACATCAATAGAAGAAAATTCATCCATAACGTCTAACTTTGTCAAACAAATATCAGTCACAGAATTAGTGAAAACTGCTTTTTTTAATGCAAATAAATCAAGCCAACCACACCTTCTCGGCCTTCCAGTCGTAGCGCCAAATTCATGTCCTTTTTCAGCAAGCATTTTAGCGTTATCATCAAATAACTCAGTTATAAATGGTCCTTCTCCAACTCTTGTGCAATAAGCTTTTGAAATCCCAATAATTTTATTAATATATTTTGGTCCTAATCCAAGACCGGTTGAAACACCTCCAGCTGTAGTGTTTGAAGATGTAACGTATGGGTATGTGCCATGATCAATATCCAAAAGAGTACCTTGAGCGCCTTCAAATAAAAGTGATTTATCTGCCTTGACCCAATCATATATTAGGCCTTGAGTGTCAAAACAGTAACTATCATATAAATGTTTGTAAGACATCACCTCAGAGAAAACATCTTCAATATCATGAGGTTTTTCATTATATAACTCAACCAATAGCCTGTTATGGTATGAAACTAGTAATGCAATCTTCTCTTTTAAAAGTTTTTCATCACCAATATCTCCAAACCTTACAGCCCTTCTTGCTATCTTGTCTTCATATGATGGGCCTATTCCTCTTCCTGTAGTTCCAATAGATTCTTTCTTATCCCTAACTTTATCAATACTAATATGACTTGGTAGAATTAATGAGCAGCCTGAACTAACAAAAAATCTGTCTTTAAAGCTAACTCCAACATCTTCAAGGCCTTTAACCTCATGATCAAGAGCTTCTAATGATAGAACAACGCCATTTCCAATTACACAATTAACATTAGGATGAAGAATGCCTGATGGTATCAAATGAAGAATAGTTTGATTGCCATTTACTTTAATTGTATGTCCTGCATTATGGCCGCCTTGAAAACGACATACCGCATGAACCTCTTGACTTAAAGCATCAACAATTTTGCCCTTACCCTCATCTCCCCATTGAAGACCAAGTATTAGAGTGTTTGAAGCCACTTTTTTTCCTAGTCAGATATTTTTTTCTGATTTAAATATTTCAAGAAATCTGAGTTTGCATCAATAAGCATCATGTCAGATTTATTTTGAAATGTTTCAACATAAGCCCTAAGACTTCTAGTGAACTCATAGAACTCAGGATCTTGAGAAAAACCTTCTGCATAGATTCTTGCTGCCTCAGCATCACCCTCACCTCTTAGCAATTCTGCTTTTTTATAGGCTTCAGCTAAAATAACAACTTTATCTTTGTCTGCAATAGCTCGAATCTCCCTTGAGATCTCTTTACCTTCTGATCTAAGCTCTTCAGCAAGTCTATTTCTTTCAGTTCTCATCCTTTCATAGACCGAATTACTTAAATTGGATGGTAAATCTATCCTTTTAACTCTAAAGTCTATAATTTCAATACCTAAGTCTGAAACTGAATCATTAAGTGAATTAAGCATTATTTTCATGAGCTCATCTCTTTCACCAGAAACAACTTCTTTTACAGTTCGTTTACCAAAATTATTCTTTAAGACGAACTCAGAACGTTGACCAAGGAGACTATTTAAACTGTTAAAACTTCCATTGTTTGCTTTATAGAATGTTAAGACATCTATAACTCTATACTTAATAAATGAGTCAACTAATAGATATTTACTCTCAACGGTAAGGATTCTATCTGCCTCTTCATCAAGAGTTTGAATCCTAGCATCGTATTTTTTTACTTCCTGAATGATTGGAAGTTTGAAATGAAAACCAACAGGTATATCTGTTCTTACAGCCTCACCAAACTGAAAGACTATCGCATTTTCTTTTTCATTAACTATAAAGAAGCTATTTAAACCAATTCCAACTATTAATGCTGCAAAAACTAATAAATATGTATTCCTATTCATCTTCTTCTCCTTGTCTTAATCTGAGCTGGTTGAGATCTATTTTATTTCCTTGTTCCATCATCTTGTCTAATGGAAGCAACATTAAATTATTACCACTATCGATATCAATCATTACTTTGGTGGTGCTTGATAGAACTTTTTGCATTGCATCTATATACATTCTATCTCTAGTAACTTCAGGAGCCTTTTGATACTCTTCAAGAAGTTGGGTGAATCTTCCAACCTCACCCTCTGCATTAGCAATAACCTCTAACAAATAACCTTCAGCATTTCTGATTCTTGCCTGTGCTTGACCTCTTGCTTCAGGGACTATAGTTAATGCATACCTTTCAGCTTCATTTTGCAATTTTTCTTTATCCTCTCTTGCAGCAACAACATCATCAAAAGCATCTTTAACTGCCGCTGGTGGATCAGTTTTTTCAATGTTTACCTGCTGAACTAGTAGGCCAGTAGCATATATATCTAAAATTTGCTGGAGTCGAGTTTGAACTTCTTGAGCAATTTGCTCTCTTCCTACAGTTAAGGTTTCTTCAAGAGAATTATCACCAACAACATGCCTTAAAGCACTTTCAATAGCCTGCCTAAGACTTAACTCTGGATCTTTTACATTTAAAACAAAATCTTTTAAGTTTGCTATTCTGTATTGGGCCGAAACAGTTACATCTACTATGTTTTCATCTTTAGTCAACATACTATTTGTTTGACTATATCTTCTTGTTAGAGATACATTTTCTATATACCTTTCATCGATTCCAGCCAATCTGAAATTTAGTCCTTCTTGTTGCTCTTCATAGAACTTACCAAATCGTAAAATCACTGCTCGTTCGGATGCATCAAGCTGATATATTGATTGAGATGCATAAACAATTAAGAATCCAAAAAGTGCGTATAACAATATTCTTGTAGTTGGTAACTTAAAACTACCACCCGAACTTCCTCCAGAACCACCTGAGGATGATTTTTTTCCTCCAAGTATTGAAGAAAATTTCTTTACAAGCTCATCAAAGTCAGGAGCATCATTTTTTCCACCCCATGGATCTTTGTTTTGGTTATCCCAGTTCACAATAATTACCTCGTAGTTTTAAACATTATAGACTGTATCTATGGACTTATAGTTATATTTAAAGAGAAGTTATCAATCTTTTGATAGATTCTTCAATTTTATGGCTAGTTTTTATATCAAAAGCTTCTAAATGACTCCAAGAACGCAACCATGTCATTTGTCTTTTTGCTAATTGTCTAGTTGCGTAAAGTGCTCTTTTAAATAATTCATCTGAATCATACTCTTCATTTAAAAAAGAGATTACTTGTTTGTAATTCACAGATTTTCTAATAGGATGATTGTCTGGAATTTTATACTTATTCAATAAATTTTTAACTTCATCAATCAAACCATTTTGAATAATTATCTTAAGGCGTTCTTCTATTCTTGAATGAAGTAATGATCTATCCTCATCAAATATTCCAAATTGATGAATGGAATAATTATCTGATAAGTAGTCTTTATTTTTATATCCAACCATTGTGCTTAACTGAATACCAGATGCTTTATGGATTTCTAATGCCCTTATAATTCTTTTTTCATCAAAAATATTAATTTTTTTTGCATGGATAGGATCTAATTCTTTGAGCATCTTATAAAGCATCTTGACCCCATTTTGATTAATTATATTCTGTAATTCAGATCTATATTCATCATCTCGCTCAGGAAGATTATCTAGGCCATTTATTAATGATTTAAAGTACATCATTGAACCTCCAACAAAAAGTGGCAGCTTATTTTTATTATGTATTTCTGTAATTAGTGCTAGTGAGCTTTTATAAAAATCTGCTACTGAATATATTGAATCTGGGCTAATGCAATCAACTAAGTGATGTTTGTATTTGAGCAATACATCTTTTGAGGGCTTAGCGGAGCCTATATCACAATCTTTATAAACCATTACAGAGTCAACGCTTATAATTTCAGCGGGAATAGAATTGCAAATATTAATTGCTAGATCTGTTTTGCCAGAAGCTGTTGGTCCAAGAATAAAAGCAATTGGCTTTTTGTTTTTTTTATTCAAATTTATAGAGCTTCTTCGTTTGTCTCTCCAGTTCTAATCCTAACGACCTCTTCAATAGGTGATATAAATATCTTTCCATCTCCAATTTTACCTGATCCAGCAGCTTCTATTATAGCTTTCTTAACCTGCTCAACCATATCATCAGAAACGGCTATATCTATCTTAATTTTTGGAAGAAAATCGATTGTGTATTCAGCTCCTCTATATAATTCAGTATGACCTTTCTGCCTTCCAAAACCTTTTACCTCAGTCATTGTCATACCAGATATCCCAATTTTATCTAAAGATGTTCTTACCTCTTCAACTTTAAATGGTTTAATTATTGCTGTTACTAATTTCAACTTTATCTCCTCTAATAATTTTTAAAATAGTATTACATTGTTCTAAAGAAGAACCTTTATTCTTTATACAAACTTCTGCAGCCCTATAAGACATATCATCTCTTAATTGATCATCATTTAGCAAGGTCTTAAAAGCATTAACAAGGTCTTTTTTTGTTTTTATTTGGATGCAAGCATCTTTTTGTAAAAATTTTTTAAGTATGTCTTCAAAATTTTTCATATAAGGTCCGACAATAAATGGGCAGCCTTGAGCTGCTGATTCAATAATATTGTGTCCGCCATAGTCTTTAAAAAGACTTCCTCCAATGAACGCCGAGGTTGATAATGAATATAATTCTTGCATCAAGCCTGTTGCACTTATGATTGCAATTTCATTATTATTTAAATCTTCTGTAAATGAGGTATGAATTCTTGAATCCATATTCATCTTAGTTAGAAGTGTTTTTATTGATTGAGCTCTCTCGGGATGTCTTGGCGCAATGATTAGCTTTAAATCTGGCATTTCATTTTTAAGTTCTTGAAATGCTTCAGCAATTAGCTCATCTTCCTTCTTATGAGTACTTGCTGCTAAGATTATTTGATGGTTTAAATGAGCTCTATTATTCTTAATATCTCGCATCTCAATGTCAAACTTTACAGATCCTACATTTTGTATTTTATTTTTATTCAAGCCAAGCGCCTTGAATCTCTCTAAATGAGAATTACTTTGAACAAATACAAAAGATATTTTATTTAAAATCTGTTTAGAAAATGATTTAAATTTTTTGTAGCTCTTATAAGAGGAGTCTGACATTCTTCCATTACATAGAATTATGGGCAGTTTCTTTTTATATGCCTGACTGATCATGTTAGGCCAAATTTCTGTTTCAAATAATATCAAAGAGATGGGTTTATAAGTTCTATAAAAATTTGAAACTAAAAACCAAAAATCCCAAGGGGCATATACAATTTCAATATCAGTTTTAAATATTTTTCGCGCTTCTCTCAAACCTGTAGCAGTAGAAACAGATAAAATGACATCATATTCTTCTGAAATAGTCTTAACAATTTTTTTTGAAGCAATTACCTCTCCAAGACTGACTGCATGAAACCATACTGCATTATTTACTTTGGATTGGTTTTTATAAATGCCAAATCTATTAGAAAAATTACTTCGGTAGTCTTTATCTTTAAAACTTTTAAATAAAACTCTTATTGCTATAAAAGGTAGCAATAAGAACATCATAAAGTTATATAAAAATAGGTTCATATGTCATTCATTCTAATGATTAATGTAATAATACAGCTTAATAGTATATGAATAGAATCTTATTATCACTTCTTGTAATTCTCTGGAAGCTTCTTTTGCTTTTTCCTAGACCTATGCATAAAGGATTGGTCTATTTTTTTGGAAATTTAATATATCTGATGCCAATTAAAAGAAACAAAATTAGTCAAAAGAATATTGAGTTATGTTTTCCAAAACTCTCCCGAGAAGAAAGAAAAAAATTGCACAAATTAAATGTTATAGCATCAGCAAAAATTATTTTTGATTCAGGCATTTCATGGTTTTGGTCTGATAAAAGAATTACTAAGCTAATTAGTTATGAAATTAGGGGGTTGGAGAATCTTTTAGAAGAACAAAAAAGTAACAACGGGATATTGTTATTTTTTAAACACTCCCTTCACCTTGAGCTTGATGCAAGACTGCTAGGCATGAATGCAGAAATATATGGCGTTGAAAGAGTTCATAACTCTCATTCGTTTGATTCAATACAAAATAAGGGGCGATTAAAAAGTGTTAAGGATACTTGTGATAGAAATAATCCTTTAAAATTTATAAGATGGCTTAAGAATGGAAAAACTGTTCTTTATGCAACAGATCAAGATTATGGACTAAGCCAGTCTGATATTGTTAATTTTTTTAATCATCCTGCTGCAACAATCTCTGCTCCTCAAAAAATTATTAAAAGTACTAAATGCAAAACTTTCTTTGTTAATAGTTTTATGGAGAATGATAAATATATTCTTGAAGTTGAACAGATTTATTTAGATCAATCTAGTCAAATTAACTTTTCAAAAGATTTAAACCTATATATGGAAAATAAAATAAAACTAAATCCAGAAGAATATTTATGGCAGCATAGGAGATTTAAATCAACTCTTGGAAAAGAAAGTTTTTATGTCTAATTTTTTAAAAGAATTTGATACGATTAAAGGTTTCTTAGCTCATGAAGAGGGAGTTCTTTTATATGAAATGGCAAAACAATACTGCACAAAAAGTTTCGCTGTTGAAATTGGATCATATTGTGGCAAATCTGCTTGCTACATTGGCCAAGCATGCAAAGAAAATGGAACTTATCTCGTAACCATCGATCATCATAGGGGTTCAGAAGAGCAACAGTTTGGGGAAGAATATTTTGACCCTGAAGAGTATGATTACGAAAATAATATAGTTGATACACTTCCAACATTAATTAAAAATATTGCAAAATATGAACTAAATTCGCATATAAAGGCAATTGTAGATAATTCAAAGTCAGCCTCAAAAAAAATTCAAAGTGAAATAGATTTTCTATTTATAGATGGAAGTCATACCTTTGAATCTGCTAGAAATGATTACGAATCATGGAAAAATAAAATACGAACAGGTGGAATTCTTTCAATTCACGATATTTATGATTCTGAATTAGAGGGTGGTCAGGCACCAAGAGAAATATATGAAAAAGCTATGAAAGAAGGTTTTAAATTGGTAAAAAGAGTTAATAGTTTAGTTGCTCTTAAAAAAATTACATAATTCTAAAAATACATTTTTTTTAACTGAATTGGTGTTTATTTTGCTTGATAGAGCATGCGCCGCAATAATAACTGCTGCATTTGTCCATGTTGATTTTTCTTCAGGCCAAAATATTTTTAAATCATACTGATAACCGGTTGGAAAAATTCCTTCTGAATCTTGAAATTGCTGAATATCATTAAATATATCTTCTGCTATTTGTATATTTTCATGCGCCAGTGCTGCTATTACACACTCACAACTTTCAGCCACAGTAACCCAAGGCTCTTCTTTAACACACTTTACGCCAAGTCCTTTGACATAAAAATCTTCTAATGATTTCAGGAACTCAGATTTGTTATTTTTAATACCCGCCAAATATGGATAGTAGAAATCCATTGAAAATCTTGATCTATCAACACCATCTCGATCAAATTTTCTATCCCATAAGTTTGTTTTTAAATCAGGAGCTAAAAATTCTTTTGCCATAATTGATAAATAGATAGACATTGTGGCTGTAATTAGTGAATTGTCAGAATATCCATCATCATTTTTTGCCCAATAATAAAAACCATCTTTGTCTTGAAAATTCTTAAGCCCTTTAAAAATTTTGTTTAATTTATTTAGCTGTATTTGGTTAAGAATTTTATGATAGTCCTGCTTTTTATCTATAAGTGCTGCTTGCATCAAGGGCAACATGATATAAGGAGCATGATGGCTTTCAAAATACTCTTTAGAAGGTTTTCCTTTTTGGAATTCTGCATAAATCAGACCCTCATCATTAATGTTATCAAAAAACCATTTAACACCTAGCCAAAATGCATCCCACTCTTCGTATATGCTTAAAGCAATTAAACACTCACAATGATCCCATGGATCGCATTTACCCTTTTCATCCCATGAAATATAACCATCTGATGATTGGTTTGTGATGATCCAATTTTTGGATTCTTCAAACTTATCTTTTGCATGAAGCCAATTCATTTCTTTTCAAAATAAAAGGCAATGCTTTTACCTAAGACTGGATTAAATAATCTATCAATGAAATCTATCCAGGCTGGTTTTTCTAAAATATGAATTTCAAGCAATTTTTTATACCAACTTACTAGTAGATTCGTATCTTGATTTTTCCAAAACATACATCTTAGCCACCAGTATGCCGAATGAATTGAATGGAATTTTTCAGAATCAAGATAAACAAAACCTCTTGAAGATATATCATTTAATAATGCTTTCTTTTTAAAAATTCTTAAATGCCCCCCTGGCTGATTTTGATATTCTTTAGATAAAGCCCAGCAAATTTTTTCTGGAAACTCAGCTGGAACACTTGCTAAAAATTTACCGCCCGGTTTAAGTACTCTGTTAATTTCTTCAATGGCTTCCTTGTAGTTATGAAGATGTTCTAAGACTTCAGAACATATAACCAAGTCAAAGGTATTATTATTAAAAGGTAATTTATATGCTGAGCCGCTTAAAAAGGTTGTCTTTTTATTTGATATGGACTTAAAGAATTCAAGGCCTTCTAATGACTTATCTAATGATTCTAAATGAGGATCTAGGCCAACACATTGCATATTAGGAAATGATTCCATTGTGCCAAATATATGCCTACCCTCGCCACAGCCTAAATCGAGCATAACACCGTCCGGGTTATCTAATTTAATCTTTGAAAAATTAAAGGTTAGCATTATTAAAGTCTTGAATTGTCTTATAGATCATATCTTCATACTCTTGAGTTATTTTTAGCCAATTAAAGTTCTCAATTATATGGTGTCTTCCACTTTCTGCAATTTTTTTATATTTTTCGTAATTGTTTAGAATTTTTTTAATAGCTTCAGACAGCTCATTTTCGTTCATTTA
>Ga0206124_10000163_pt1 | contig 53626 bp, 36 predicted proteins | sample Helgoland_Spring_3_FD_148671 | JGI IMG/M metagenome (GOLD analysis project Ga0206124, IMG submission 148671) | Pelagic subsurface seawater microbial communities from Kabeltonne, Helgoland, North Sea - Helgoland_Spring_Bloom_20160321_2 | ecosystem: Environmental > Aquatic > Marine > Epipelagic ... | reverse complement strand
ACGACACCAAATGGATGTCGAGTAGGACGAGCTCATCGCCGGTTCGAGTACTCTTAAATCTCGAATAGGAACCCGAAGCATGTGCGAAATTTTGTGCTTCTCAATTGTCAGCTTCGTCAAGCGTCCATAAAAGTTCTTTCACAGCGTTGCAAATGGCCTCAATGAATCCCAATGGCTATAATATTATTCACTGCTCCCTTCTTCTTTATCTTCTTCTGTCGCGTTCGATGACGCACCACTATCGCTTTCTACTAAATCATCCATCTCCACAACCATCGTCATTCCAGGACTGAACATTACGAATGCAACTACCGATGAAAGAGCAAATAAAACTGAATACACCGCATGACGGCGCATTTTCTTCTCCTCCGGCGAGAGCTTCCTCTTTTCCTCTTTTTCTACCCACCCTTGTTGTTTCTTCCGTCTTGCTCCGTCGCGCCAAGTCGTCGGATCAATATTCTTCCCATCTACATTCGTTCCGTCATCTTCTCCCGCATTCAAAGGTTTTCGAGCTTGAACGTATTTCTTCACGTTCTCAACATACGCGATACATTTTGGGTACGCTTTGAGCTCGCCTCGAAGACTTTCCGTCGCGTTTGAAAATACGACGTAATACAACACTGAAAACAAATCCGCATCGCAGTTTGTAGGAGTGTTCGAACCCAGCGCGAACAACTTGTCGCTTCCGTTAGTATCGTCCGGCAACATCGTTTCTATGACGTCGAACGCTTGACTCGCAATCACTCGCGCTTTAATCTCGTCGCACGTCGGCGCACCTCTCTTCTCTCTCCATTTGTTCGGGACGATTCGATTGAGCGGGAAAGGATACTTACTCCCATACATAGGTCGCGTTTTCTCTATAAAAGTACCCTCGTGCGTCCAAGTGAAATATTCGCACGCTTCCTTGAGAATGCCGTTTGCTATTGAAGAGAAGCACACATCTCGTGCTCTATCTGTCTCAGAGAGCCCTTTGTTGAGATTCTGACATTCGTGTTTCAGATGGTGCAATATGCGGTACGTGGCAACTTTTGAATCGTTTTTGATTTCATCCCCCAAACCACCGACGACGGTATACTCTCCGTTGCCAGCTTCCAAACACGGCAGTACCGAGGATGGCGAAGAAGACGGCGTGAAACAGACCTCCGTCTCGTGCGGGATGCCGGCAAGTCGCAAGTAAGTTTCTACTTTTAAGCACTCCAAGTCGAAGGAGAGGTCTGACGTAGAAGGATTAGAAGAAGGAGGAGATGCCCATTTATGCAAGACAACAACGCTCATTTCATTACCGGCCATGTTTTTGGTATGTGTTTTTATGACGTGCTGCGAGTATATATCTCCTCAAAATTACAAAAGTGCAAAATCAAACCACGATGTCTCCCCCTGCGGTGGAGCCGGCGGTAGCAGCTGCACGACGAAGGATATCATCACTAAATTCACATTTGTGTTCATCTTCGAGTCTTTCTTCTACTTCGTCGTCGTCTTTATCAACGCGTATCTTTGTTTCCGATAAAGTACAAACCGCATTAAAAAACAACATTCCGGTTGTCGCTCTCGAATCGACAATCATCTCGCACGGCATGTCATACCCGGAGAACTGCAAGTGTGCCACGGAGGTTGAAGATATCATCTCCTCAAAAGGATGTGTACCAGCTACAATTGCCATAATTGACGGATACGTCAAAGTTGGACTCTCGCGAAAAGAAATCGATAAATTAGGTGAGGAAGGAGCTAGGGGTGATGTGCAAAAAGTCTCGAGACGAGATATCGCTCCGATTTTAGCGAATGCGTCGCTGTCGGAATCATCACTTGGTCGATTAAAACTTGGTGCAACTACGGTTTCGGCGACTTTATTAATCGCAGACATGATGAAAATCCCCGTTTTTGTTACGGGCGGCATCGGAGGCGTTCATCGAAACGCAGAGACGACTTTTGACATATCGAGCGACCTCATCGAGCTATCTCGTGCGAAGAACACGGTCGTGGTGTGCGCGGGAGTCAAATCTATTTTAGATATAGGAAAAACGTTAGAGGTTTTAGAAACGTTAGGTGTCACCACGGTTGGGTACAAGACGACCGCGTTTCCGGCTTTCTTTACTCGTGATTCAGGCTTTAAACCATCGACGTTCGTAAACTCGGCCGAGGAAGCGGCAAATCTCATCGATGCGCGAAACGCTCTGCGATTGAACAGTGGAGTATTGTTTGCCGTTCCAGTACCAGAACAGTACGGAAAAGCGACTGGTGCTGAGATTGAGCGTTGCACGACGCAAGCGATTCGGGAAGCCAAGAGGCGGAGGATATCCGGACGCGATGTTACGCCGTTCTTGCTCAAACGAATCGTCGAGCTCTCGAAAGGAAAGAGTTTAAGCACAAACATAGCTCTTGTTAAGAACAACGCGGAAGTTGGGGCAGATATAGCAATTGCACTGAAAGATATGCGGCGCAGCGCAACTTAGCCATTAGATATACGTGTAGCCCAACCTAATTAAGAACGAATACGAAAAAGCGCGTATTATTTATTTTCAATATATCTATTACAACTGCATCGCGAATTCAATCACCGAGGTGACTTTTTCTGGTTCGACTGAGCCGATCTTGGCCTCTACAATACCATCGATTACGTGTTCGAGTTCGGAGAGGTAGCTTCGCATTTCCTCGGGCGCGATTTCTCTCTTCGCACTTTCGCGAAGATACTTCTTTATGCGCTCTTCACAGACGCGTCGACGCAGTCGCAAAGAGAAGAATTCCCGACTCGTTTCCCATTCAACGACTGCTTTGATTGCCCTCTTGTGAAGCATGACGCCCGGAGTATCGTGTAAAGCAGCGAAATGAACGGCGAGTTGTTTCATCGTCGGCGTGAGCTGTTTCTGGAGATGACTGTTGTGTTCTAAGCTTTTCACCGTTCGACGCATCGTCTTTACCAAATCGTCTTTTCGAAACTTGATATCGACGATACCTTCCGGTTCCAAAACGCCCCCCTTGGCGCCATCGCTCGCGTAGAACTCCATTTGTTCGGGGTTGATGGATGAATCAATTACTACCCAGGCGCCGCCGCGCAACTCGCCGCCTCGAGGAATGTAAACGAATATCGGCTGCTTGAACTCGCGCAGCGCGTCGACAATGCACGCGCCGTATTTCAAAACCTCTCCGTACATGTCGCGCAGGCCTCCCGCAAATCCTCTCCAATTTGCAAATATAATCAGCGGCAATCCTTCTCGGTTCATATCTCCAATCGCTTGCGCGGTTTTGAACGCGGAATCCGGGAACCACACCTGCCCAGCTTGGGTCTCTTCGCCAATTTGAGCGCCAGGAAACGCCGGGTCAGCCGGTATCGTCTTGTTCACCATTCTCGTTTCAACCGCCACGCACCCTATGGGTAATCCTCCCAATCTCGCGCGTCCTGTGACGACAGTTCTACCCCAATCTTGCATGACTTCCGTGAACGAGTTCGTATCGAAAAAATCGCGCAAAATCTCGCGCGGATCGTACGGCGACTTGGTAGCTGCCGGATCAAACCTCAAAGTTCTGTGGATAGAGTCACCGCCACTTTCGAAAGCATCCGCGTCGTTATCGAGATAGTAAGAAAGTGCTCCGCCAATACTCGCCGGAACGTACGATAGCCAATTTAACACGGCTTTTACGCCCTGAACGTCATCTGGAACAACCATATGAGAAACGCCGTTCGAACCCATCACTTTTGGGCCACCAATTTGCGCGTTTGAAGTGTATACATCTCGTCCTAAAACTTTGTTCAGAGCGCTCGCTCCAGTTAAGATGAGCGGCGCCTCTTGGTGTTGCACGACGCGTTGGCATAATCGCGAGCAATACGCGCCAATGCCTACCGAGCGCGCGGTAACGTATGCAATAGTTACGGTAGATTGGTATGCGCGAGAGGTCGCGGAAGCTATTTCGCCAGAACCTTGAAGGCACTCGACACCTTGTCCACCGCAAATATCCGTAAGCGCGTAGCGAACTTCGTTGTTCTCGAGTAACCGCGTTCCTTTCACGCGTCCATTTGCACCGAGCATCTCGTAATCATCTTCGGAGAGGTAAATGTACTTGAATCCTTTGCGCGGATCTTTCTCGTCTATCCAACACACTTGAAATGCAGCTTTCACGGCTTCGTCGAGGCCAATGCGTGCACCAGAGTTTGCCGAGACGTAGACACACGGTATAGCCAACTCAACTGCCAAGTCCATGGCGGCTCTGTACACGGCGTCTTCCGGCGGCGAAAGCGAGCCCGACATGTGCGTTATATCATTTGACACTAATATAATATCTCTTCCATCGGGATACTCCTTCGTATTTAACGTGAGCTTCCAGCAAACCATGCCGCAATCGTTATGACCGGCAGGGCGGTTCGCTGGCACAAGCTTTCGTTTCTGACCGGGCAAGATTTCTAAAATCGAGCCAATCGACGATCGCGGTGACGTCGGACCATTATTGCCCAATACGCCGCCTGAGTAAGAGCCGCCTTGAAGCGCGAGTTCAACAATTGACGAGATACAGCCACCTTCTTCGTGGAGCACGTTTGCAAAAATCTCCGGGAAGTCATACACGTACGTTGATGATAAGTTTTGAGCAACCATTCTTTTGCGTTGCGTAACGTTTAGGAGCGGATGCGCTTCCGGTACACCCCGATCGAGGGAGGTTTGAATCTTGAACTTTAATCCGGAGGTGTTCAGAGCAACGACAGATCCAGAATCACCGACGCGCACTTCTACGCACACTACTTTTAATCTCTTCAAATCCGCGAATGCTAAGTTAACGAAGGAATCGATGGCACTTTCTACGTGTGGTAAATCTAACTTGTCGTCGGCGCCGACGAGATGGATAAACACGTGATTCCACGCCGTTCTGTGCGAACCGACGGCTAGCTCCAGTGATCCTAAAACATCTGCCAAAACCGAATCTTCTGGTGGTAAAAACGGTGTTTCTTCTGCTGAAATGCCGGAATCTGAATAAGATGTCCTCGACGGCCGGGGGGTGGGGTTCGGTGAGAAATTTACGAGAAGTAAGTCTTTATCGTACACCGCCGCCCGTAAGAAGACGCGACGATCTCTTTGCGGCTGCTTGTGTCCAGGCTTCTTTGGAGTCTCTTCGGCGAGAAAAACACCGATGGAGTAATCCGAAGGCGTGACAAAGTTCGGATTACGCTGCCGAGTTCTGGAATTCAATTTTCCGACGCATTCAATCTTCTCGAAAGGATCGAGTCGATCGACTTCCATGTGAGAAGCTACGTGCGGCCAAAAACCATTCGCGGCGTACATCTCATCAAAGCCATCGGCTCCCGAGGCTGCAGTGCCAGATCTTTTGAACGCAAAGTGATGCGGACGAGCATCCAATGACAAAAGCGTCACGCTCACTTTCGTAATTGTACTAGTAAATGCGCCCGCCAAGTTTTGCCCTGTGACGAAAGCCGCCGCCGCCGCGCGAACTTCCTTTTCATCTCTGCCAACTAATCTGGGATAGGAAATGACAAAAGCAAGTTCCCGCGGACTTAAATCCGACGCTTCTGGTAATGCTGCTACCGCTTGCCCGAGAGACGGCGCAAACAAAACGATAGAATCTGAACCGTTCAACTTGACGCTCGTCACCGTCATTTCGGTCCGGCACGGTTCCGGATCGGCACCCGCAATCTTCTTCAAATCCACTCCAGTGGATGAAAACAACGCCTCGATGGCATCAAATCGCGCGGTTTCAGATACACCGTCGAACAGTGAGTCCCAGTTGTATTGCAAGTGCGTGTTTTCAATCTCTGAAATATCGTCATAAGATTCCAATCGCGAAAGCGTATTTTGTTTATCCAAATAGATTCTTCCAACATTTCGAGCGAACGTTTGAGAGCCTGACGGTGTATTATTCGTCGGCGTCGATTCACCTCCACCGGTGTAAGAAAGCGAGGAGTCATCTTCTGAAACTACGGATTGTAAATCAACTTCGCTTCCATACAGCGATCCAGCGCTGCGTAATCCTCGTGAATTGGAGCGCGAATGCCCACCTCCACCTGGCGTGTCGAAAGACTCGTTCAAAGAAAGCTGCGTGAAGGATGCGAACGATTCTTCTCGTCGCACGCGCGATCGTTCTGCGGCTATTTTTTCGCGTCTGGATTGTCTCGAGACTTCTTGCTTCTTTACAATAATTTCGCGCGCCCGTTGGGATAGCTTCTCGTGTCTGTGACCAACGAGGTTCATGCATCTATGCACCGCGGAATGGCACGCGTGGATATCCATAAATCCATTATCGGCAACATAATCTAATATTGTGACTATCAGTTCTGATCTGCGCTCTAACTTCGCGTGCGCGTGTGCGTATTGAGTCACTGTAAAAATATCATCGCGATGCGATTCTCTCAGAAGCATAATTGCGTCTTCAAAGCTCGCGCAGCTCGAGAAAGTCTCTTCAATATCCAAGAACATTTCCATGTATCCAGTCAGCACGCGAGCTTTTGATGAGTGCAATCCACCTTCGTGACGATCGCAGAATTTCGACAAAGATGCAAACGTAGTATCATTCTCTTGTATTATTTTACGAACGTTTTGTACCGCTGATGCTACGGTGTTTGTATATCGAGCCGATTCGCTCGGAGATGATTGCGAAGTTTCAATATCGCACGCGATGAGATGCAAGTCCTTTATCGTCTTTTCGTCTAATCGACTCGCGATCGCGTCGCGTGCCTCTTTGAAATCCTCGAGGACGAGTTCTATCGTACCCAAAACTTCAAATAACTCTCGCAATGGATCGCCGTCGAAGTGATACCCTTGCAGGAGTTGAATCATAGCCGCAGAATTTCTAGAAAACTTATCCAGGTGTGATCCAGCCGCGCTCACCGTAAACTTCCGCGGTTTAGATACCGGAAAGACACCTTTGAATGGTTTTGTGAGCTTCATAGAGCTTGGATCATCGACCACTACTGCGCACAAAACGTCCCCGGGCTCAAGTTGGCTGCCTATTTGCGCAACGTGACTGACGATACCAGAAGTTGTCGATATCAACGGCATAACCGTCTTCATCACCTCGATTTCGCAATACGGTTCGTTTACTTTACAACTTCCTCCGTTCGGAACGAGAAATTTCAATAGTTTTCCTGTGGTATTCGCGCACAATTTGGTCGCGTCGAAATCTTCCGGAAAAAAGCAAGGATATCCGTCGATATGGATTTTCATCCCGACTTTGGACTCTTCCGGGTACACAGTATGAGAGCGGTTATTCAAAATGATTTTCAAACCTCCGTCAAAGAGTTGCAAGGACTCCGCTGCGAGCATTTGGTCGTTGATGTAAATGCAAAAACTTGATTTACTTCCCATGCAGACTTTCAAGGAATATTTAATATCGTTGTATATGAGCTCGAAAGAGTGTTCGCTCAAGTTTGCCATCCAGAGCTCCGGCGGGACACCTCTTCTCAAGCACTGCGCAACCTGCTCCTCGAGCTTTTTAGACTCCGCTGAGGCTTTCAAAACAGCTCCACACGCAATGACGACGTGGTCGGGAAGTTCTGGTGCTCGGTCCCCGATCGCGATCAAGCCGTCTAACCAGGCCGTGTCGTGGACGTTAGCCCTGAAATCATCTTTTTCGAGCAGAGTCATCAAGTACTTTTTTTTACAGTGGATTTGTCCTCGCACAGAGAACTCGGATAATGTTTGCACGAGCGCAGTTGAAGCTTCTTCTCGCGTTTCGCGATGAGCGAAAATGTGTCCAAACTGCGAATCGGCGAATTGGTGGACTCCTCCGCCTCCAGAACCAATCGAAAAATTGCCGTTTACGCCAGGCATGGTGCGAAAGTGTAACTCGTGAATGGCACCAGATGTCGGTTTAAACCCACTATCTGGATCTTCGGCGGTAATTCTCCCAGCTACGCAGTGTCCAATCGGTTGAATTGGTTTCGCGGTATCAAAATCAATCGAGCTAACGCCCATAACGTCGCTTTGCGCAAAAAATCTGCGAATGTGTGGGATTTTGTGCAACGGAATGCCCATGGCGATTTGCAGTTGTACTGCAGGAATATTTACTCCAGTAATAGTTTCTGTGACAGGATGCTCCACTTGTAATCTCGGGTTGACCTCTAAAAATGAATACGCCCCGGTAATGCAGTTAAATAGATATTCCACGGTGCCTACGCCGGCGTAACCCACTTTCTTTGCCAAACGAACCGCGCCGCGCTCCAGTTCTTCGCACAGTTTCCTCGGAGCGACGGTAATTGGCCCTTCTTCGATAATTTTCTGATGACGTCGCTGTACAGAACAGTCGCGCCCGTATAAAGCGATCGCTTGACCGTACTGATCTGCCACCATTTGTACTTCCAAGTGACGAGAATTCTGCGACAATTTCTGAATGAAAATTGGACTCATCGGCACTTCCTGTTGCACCTGCTGAAACGAAGCGCGTAGTTCTGCATCGTTGCGAACCATTCGAATACCTTTACCTCCACCTCCTTCGGACGCTTTAATCATGACCGGATATCCGATCGATTCATTGATTACGCGTTCGGCTTTTTCCACGTCTCTGACCGTAGCTTTTGCTAATAAATCTTCCGGTATGGAACAATCGGTATCATCGGCGTTGTTCAAAGTCAAACCGGATCCGGACCAGGGGATGACATCAACACCACACGATTGAGCTAGAATATTCGCACAAATCTTATCACCGACAGCGTCCATGGCTGAACTCGGCGGGCCGAGAAAGGCTATGTTGTGATGGGATAATCCTTCCGGAAGCTTTGGATTTTCGCTGGCATGCCCCCAACCGGGCCACACGGCGTCGGCGCCACATCTGCGCGCAATTTTTACAATCAAATCGACATTTGCAAAGTTATGCACGTTTGAGCCGCCTTCTACGATGATGTATTCGTCCGCTAATCGAATATACTCCGCGTTCGCTCTTAAATCGTCCTCTGTCGCCATGCAAACCAAATGTAACACATCGTGCGATTTGAACGTCTCGTAAGCCCAGGAGCGTAAACTTCTGATTGCTTTCGTCGCACCAACTGTTATTGTTATTTTATACACAGAAGAGAGAGATAAAAAGAAATGTTATCAGTTGCGTCAAAATAATAATCATAATACACAGTGACCGCGTCTTTGACACAAAATGAACGCGTCCGTCGATTGTGATTTGAGGAAAGAGAGAGAACGAGAGAACGAGAGAACGAGAGAAACGAGAGAAAGAACGAGAGAAGAAAAAAAAAGGAAAAATAAAATAAAGAAAATTGAAGAACGCACGTCCGTTGGATGCGATGAGCACCGTTCGAATCAAGCGATTCCCTCCTCGACTAAAGACATAGTTCTCAAACTCGGCGCTCGACATCGACACTGTTTCAATTGGATGGAAAGTTGTAAAAAGAAGGGTGAGTAAACGAGCGGTCAATACAAATTTCTAATGTTCTAAATTTGTGACACGGAAAAAGTTGGTTTTTATATCCAAGCCAGCGCTCGCGAGTGTGCGCGACGTCGTATCGCGAAAGAAATCCACATCGCGAATGCGATGGTTAAAAATATGAACGAAAGAGTGATGAGTATCGTATACACGCACTGTTTGAGAGTTTACTCGCGTCCAGTCGCACCGCTCCGCGCGACACTTTTTGATTTTCGCTCCGATAACGCTTGATTTTATGCGGTGTTTTTTTTCTGTTTTTCTGTTTTTCCAAACTGCATAAAAGACGAACCAACTGACCACGACTCTCTCTCCTCCAGAAAAGAAGAGAAAAAGTAAAGAGCGCGCGGATGGAGCAAAAAGAGGAGCAGTTTTTAGAGTAAAGCAGTAAGGCGTACATGACTGTTGTTGTTCTCGTTCGTTCTTCTTCTTCTTTCACAGCTACTCAACTTCGCCGTCGTCAACCTCGTCATCTTCGTCGTAACCACCACCATCGTACTACGAAAACGATGACAACGACGACGAGAAAAACAAGCCTCTCAGCCTCGGGTGCGGGAGAAGCACAACACGGTGGTAAACTATTCATGGGAATGGATTTTGGAACATCCGGATGTCGCGTATCGCTCATCGACGAGCGCGGCGTGCAAAAGTTTGAAACCTCGGTGAAATACACGGATACTCGCGAGGCCAACAAAACGTCTTCTTCTTCTTCTTCTTCGTTGACGGCGATTTGGGAAGACGCGCTGTGGACGAGTCTCGAAAATATTCCTAGAGAAACGCGAGAGCGCATTGTATCCGTCGCTATCGACGGCACCTCCGGTACTGTTATCATTGTACATCCCGAGAGCGGCGAACCTTTGTATAAGGCCATGATGTACAATGAAAAGTTTGAAGTTGGCGCGCAATATCTCGCCTCGGAGAGTTGTCGAGTGCCAGACGGCCACGTCACGAGAAGTAGCACTTCTGCGTTAAGTAAACTCGCGCACTATTTCGCAAACGAACATCCAAAACCGAGTTCGTACAAGCTTTTGCATCACGCGGATTGGCTGAGTTATAAATTACACGAGAACATGGGCGTATCTGACTTCAACAACTCTTTAAAACTTGGATTCGATCCGGGCTCCGAAACCTATCCGCAATGGATGTTGGACTTGCCTTTTGCAGAAGCACTGCCAAAGACGATGTTACCTCCTGGTGCACGCATAGGAGTCGTTCAAAACCCTCGCGCGAAGGAATTCCTATCGAATCCTGAGTGCATCGTTTGTACGGGAACGACTGATTCAGTCGCCGCCTTCATAGCTTCGGGCGCGAATGAGCCCGGCGACGCGTGCACATCTCTCGGTTCCACGTTAGCCTGGAAACTTATTAGCGAAGCGCGCGTAGATGACGCTAGCGTTGGTATTTATTCTCACAAAATTGGAGACCAATATTGGTTGGTCGGTGGTGCGTGCAATACGGGAGGAAACATTTTGCGTGCTTTTTTCACCAACGACGAACTCCAATCGTTGACCGATACCATCGAGATGGAAAACATGTTCGAGTTGAATCTATTCGGTGTTCGGGACGCGGATTTTTTCAAAAGTAACGCCGGTGGTGATTTTGGCTTAGAAGTGAGCGATGCGGTGAAAAAATGCGAGAGTGAAAGAGAAACGTGCGAGAACGACGCCGTTTTTTTGTGCAAAATTTTCTCCTCGATTGCTAAGGCTGAAAAGAGGTGCTACGATAACGCAAACGCGATGGGAGCGTCTGAGAAATTGAAGAAAGTGTACACCTCTGGCGGCGGCGCAGCAAATGCGACGTGGTGTAAAATGAGAAGCTCTTGCTTGAGCATTGACAACAAGTCTGGTTCTACGATCGATGTCGTTGCGAGTGAATACACCGAGGCTTCCTACGGCACCGCGTTGCTCGCTAAAAAAGGTTATCATTCGCGATGATACGATAGTTTTTGTGGTATGAAAATTAGTGTATAGCAATACAACGTTCGTTTTTTACGCGATATCTTCTTCTTCGCGCGTGAACAACGCCTTTACACGTGCACAATCGCTCGATCGTTCGTTTTTTCCTCTAATCCTTAGGAAGAAGAGTTTCTTGCGCTCCTTCGGCGTCTTTCGGCGCGTCATTCTCCACGTCCACGTCTCCCCAAACTGAATCGCCAAACTCTTCTAAATTACACTCGTCTTTTGAGTAGTCTTCCCCGGGGATATCCGTCGTGTATATGTCTAACTTTTCTCTGAGCATCTTTATCTTTGAAATAGAGACGGAAAACTCTTCCACGCGTCCTTTATTGCCTTTGTACATGATCATATACGGCAACACTTTCACGCCAAGCGTCTTGCACATGTCTTTGTTCTCGTCAAAGTTTACTTTCAACAGGACCATCTTCCCGTCAAACTGTCGTCCCATTTTGCACAACTTCGGATATAGAGCTCGGCAAGCTCCGCACCACTTGGCGTAAACGTCCACGACGACCAGTTTATCTTGGTTATTGCACAATGCCTCTAAAAGTTCCGGCGTCCCGTTTATATCTATCATATTCGGCGAAGCATCCTTCAGCCACCACTCGTTCTTGGCATCTATTCTTCCCATGTTCATTTTTAACAACGAGCCGCGTCGAGTGAGATTACTACTGCAGCCGTTATTCGTGTTACACTTCATTCGTCTTCTTGCCACGTCTTTTTGTTTTTGTTTTTGTTGTTGATTATTATTATTATGTTGTTGTCCTCCCTTTAAGGTGCAGCGCGTTTGCATCAAAGTCTTTCTCGAATTTTTCCGCACTGGCGATGATGACGCAGGCTTGCCACCAATCAAGGCAATAGTTTGTGACACCGGTGCTGTCAACATATTCTTCTTCTTTTTCTTTACTTTGATGAGTGCGTCGTGTGTTTACGCGCGCTTTTATTCTTTTTCTTTTTCTTCTAGAAACTACTTCTTCCTCTTTGTCGTCTTCTTCTTCGTCGTCGTCGTGCGAGATTATTATACGGGAGAGAGCGATGAGAAAGCAAAAACCCAAAACAAAATTCACCCAAAACAAAAAAATTCTTGCTCTTCTGATAATCTGCCACAAAACAACAGACAATTAACAGAGAGAGAATTCAGACGTAATTGACGCGACAACCGCGCACAAGAAAGTTGTCCCGCTGCTGTGTGCGCGTGTGTATATCAAATCGTTTCGTAGCGAAGATATTTGAACGACAATGTCGTCGCATCGCGTTGCCTCGAGAGCGGCAGAACAGGACGACGGCGCTTTCGGAGGTGAAGAAGGAGAAGGGAATAATAAGACGCACGCGTTCGATCGAATTCGACGACACGCTGCTCACGCAAAAGACGAATCCGGGAAGGGCACGAAAAATGTCTCTCCAGAGTCGCCGTTGACGTTACAATCATTCCGAGGGGATGTAAACGATAACGTACGCTCTCACGTAGACCCCGCGGAGGAAGAGTACGAGCGCGCGAAGTACGAGGAAGAGGTTATTAAAGAGCGAATTAGAGACCGAGAATCGTACGAGAAAACGGGGAAAATAAAAAGCGTGGGGACTCCGAAAAAGTCCTCGCTGTACAGTCACGCCACGACGACGCAAAGAGGAGGAGGAAATGGAGGCGGACAAAGGATGAACGGAAATCAAATGACGCAAGAAGAGCTCGAAAAGCTGACGTTGGAAGATCTAGCCATCGATTCAGACCCGGAAGACGACGTGGAAAATAATAACGCGCACGGCAGCAGCAGATACAACAGAGGAAGCGTACGAAATGCGAGCGAGCTCGATATCTCTTCCGTGTTATCGGACGATAGACAAAGTCGAGACACGAGTAAACGCACTGGAACGAATTCGAGGCGCACCGATGGACGATCTGTCGGCGCCTCCTCGACGTCAAGGAAGCATAACACGAGAAAAGCGCTTCAACTCGCCCAAAAAGAAGCGTTAGCCATCGAGTCGGAACTGAAGAAAGAGGAAGACGAAAGAATAGCCGAACTCTCGAAAAGTACGGCAGAAGAAGACTACAAACTTTTACAAGCGGCAAAGGAGCGAAAGAAAGAAGCGTTGATTGCTCGAGAAAATAGAAAACATCGCGAAAGGTGGGGCTTATCAAAAGACGCACCGGTGACGACTTCTTCGAGGAACGTGGACTTTGCCGGTAACGAACAAAAGTTGGAGCCAGAATTTGAGCTCGCGTCGGATAATCCATTCGACACCTCCGGCGGTATGATTGATAGAATTTTAGCACAAAACAACGTCACGCCTACAGCGAGCACGCCGCCAACGCGTCGCATTCAACGACCTTCTACGGCAGCGGCAAACGAGGGGACCGTCGTCGAAGAAGAGAAAGATTGGTTCGTGCAGTTGCAAGAGTCATTGTTTGGGTGCTGCATAGCGGGTGGGCAGGGGTCGGGAAGAGAAGGAAAAACTCCAGAGCAGAAAGCAGCAAAGAAAGCAGCAGCAGCAGCAGCTCAGACGAGGAACGCCCCCAGATGAAGTTAAAAAGAAGAGGCAGGTTTTCGAGTTTTTTGTCATCATACGTAAACCTCGCCTGCCTTGGAGAGTACAAGAGAGATCAATGATTAATGAACGAATAAGTTGTGTATTGTACGATATTTCATGTGTAATTTTAACATTTTGTATTACATTTTTTGAATGCTCAGGTGACTTTGTGCGAAACTCGTGCTCATCATCCTCGCGACGAGACGTGAGCTGAACGCATGCTAAGTCCCGCGTAGTTTAACAAACCTCCTTCTCGTTCCTCTTTTCATAGTTTGCATCATGTTATTATTATTTTTATTATTATCAATCTTTATTATCAATCTTTATTATTATATACTGGTATGTAGTAGTGAGTTCTTTTCACTACAAAATTCCAATTTTTTCTCGATCGGTATTTCTACCATCTCTTTTTCCCAACCCCGCCGACTTGACGCAGGGCGATATATCACTCGTTCGTCTGTCCGGTAGCCGCAGCCGTCAGTGTCTTTAAAAGCGACCTCTCCTTTGAATAGCACTTCAAGCACAAATCCACGCCGACGGTCGTCTTCGACTTTGCCCATTGCGAGGTCTTCGTGGTTTTGCAATCGTTACAAACTTTATTAGCCATTGAATTGCGCTCCACTTTATAACACGAGTTACACAAGTCGACGCCGGGAGTTTTCTTGGATTTGTACCAACCCGCCATCGAACTCTTTCGCGAGGCGCACACGCCGCACTGTTTGTTGGAGAGCGACAACTTTTCTTTGTTGTAACAGTTGACACATAAATCCGCGCCGAGGATAACCTTCGACTTGATCCATTTAGACGAAGTCTTGTCAGATTTGCACAAATAACACGTTTTTGTAGTGAGCGCCAATTTTTCTCGAACATAACATCGCTGGCAGACAAACTTGCCCGGAAATCTCTTACTTTTCGACCACGCGATGGAGGTTTTCGAGGATCCACAGTCGTTGCATTCTCGATTTTGCACTTTCAGTAACTCTACATAGTAGCACTTATCGCACAAGTACGTGCCTTTGACGACTTTCGACCTGTACCAATCCGAGTGCGTCTGCGTCGTTTGACAGTCGTTGCAAATCCGATTACTGAGAACCAACCTCTCCTTTTTGTAGCACGACTGGCACATATCGTTTCCGACGAGGATTTTAGACTTGTACCAAGATCTTTTTTGGATGCCGGTGCAATCTGGCGTCGAGCACGTGCGAAGTGGTTTTTCCAAATCTCCGTCTTTCTCTGCCGCGATTTGGTGATCGTTGACGACTAAAACCAGACTGTCCCGCTCCTCCAAATTTTGTCCAAGAAATTGTTGTTGTTTTTCTCCCTCTCCTTGGTGGTGGTGTTGGAAGAGCGTTACGCTCGTGGACTTCGCCAGAGGTATTTGCGTTCCCATGGAGCTCTCTTCTTCGGCGATGCTGTTCTGCAACAGTAGCGCTTCCTGATCTCTTCTCGGCATCTTTTTTCTTTTTCTTACTACTAATAATAATAAGAAGAGGTTGCCTCTTTCCAACAAGAAAAGGAAAAAGCCGCGCGCTTCTTCTCGGGGAGGAGGAGATGGAAGAAGAAGACAAAGAACTGAAGAAGAAAGTGAGGAAGGTGGAGAGTAGTAGTAGTAGTAGTAGTAGTAGAAGAAGAAGAAGAAGAAGACGAGGACGACGTAAATAAAGACGACGAGGACGACGGGAAGAGAGTAAGGTAAGCAAAACAAACCCTTCTCTGCTTTCTTCTCTTCTTTTTCTGTTTGTGTGGATTCTGTCTGTGGAATTGATTTGTTTTCGTCCGAATTTTTTCTTTTTGCCCTCAAAATAATCATCTTGCAGAAAAAGGGAAGCTTCTAGAGAAAAGAAGAGAAAAGAAGTACAAGAAAAGAAGAACACGCGCGCGATGAGTAGCGTCGTCGCGTTCCAATCGATGATATCTGGAAAGACGGGAGCGTCTCCGACGTCATCTATACGTCGGCGACGGCGGCGGTATCATCCATGCCAGCGCTTTTCACCAGTTCCTTCTTCTTCTTCTTCTTCTTCTTCTTCTTCTTCTTCTCGTCCTGAGAAACAATTGGATGTCGTTGCACGAAGTACGAACCGAGATGAAGACGAGAGAGCTTTGAACGACGAAGACGTTCGGCGAGAAGAAGAAGTCGTGGTCGAAAGTGAACGATCAGACGTGGTGAATGGAGGAGAAAAGGATAACTCTGAAACGGAATCTTCGTCCTCAGCGACGGCTTTTAAATTTAGCGCGACGAAAAGTACCGGAACGAGAAACGAAGAAGAAGAGGAGAAGGAAGAAGAAGAAAAAGAAGGAAAGAAGAAGGGGAAGATGGAAAACGAGCACACGAATAAGAGCGAGAAAATAAAAAACGCGTTGGTTCAGACGAAAACGTTCGCGCTCAATTTACCGTTCATATCGCACGTGCGGGTTTTCCTGGACCGCAAATCAAAGTGGGAGAAACTATACGGCGAGGCGAATGAAAAGTTTGCGGACCACAAAAAGCAAGACGAGTTGATGCTCGAACTGCATCGCTTCGGACGGGTCGAAGAAATTATCGAACGGTTTGAATCGAGAAAATACGCGAGTGGACCAAGAAGTGTGACCGCGTACATGGCTGCGTTGATATCATCACAAAGAATGGATAAATATTTCGAGCATCAAGGAGCAACTTCTTCTTCCTCGAAAACGACGTCGGAGCTTGAGGACAAAGACGAAAAAACGAAAGATGGAGAAGGCGACGCGAAGAGTGATTTGCCGTCTTCAACCATTCCAAAGCCCCCTCCGCATTTGACGAGATCTTCTACGGCGACAACTTACCAACCGATGGAGATTGGAGGAGACTCGCTGCCGCTGCTTTTGAAAGATTTGAGCGAACGCGCGGATCCGGATAAATCTTTGAAGATGGCCCGAACCGTTCGGTTTGGACGAGCGAGTACGCCCATCCACGTAGTCGTAGAAGGCGGCAACATCTCAAAAGTCGGGAAAGTCAAAGGTTTCTTTGGAAATATGTTTATGTTCGTTGGTGTCGTATCGTGCATTTCATGGACGGGTTCATATCTCCTTCGTCGCTACTTTGCTACCATGAAAATTACCACTGTAGTGACGTCCTCGCCTTCGTCTTCGTCGTCATCCTCGTTGGGCAAGTCGTCGTCTTCGTCGTCTTCATTGCATCCGCCGACGAGTTCAGGCAGCGGTGGTGTAAAGAAGGACGACGAGGAAAGTGACTCGGGCACTCCTTCCTTCGCTCCGAAACAATACGATAAAGATACGATGCCCGAGAAGAACAAGAAAACATTTAAAGACGTTCGCGGTTGCGACGAATGCAAAGGTGAATTGCAAGAAGTCGTCGAGTATCTTCGCAATCCGGATAAGTTCACGCGTCTCGGAGGAAAGTTACCGAAGGGCATTTTGCTCACAGGACCGCCGGGAACTGGTAAGACTTTGCTAGCCAGAGCGGTCGCGGGTGAGGCGGATGTTCCGTTTTTCTATCGCTCTGGCTCCGAGTTCGAAGAGATGTTCGTTGGCGTCGGATCAAAACGGGTGCGACAACTTTTTGCCGCCGCTAAGAAGAAAACTCCGTGCATCGTATTTATCGATGAAATTGACGCAGTAGGAACATCGCGCAAGTCGTGGGAATCACAGTCTGGGGGACGCAAAACGCTGAACCAGCTCCTCACCGAAATGGATGGATTCGAACAAAACGATGGTATCATCGTTCTGGCGGCGACCAACTTACCCGAGAGTTTGGATCCAGCGCTTACGCGACCTGGTAGGTTCGATAAAACCGTTCACGTGCCAAATCCAGACATCGGAGGACGCAGAGATATTCTCAAACACTACTTGGACGATAAACCTGTCGCGAAAGACGTCGATGTCGACGCGTTAGCTAGAGGAACTTCCGGATTATCCGGAGCCGAGTTGTCGAACCTCGTCAACATTGCGGCGGTGCGAGCGGCGGTGACGGATGAAACTTCAATCACGCTAAAAACGCTGGAATGGGCAAAAGATCGCATCTTGATGGGAACGGAAAGAAAATCCGCCGTACTGAGCGAGGAAAATAGAAAACTTACCGCGTATCACGAGGCTGGGCACGCCTTGGTTGCTCTAAAAACAAAAGGTGCGATGCCGGTGCACAAAGCGACGATTGTGCCAAGAGGTCAAGCGCTCGGTATGGTCACACAATTGCCGGACAAGGATGAAACTTCCATCTCTAGACGTCAGCTTTTGGCGCGATTAGATGTGTGCTTCGGCGGTCGAGTCGCAGAAGAAATCATTTTTGGCCAAGATGAGGTTACGACGGGCGCTCTCAACGATTTACAACAAGCAACGAGATTAGCGCATTACATGGTTTCAGAGGTTGGGATGAGCGACAAAGTTGGCGTACTGAACGTCGGAAACCTCCGTGGAAAGGAATCTAGAGGAGCTTCCACGCGACTGGAAGAATCCGTAGACGAGGAAGTCATTGCTTCTTTGAAGCAGTCACACACGCGAGTGACGAAGATGTTGAAACAAAACGAAAAAGATTTACGCAAGTTGGCAGAAGCATTGCTTCAAAAGGAAACGCTGACTGGAAGCGAAATGCGCGAAATTTTAGGAATGCCTGCGCAACAAAAGCCAGTCGAATTGGTTTCGCGATCGAAGGTCGAGGAAGAAGACGAATCATCGAGCGCTCCGAAAGGAGACGAAAAAGTTGACGAAAAGACCGATGCAGCGCCAGATGAAGACGACTTGATAATTGTCGTCGTGGGCGAAACTACGGAAAAATCGACTTCCATGCGGAATAAATAGAATACTGAGGTGATCTCATGCTATACAATTGCTTTTGAACGCTATAATACTGCTACAGTTTACTATCACTACCACTACTACTACTTACACATATGATGACGTTCATCACCAAGCATCATTTTCTCCTCTTCTTCTTTTCCTGTTTCGATTTTTCTCCTCTTTCATTCCATCCGTAGAACCTTTCATACAGCCACAATAAACCGTCACCTTTTACTTTGAATATGCCCCATGCCCCACCAATAAGAAAGTGTACTAATGTCGACTTCAGATTGCCACCCATGCTCTCGATGCGTCTTCCACTGGTCGTGATGACCCTATCCACTAAACGCACGCAGCTCGTCGTACTTTTTTTTTTAGAGCACCCGTATTTTTGCATTCGAACACATAAATCTGCATCTTCCATGATGGGCAAAGTCTCATCGTATCCGTCGACGGCTTCAAAATCATTTAGTCTACAGAATATACCTTGGTCGCCAAACAAAAGTTTCAATCCGAGCACGTATCTTTTCGGATATAAAATAGCCGTGTAGAAATCTGATTTGAAGACGTTGTGATAAGACATCGCCCAGTACGTTTTCTTATCAGTCGTGATGAGCGAAATAAACCCTCCCACGATAGCCTTTGCATCTCTCATTGTCTCATCAACTACATTCAAAATATCCGGAAAAGGTATCGTATCTGCGTGTAGAAACAAGACATTCTTCGGATGTGTTGAGAGAGCGTGGACGCCGGCGTTCATTTGTCGCGACCTACCTCGTTTGCCTCGCACTACTTTCGCGCCGTACTTCTCAGCTACTTTGGCACTATTGTCCGTGGAATCTCCCACGGCAACGACCACTTCGGATGGTTGCGGTCGCAACGCATGTATTTGTACGAGCAAAAGCTCTATATTTTCCTCTTCGTTCAACGCCGGAATGACAATCGCGCAGGCGCTCGTTTTCTTCTTCTCTCTTCGCTTTCGTTGTTGTTGTTGGTCGCCATCATTTTCTTCTGTATTATTAGCATCGTCGTACGACGGTTCGTGCAATTTATCGAGCGCAGATATCACGGCTTGTCTAAAAAGTAAAGCGAGGAGAAGAAACTTGAATAATCCGTTGAATCTATCGCTGTAATCATCGTTGTCGTCGTCGTCGTCCTCTCTTTTTTTATTACTTCCTCCGAACCAACTGCCTCCTCCTCCTTTTCCTCCTCCTCTTCCTCCTCCTTTGCTCAAATCGTTATTATCGTTGGTGCCATCGCCAATATCAACTATCACAGGTTCAAACGACGATGATGAAGATGCACCAGTCGATATCCTATCGCTCTTGCGTTCCATCGTCCTCTTCTTCTTTATCTTTCCATCAGCTGAAGAGAACAAAAAGGAAGTTTTTTTTCTAACAACCTCCTTCGTTCTTCCTTCGCGTCGTTGATGCTTTTGATGACTGACAAGGCATTGTCCGAGCGCTGATGCGACGGCCCGCGACAACGACAACGACATCGCGTCGTGCGTCTCTATTCCTATCCTTATCAATTCTCTCTTTCTCTCTTTCTCTCTCGCGAGAAACTTGAGACGAAAAAGCTCTCACGACCAAGTCCGTTTCCCGGTCGTTGAGATGATTTTATTTGTCGTCTTTCACGTCTTAAAATCATGAGGAGGAGAAAGACGAAAGAGCATCTTCACAAAAAAAGCACCAGTTTTCTTTCGCAGTTGTTTTTACTTGTGTTTCGATTGAAGAGATGTATACCTGTTGTGCTCATCACTCGTTCCGCGCGGCTCCTCGCTTTCTGCCGCCGCGCGTAAATAAGAGCAACGCTAAACGCAGAAACAAAGGGAGAAGAATATCGACGACGGCAAAGTTTGGTGAACCGAGAAACTTTGACGAAGACGGCGTCGGCGGCGGCGACGGCGACAGGGATTTTTATAACAACAACAACAGGCGCCAACAACATCAAAACAATTCTTCTTGGAGAGAAGATGGACGACGAACAATGAGGGGAGGAGACAGAGGAGCGCGAGAATTCGATGGCAGACGCAATGGGGACAGAGATTTCAGGAGAGATGACTTCGACAGAGGACGCGGAAGCGCGCGATTCGGAGGAGGAGGACGAGGAGGAGGACGCAGAGGAGGAAGAATCGGCGGCCGGGGAAGAGGTCGTTACGGGGAAGGACAACGAAGAGATAGAAATGAAAATTTTAGCAGCAATAACAGAAGCAACTCGAGGGAAGGAAATATAAACCCATTCAAAGTTATGGTAGGCAACCTCTCCTACAGCACGACAGACGAGAGCTTAGGTCGAGCTATGGAACGTTTTGGCTACGTCGCAAACGCTCGCGTCGTCTTGGACAGAGAAACCGGCCAATCGAGAGGCTTTGGTTTCGTAACTTTTGAAGACGAGACATCCTGCGCGGAATGCGTAGAAATTGGACCAGGGATGCGAATAGACGACCGCGAAGTTAAAGTAGAAGCGTCAATTGACAAGAATTACGTCCCAACACCTTCGTTTTCAAGCGCTACCAATTCTCAGCGCAGGTATAACAATTTTGACGGCGACGACGACGACGAAGAAGAAGAAGAAGAAGAAGATGACAAGAATCATGCACACAACGACAGGTTCTCGGCACCCGCGATGATGCGTGTTCTCGATCGACCGTCGCCTTCGTTCCTCAATAGTGCTCGAGAAACGAGAAACCGAGGAGGTTTTGCCGCCGATGACGCCGACGACGCCGACGAAGAAAGGTCCGCCAATACCAACGCAATGTCCGAGGATGAATTTGAAGATTGGGTGCTAGAAGGATTAGAAGACGATCTTGTAGACTCAAGGCGACAAAATAGATCAGATAATGGGCCGTACGGTGACCAAAACGATGAGGCGCGAGAATATGTGCCCACATTACTCGCTAAATACGTCGAAGATGATTTTGAGCCAGAAATGTTTGTTCGAGAGCCGGACGACCCGGATGAGTATTTTTTCTACTCCGGTGCAAAGTTCAAAGATATTGGAGCTTCAGAATTGATCGTCAATGCTCTCGAAAGCCGCATGAACATTTCACGTCCTTCACACATACAAGCGCAAAGTTTCAAGATACTCCTTCACGATCATAGTGACTCCTACGATGAGGAGAGCTCTGTGGCAAATGACGATGAAGGTGCGAATCATGTTCTACTCGCCGACCAAGCAGGGAGTGGTAAAACGTTGAGCTACTTATTACCACTTCTTCAAAGGTTAGAGCGGCTCGAACGAGATTCTGGAATGAGTGTTTCGAAGCGTCCACGCGCGCTCGTTTTAGTTCCAACTTCGGAATTGGCGAGACAAGTAACTGAAGTTGTCAAAGAACTTTCGAAAGGTGGCGTCCGAACGAGATCGATGATTGCGACTGGTGGTGCTTCTGATAGAACAAAAATTAACCGCGCAGAACAATCAACTCGCGATTTGACCGCGAAGTTTACGTTGACGCAAACAAAAACTTTAAAGAGTGGCGTTGACATCGTAATTGGAACTCCAGGACGCATTCGGTACTTGTGTGAAACGGGTAGAATGGAGTTGGATGATTTAGATAGCATTATTTTGGATGAATGCGATGTACTACTGGGAGATGCGTTTGAATTCGCGTCTCAAATCAAACCGATTAAAGATCTTGCCAATCCAACAAGTACGCGATTCGTGTTGGTAACGGCAACGATTCCCGATCAAGTCTTGCGCGAACTTAAGCAGTTCTTTTACCCGCAAGATCCCCGCGTTATTCAGGGACCAGGATTACATCGCCCGTCTGCGGGTACGCTAGAGCGGCTCGTCGACTGCTCTGGTGGTGACGTCTCGGACGAACAAAGCGGGTTTTATCGTAAATATGCCGCGCTCATGAAAATTTTGAGGGACGACATACTCCCGTCTACCGCTGGAACTACTGCTAAAACGAGCAAGAAGAAATCGGCGTCGCGAACGTTACTGTTTTGCAATAAGATTGAAACCTGCCGTAAGTTGGAAAATCTACTCATCCGAAGCGACCCAGACGGTGCCAGTTACAAAGTGCTACCCTATCACGCCGCGTTGAGCCGCGAGAAAAGGGACGAGAATCTACGCAAATTTCTCGGGCGAAGAAGTTCGAGCGAAAAACAGCGAGGCGAGTTTACCGTCGACGACGACGACTCAACGCCGCAATTATTAATTTGTACAGACAGAGCTTCTCGAGGATTAGACGGTAAAAAAATTAAGCACGTGGTATTGTTTGATTTCCCGCGCGATCCATCAGAGTACGTCAGGCGCGTTGGAAGAACTGCTCGCGGCGCGTTGGGAACTGGGACAGTGACGGCACTCGTAATAGGGAGACAATTAAAGTTGGCCAGAGAAATCATGCGACGAAACTCCAGAGGCGATCCGGTTGAAGGTACGCCTACTACGACATGAACGAGTGAATATCCGTCACAGGGACTGATGATATCCGGAGAGTGTTCGAGCGTTTCATGTACATAATAATTCGAATACAAGTTTGTTTTTCTTAAAAATCCCTCTCTGGTACTCTTTTATTATGTGAGTGGTTTCATATTGAATCCATAATCCATCCTCGTTTCATCGAAACGTTTTTTTTTCGTTTTGATTTTTATTTCTTGGTCCACATCCAATACGGATTCATGCACCCTTCTTTGCACACGGGCATGCAGTTACACACGGCTTTATACGCCAGATTGCGATAAACGGCGTCTCCGGCGCCATCGTTCATATTTTTGCGCATGTGATACTCCCTACGCGATGAAAAAGGAGAAGAGAATTTGAGAATGAGTGAAGAAAATATGGAATTGCCCTTTTGCATTTGACAGCAGGGAAAAAAGGAAAAAGAAAAGCGCGCGCACCAGTGGTCTTCCTTGATTTCTTCGTCAGCCGCGGCTTCAAAAATGTCGGGTCCTTGGTTGTATTCTTCGTCGTCGCTTTCGCTTTCTGAGTCGGACGTCATGGCGAATTGGATTTTGATGTATCGATTATTTGTGTAATAATAATAATTCTGAAGAATAGAAAAAAAACGCTTGCTTTGTGTTTTTTCCCTTCGCTGATGAGATCAAAAATCTCTTTCTCAAAACAAAAACACACTTCAAAAGTTCGCGCGCGTTTAAAGTCTTCACACAGCATCGTCGTTATCATCATCGTCCTCTTTATATTGCTCCTCTGATACGGCACTTTTTATTTTCAAATCAAAAAAATGATTGGTTATGATGATACAAACGATCGTCGAGTGGGGCTCCCTAGAGGTCCGGAAGTGTTTGGAGCAACGGAAATAGATGACGAACGAGATCAGTTAAAGAATAAGATTTTGGAGTTTGAGAAGCGAATAGACAAAAACAATAAAGAACACGTTGATATGCTGGAAAAAATGCGGTTGGAAACGAGAGAACTCGAACGCTTGAGAGGCGTTTGGTCAGAGAGGGGATTACCGGGTGTCTCTCGCGATTGGAACGTTCAAGAGGCAAAAACCAAGACAGAACCACCTCACATGCGGTTGGAATATAGAGAGTACATCGATTACAAAGAAGTTGAAAGGAAACGCGAGAGTAGTGGGCCAGATCGGCATTTGGTTACAAAAATGACGAAACGCGAAGGCGTAGACGATGTTCTTGCCAGAGCTTTACCGTCGACTGTATCAAAGTCTCATGGCGATTCTTCTTCTTCCCCTTCTTCTGCGCTGAAATCAAAATCGAAAAAATAATAGTAAACGAAAACACCGGCCGCGCCTCTTTCGACTCTTAATATACTAATATAAATACAATTAATTTTACTCAACTATTTGAAAAATCTCCCGTGCTAGCTCTATATGAAATTGCGGGTTTGACGTTTGCGTTATAGCGCCGCACAACGTTGCCAATAGAGATACTGAAAGAGTCGCGTAAAGCAACTGGAATTCAGACTCCTCGATTTCTCGGTTCACTTCTCCTCTATGACACAAAACATAAAATCTAAAAGCAAATATAAATGCGAATGTTGTTGGTAAGCGAATCAGTAAAGGTGGAGTTGCAGCTAAATTGAGCAAATTGGCGTGCAAACTAAACGCATCACCAAAGGCCTGCGCTGGCGCGTATAATAGCATCGTCAAGCAGACTTTTTCTAGAGCTTTCATCGTCGGCGTCTTTGGTCCCTTCTCGACGACTGGATAGTCATCCTCTGACAGTTCGTACGCACCTAGCATTGCAGAAAATCCAATCCAGGTAAAATTCCACGCCGTGGCTGAAATCATAGAAGCAATGCTATTTGGTGTGGGTGATTCGATAGGTGCCAGCCAGCCAGGAAAGTCGGGAGAGATGGATACTTGAACAGCTCGTGATATCAGCTCCAGAATCCATAAAAGACTCATCTCGCCAAGAATCAACTGAACATCAGTCACGCGTATATCCAATCTAATGTCGTCGTTGTTGGTGATGGTGTTTTTGTTTTTGCTGTTTTTGTTTGTTGTTGTTTTCGTTCGTTCGTCGTTCTCTTCATTATTACCGCTGCACCTGAGTAACTTTCTCGTCGCACACGTTTTCATTTTCTTTAGCTTTCTCGCAGCGCGAAAAGAAGAAGAAAAAGAAGAAGAAGAAGAAGAAGAACAGTAGCGACAGGTCTGACTTTGCAACGCTTTCAACGGCGACATCATCGTCATCGTCATCGTCATCATTTTTTTCGTGTGTTCTCCACCGCTAATATTAACAACACCACTTTCATCATCATCTTTTATGAAGACGAAGGACGAGAAGTAAAATTTCTCCTCATCATGCTTGCTTGTTGTTTGTTTTTTTTCCTTCTTCCTCCTCTGTCTGTCTTTTTGTCGTACTTCCCGCACACAAAAAGTCACACACGATGTCAGTCACAGACGATGCGACGATGATGGATGCGTCGGAGAAAGAAGGACTTCAACATCATTCATCGCCTTCTTCCTCATCCCTACCGGGGACTGAAGTCTTTAATTACGTCGTCACCGCGCATAAACCGACGGCTGTATCCTATTCATGCGTGGGACATTTCACGCATTTGGAGAGACAAAATTTGATAGTTGCACGATCCAATCGGATTGAGATTTACCTCTTGACCGAAGAAGGATTAGAACCAGTTCTGGAGACGACGGTTTATGGACGCATCGCTATGCTTAAGCTGTGCGAAGGAAGAAAAAATGGTGACAGAGAAAACATACCAGGTCGTCTCGTCGTCGTTACGGAAGACCGATACTCGCTCGCCGTTTTGTCGTACGATGCGGCAACCAACACGCTTCGAACGGTTTCGAGTGGCGATGTTTCCGATTTGACTGGACGACCAGTCGAACACGGCATGCTCGGCGATATCGATCGAAATGCCAGGGTTATCGCTTTACACATTTACGATGGTTTAATAAAATTTATTCCGTTCGATGAGAACGGAAACTTGTTACAAGCGTTCAACGCCAACCTGAACGAACTCAAAGTTTTGGATTTCGTTTTTCTTCCGTCGACGTCATCGTCGACATCTGGGATCGCAATAGACGCGAGTGAATACGGTAATAATAATAATAATAATAATAACAACAACGCATCGGACATGAATATAACATCGTCGAACGTTTCGAGCTTGACGAGGAGTATCAATCGGGAAAACGCTGGGGGCGGCGGTTTGAGTTCAATGCCAGTCATAGCGGTTTTACATAAAGACGTGAAGGACGAACGGCACGTCTCGACTTATCGCGTAAACTTACGTGATAGAGATTTAGAACCAGGTCCATTTGAACAGCGCGAAGTTGAAATAGGCTCAAAGAAACTGCTTGCTTTATCCTCTCCCATTGGAGGTTGCGTGGTCGTTGGCGAAGAAACGATTGCGTATTTAAATGAACCCGCGGGAACGATGGATGACCACGAAAACAACAACAACAAGAATAACAACACCGCAACGAAGAATGCTACAAGTACGTTGAGCAATAATGCAAACAGTAATGTCATGTTTCGCGGCGAGAACAAGTCGTCTACGTCGGCTTTAGTACGAGCTATTACTACTCCAGATTTGCTCATGTTTTCTTCAGCGTGTCTGATTCCTTCGGACGAGAATGTTTCGAACCAGCTCGTCGATAGATTTCTAATCGCGGACGAAGACGGCGATTTGTACCTGTTGATGCTGAGCAAAGGCACGACATCGACGATGAGCACTTCCATTGTTTCGAAGTTGACGATAGAAAGGTTAGGTAAAACGTCCTCGGCATCTGCAATGAGTTATCTCGACAACAGTGTGGTTTTCATTGGAAGCGCGTATGGAGATTCCCAAATAATTAAACTGCACACGGAACAAGTCAATACCATGATGTCAGCTTCGAACGAACTACCAAGCTACGTCGAAGTTTTGGAGGAGTTTACCAATCTTGGTCCTATCGTAGACTTTTGCGTCATGGATTTAGAGCGTCACGGTCAAGGTCAACTCGTCACGTGTTCGGGGGTAGGCACGAGCGGATCTTTACGCGTTATTCGGAATGGAATCGGAATCCGAGAACAGGCTCAGATTTCACTCTCAGGGATTAAAGGTCTCTACTCGTGCAAGCGGGACGAAACGATGCCTTTGGATTCCTATTTGATTGTGTCGTTCATCGCGGAAACGCGGATATTAGCAATAAACGATAACGACGAGTTGGAAGAGGCAGTGTTCCCAGGATTTGACGCATCTTCCCAAACGATTGAATGTGCAAATATTTCTGGAAATGTGATCTGTCAAGTCACAAGTAAAGGCGTTTACGTTTGCGATGCTTCGTCGGGAGAACTTGTCGCTTCATGGGTGCCGTCTGACGAGAGTCCTATAACTGCCAGTTCAGCGTCAGAGAATACCATAGCCGTCGCCACTGTCGGTGGTAATCTTCATTACCTTTCTTTTCAAGGTGGGAAGATTTCAGAGACTGGAAAAATGACTTTCGATGCTGAAATATCTTGCATCGATAAAACGCAGTGCGGCGATCGTAACGTCTGTGCGGTTGGATTGTGGAGCACGAAGGTTTTGCTGGTCGAATTAGGATCGGGGATGAAAGTCTGTCACACAGAAAATTTATCTCTCGATGTCGTTCCAAGGTCGACGTTATTTTGCTTCTTCGAAGATACAATCTATTTACTCACCGGTCTCGGTGACGGGCACTTAATAACAAACGTCGTCGATTCTTCGAGCTCAGCCGGAGGATTTGCGTTGAGTGATCGAAAATCTGTTTCCCTTGGCACGCAACCGGTTACTCTGAAATTATTCAAGTCTCAGCATTCAATGCATGTCTTCGCGGGATCGGATCGGCCGACGATTATATATTCCAACAGTAAGAAGCTCGTCTACTCAAACGTGAACTTGAACGAGGTTTTGCACGTGGCACCGTTTAATTGTGACGCTTTTCCGGATGCGCTAGCTTTAGCCAGCGGCGAACATTTGACGATTGGTGCCGTCGATGATATTCAGAAATTGCACATTCGTACGGTTCCGCTGCGCGAACAACCTCGTAGAATTGCGCATCAACCGGAAACAAAAACTTTAGCGGTGCTTACCATGAAAGAGAGCGATGTTCCTGGGCAAGAAGAAGAGTTTTTCGTGCGATTATTCGACGATAAAACTTTTGAAACTTTGGCAAAATATCCCCTCGAACCGAACGAGAACGATGCAAGTATTATTTCGTGTTCTTTTGACGGGGACGACGATATATATTTCGTTGTCGGAACGGCTTTTGCGGACCCTCATTCGGAGCCTGAATCTTCTCGAGGACGCATACTAGTTTTCAAAGTTTCGAACACATCGTCGAGTGGCGGTGGAAACGCTGTTGTCAACGGGAATGACCACGGCGACGGCCGCGCTTCCGCGTCCTCGTCTGTGCTTCAAAAGAGTCTCACGCTCGTCTGTGAAAAAGAAACCCGGGGTGCGGTGTACAATTTGAATGCCTTTTGCGGTAAGCTACTCGCCGGTATCAATTCTCTGGTGAAATTATTCAACTGGGGCGTTTCCAAAGAAAATAAACGCGAGTTAGTGCACGAGTGTTCTCACATGGGACACATCATCGCACTCAAGGTTGAAACGAAAGATAATTTGATCGTCGTTGGTGATTTGATGAAGTCGATAACGCTGCTGCAGTATCAGCGAGAATCCGGCAGGATTGAAGAAGTCGCACACGATTTTAGCTCGAATTGGATGACGGCGGTCGAGATTTTAGACGATAACACATATCTCGGAGCTGAATCTAGTTACAACTTGTTTACCGTTCAGCGGAACGCGGACGCAGACACAGAAGATAAACGCGGGACGCTAGAGCTTTGCGGCGCCTTCCACTTGGGAGATTCCGTGAATAGATTCAGACGCGGTAGTCTGGTCATGCGCATGCCAGATCTAAGCGACGATACGAGCTCCTTGTCTGAAATCTCCACTTGGCTATTTGGCACGATCTCTGGTGGTTTAGGCGTCGTTGCGACTTTACCGAAACGCGATTTCATGTTACTTAACAAAGTTCAAGAAGCCATGCAAAAGGTAGTTACCGGAGTGGGAAACTTTAGTCACTCTGACTTCAGAAGTTTTCACAACGTGCAGCGAAGCGTAGAGATGCGAAACTTCATCGACGGTGATTTGGTCGAAATCTTCTTAGATCTATCCAAAGAAGATCAAGTCGCGGTGTCTGAACTGTCTGGAGTTTCGAATTCCGAGGACTTGGTAAAGAAGATTGAAGAAATTTCTCGTCTCACGCACTAAAGAAGAGGAAGACGAAGTAGAAAAGTACTGTACTCATTTGTAAAAAGAATTCAATAAAAACACAAGCTACTACTTCGCCATCCAATAAATTAAGACTAATGCCGAGCATATGGCACACACGGCGCTGAGAACAATCGCATCCTTGTTCTTTTTTCTCTTGATAGCTACAAGTAAATTGTTCACCACCGGGAATTTACTCCCCGCCGTGGCGAGCGCGCTAATCGTGTTATTGAAAATTCCCCTCTGCTCGTACAACGCGCTCGCCGTATTTTGTGCAACGCCAATCGCATCGTCTACTGCGATTGATGAGCTCAAGATTGAGTTTCTCTCTCGCATTGCTGCGGAAGAGTTACTCTCATCCCCTCCTCCTAAAGCGCCGTTACTTCCCCGGTGTCTTCCCTGTAACAACGAAGCGTGTTCTCGCTCTTGCTCTATGTAATCTTTCATTCGTCTGAACTCGTGATTGAACTCTTTCGCAACGTCTCTATGTCTCGCTAACGTGTGCGTTCGAGTATCCGAAGAAGCGTTCGCTCCGCTATGAATGGATGATGCCAAAGCTCTGGTCACGTCTGACAAACGCGTTAACAACGCCTCGATCTCTCCTTCTTTCGATGCGATGACATCAAAGTTTCCCTCAATTTTGTTCGTCGCCGTGTTGGGGTACTGATTATACCCACCACTACCACTCATACCGCCACCGCTAGACGTCGACGTTGTCGCGTTGTTGGTACCAACCCCGGCAAGTTTTGAAAGCGAAGCGAGGTTCGCATCAATTTCATTCTCCAATTTCCTCGCCTCTTTTCTCAACTCTTCCCACGCCGTCGAAGGAACTTTCATCTGTCCGTCGCGATACAAATGTTGTTGTTGCTGCTGTTGTTGTTGTTCTTTTCCTTCTTTTTCTTTCTCTCCTCCGATTCCTCGAAAATGCTGATTTTGCATGTATGCACTTTCTCGGACGAAGAACACACTTTGCGCGTGCAATAATTGTGCAGGTCGGTTTGAGAAACTTTTTGGCAAAAAGGAAGAAAATTTAGAAAAAGAAGAAGAAAAAGAACACGAAGACGAGGACGAAGAAGAAGGAGAAAAAGTGTGTTCGGATGCGAGGGAAAGAACGAGAGGAAAATAAGGGAAATAATGGAAGGCGAGGAGTTTGAGCATCGCGACATTCAAGCAAATACCAAAAGATAAAATTTACACTCTACTATTAGCTTCGCGATCCTCTCTATTTTTTGTTTCTTTCGAATGTTTACGTCAAAATGCTTTAATTAAAGAATGAACAAGAAATTTACATTTAATGCATCATTCCGCTTAGGCGATGACCATCTTGATGGCGTGGATCGTGGCGTTGTCGACCTTGATGTCGTTCTTCTTGAACGGGAAGTCAGCCGGGACGATCTTCTTGCCAGTGATGGTTTCGAATTCCTTGCCCGCAGCCATGTCCGCCTTGGTAACCGTGCCCTTAACGACGTGGTTCTTGCAGATGTCACCCAAGCCATCCATCTTCACAAATTCCATTCTGGTAACACCCTTGGACTTGATGAAGTCCCCGAAGGCATCGTCATCGGCGGCGAAGACCGTGATCGGGCCTTCTTGCGTGAAGACGTCTTCCTCGCCGGCGGCGGAGATGGCGGAACCCATCATGGAGTAAGACGCGGCCTTGCAGATCATACCTAGATAAGAGAGTAACAATTAGTACTAATTTTTACGATTATTATAATAAAGTCCGTACCGAAGGCATCGTTGTTGAAGGATCGGCCCCCTTCTTCACCACCTGTTGTTATAGTTTTGTAAAGAGATTTTTGTGGTCAGTGGATTTTTGACACCTTAAATATTGATATCTTTTTTCGGAGAGGAGAAAGAGGACGATCCCGAGAGCTCTCTCTCTTCTTCCCTCCTTCTTAAAGGTTGTGCGCTCTCTTTGGATATCAAAGACAGGGCAGAACCAAAGAAGAAGTCAAAGAAGAAGAAGAAGACAAAGAAGGAGAAGATCCAACACGCTTTCGAATCCTTCTTCAATCGAAGGAAGCAGACGATCTCTCCTTTTCTTCACGCGCGGGAAAAAAACAGATAAAATCCATCTCTCTCTTCTTCTTTATCCATCGAGAGACAAAATTTGTGGATTAGTTCTCTTCTTCCTTGAAAAATTGTTCTCTCCTCTAAAGCGTACCTTTGCCGTGGGCAATCTTCGCCGAGACGACGGTGGATCGTTGTTGCTTGTTGGCGACAACTTTGGAGACGACCTTGGCGCCGGCGATTTGGGATTGTAAAGCGAACATTGTGTGTGTGTGTGTGTGTGTGTTTGTATGCGTTAAAAAGTGAAGCTTGAGATGGGTGAGGTGGAGGAAAGTTCCACGTCACTCAACTCAAAAAGCCGACCAAAAAAACTCCTTTTCCCTCCCAAAATTTTTTCTCTTCATCAAACAACAGAAAGAGACCACCCAGAACTCTTCGTTCCGTCTGTCGTCAAAAAAAAGTAAAAAGAGCAGAAGAAAGAAAGAGGAAGAAAGTGTGTTTGTTTGTTTTGTTTGTTTGTTGTCTCCCACCACCACCGTCACCTTCACCACCACCAACACCTTACCACCGGAACCAAACGCTATTCTAACCTAACAGCAAATACATGGCGGCAACGTCGCATTTTCGCACGCCTTTCAATGGCTACAGCGTTAAATTCTCGCCGTTCTTTGCCGATCGCATAGCGGTATCTGCGTCGCAAAACTTTGGCATCGTCGGGAACGGCCATCAGTACGTTTTGAGAAGAGAGTTGAACGCGCTCAATAACAACAACACGAATAACAACAACAACAATTTTCCTCACTCTGGACCGGCGACGCTTCCGCTAGTAGAGGAGGCGAGATTTGAAACCGCAGATGGGATATTCGATTGCGCGTGGTCGGAAGAATCGGAGAACGTGTTAGTCTCCGCCTCTGGCGATGGGTCCGCAAAACTCTGGGACGTATCTCGCCCACCGTTTCAAAATCCTTTGCGTTCGTTCAACGAACACGAGGCGGAAATTTATACCGTTTCTTGGAACCCGACGAGAAAAGACGTGTTTTTAACCGCGAGTTGGGACGATACTATTAAGCTTTGGAATCCGAGAGAGAATGCGCACACGCACGGCTCGTTGAAAACATTTAGAGAACACACGTATTGCGTGTACGCCGCGGAGTGGTCGCCGCACCACGCGGACGTTTTCGCCTCTGTTTCCGGTGATTGTACACTAAAAATTTGGGACTGCAGGAAAAATCACTCGACGCTATCCATACCCGCGCATGATTTTGAAGTTTTGTGCGTGGATTGGAATAAATATAACGATTGCGTCGTCGCAACGGGATCGGTCGATCGAACGGTGAAACTGTGGGACATTCGAAATCCAAAGAAGGAACTTTCTGTTTTGAGAGGTCACGGTTACGCCGTGAGACGAGTAAAAATGGATCCATTCGACGAAGATATATGTTACACCGCGAGTTACGATATGACTGTAGCAATGTGGAATTGGAAAATTAGCAACACAACTAGCATTAGTAATACTTTAGGATTAGGAGAAGGAGGAGAAAGAGGCGTTCAGCCTTCGCCGCTTTTGCGGCAGTGGCGCCACCACACCGAATTTGCGGTTGGTTTAGACGTGAGTGTTTTGAATAGAGGAGAGTTAGCGAGCTGCGGTTGGGATTCATCCGTTCAAGTGTTTAGCAATCACGGACCGGATCCGCTTCCCATTCTTTAAAGATGTTTACGTAGATACTTAAGTACTGGTAGTTTTTAAATTAATATTAAAAGAATGATTTGAACGATGAACAATTTTTTAGCTGGAGAAGTTTGACTCTCCCGGACACTTGCACCCAGATTGTTGAATGATGGCATTGGCGGCGTAGTTACCACCCTTGCAGCAATCCGCTAATTCCTTACCGTGTACAAACTGGGACAAGAACCCGCCGACGAACGCGTCTCCCGCGCCGTTCGTATCGACCAAGTCTTCTTTGGCTAGTTTGATGACGTCGTATTTCGTGACCTTGCCGTCTTTGGCGACAATAGTAGCGTCCGCACCTTGCGTGAACACGACCGTTCTCGTGCAGTGGTCGCTCGCTTTCGGCATTTGACTGATTTTCAACGCAATCTCGGCAACGTCCGTGACGCCTTCCCACTTTTGAGATTCCGCAAAGGTGACCGCTTCGGATTCGTTTCCAAACAACACGTCAACATACGGTAAAGTGTTCATCATTGCCTCCAAAAACGGCGGCACTTGCATTAGGAACGGTGCAGACAAGTTCATCATGTAACATTTCTTGTTTTCCGCGGAGTGCTTGGCCACCGCCATCATGGATTCTGGTGACACCGTCAAGAAAAAGCCGGCGCTGTAATAAAACTTGGCGTCTTCAACAATCTTCCAGTTTTCTGCTTCTTGCAAGTGCTCGAACTTGTAGTTGTTCGCCGCGTTCAACGCGGCAATCAAAGATCGCTCGCCATCTTTCACTAAAACCCCACACGTCCCCGTTGGCGTCGCTTTGTCGATCATGTACTTTGTCGTCACGCCGTCCGCTTGGCACGCTTTCGTCATCTGGGTGCCAAAATCATCCTCACCGACGCATCCGATAAAGGTCGTCGCGCCGCTCGTCTTCAACATCCACTGGCACACGCGAATAGAGTTTTGCGTGGCACCACCGGCGATGTATTCCACCGGATACTTCTCCACCATTTCTTTGTACAACGGATTGTGCTTTTCCTCGGCTAAGATGGCGTTATTCAGTTTTAACTCGTACTTGTCCAAAATGTCCTGTTCGACGACGGCGGAGATATCTAAAAGGGGATTACCCATGCCCAATAAAATACTCATTTTTTGTCGTTGTGTTGATTAATTATGTGTGAAAGAATATGAAGAATATATTGTTAATGTTGTTCGTGATACTGTGTGGTAATGTTCTCGTATCTGTGTTGACGAGCGCGCAGCAAACGTGAGTACTTTTAGTGACGACGATGAGTTTTCTTTTTCTTTTTCTTTTTTGTGTTCTTTGTGTGTGGCTGTGATTAGAGCAAGAACACTTTTTTCAGTCGTCAGAGCATTGTGTGTTCAACAACTGAAGAGAGAGAGGAAAACATCATCATCATCATCATCATCATCATCACAATTAATAAAATAATTTAAAAACGAGAAGAGTCTGCGACGCGATATGCCACCACACCCGTCCAAAGAGGAAAACGACGACGGTGCTCTTCCACTACCACCACCACCACCTCCTCCTCCACCTCCTGAAGAGGACGCGCCGGCGTTGCGCTTCGGTACCGGGTTGAACAACAACAACAACAACAACAACAACAACACGAATTTTAACAACAACAACAACAACGAAAAAGAAGAAAACAAAGCGAAAAAATTGTCCGAAGATGGTTCTTGGCAGTGCGACTCGTGTTCAAACACAAACTTCGCGTGGAGGAAAACCTGTAAACGATGCGATTTACCGAAATCTCAAAAAGTGAAAGACGAGGAGAAGAAAGCCGCGGCGGGATGGTTGTTAGACGGCGTGGACGATCCGACCAACAATCGAATTTTCGTCAAAGGATTCGACCCAGAGACGACGACTTCGGACGATTTGAGAGAGTTATTCGGCGGCATCGGGATGATTTCGAGAGTACGTCAACGCACGGGATTTCCCGATCAGTGGCCTTGGGCGGTAAAGATATACTCAGACGAGTCCACGGGAAAGAACAAAGACGAGTGCACGATTACCTACGACGATCCAATGGCTGCGCAGTCCGCGCCCGGGTTTTACGACGGATACGACTTCAAAGGGAAGAAGATTAGCGTTTCCTTAGCGACGAAGAAGAAAAGAGAAGAGGATGATTTTAGTAGAGATAACAACAATAATAATAACAATAACTACGACGGTGGTAGAGGTCATAACAGTTATGGTGCGAGAGGTTCCTATGGCGGCGGTGGCGGTCGGGGTCGTGGAGGACGAGGCGGCGACGGATGTCGGATCTGTGGTCGATCCGGGCACTTTGCGCGCGAATGCCCGGATAATCGAGGCGGCGGCGGTCGAGGTGGAGGCTATGGAAATTACAACAGAGGTGGTGGTGGAGGACATTATCGTCGCGACCGGCCGTATTAAATCAGAGATTCATTGTTAGAAGAAATTAATTTCCAAGTATATTTTTACATTACATGCGTGATTCTATTTGTAGTGTGCGTTGTTAGTATTATTGAAGGCTTTTTATACACCCAAAACGCGTTGTTGATACCTAATCCAACTCAAATATCTTCAAGTTACCGCGAGAATTGGACGCTAACAGTCGCTGACCATCAGGAGACCACGCGACGCTCGTGACGAACGCGCCCTTGTCGTTCGTGAGAACGGGTTTGATGCCGCCGCATAAACCAGCCGTGGGACCTCCCTCTCTCAATCCACAACCAGGAGTCATTCGCATGAACGAGTGTCCCGCAACCGGTAGCGGTGCAAACTTTGCGTACATTCGAACCGTATTATCTTCAGAGCCGCAAGCGATTCTACCATCACTCGTGACGCTGAGACCGACAAAATTTTTCTCGTTCACGTGTCCGGTGTACGTGCGAAGACAAACACCTCGCGATCCTTTCACGTCCCATAGTCTGAGCAAAGAGTCCGTGGATGCCGAAACAAGCTCATTACCCATCCATCTCACATACGATACTGCTTTCTTGTGCGTTTCCAAAGTCAACATCGGCATCACCGCGTTTCGAAGATCGTAAACGTGTACTTTGTGATCTGCTGAGCCGACTGCGATCAGATTTGAGTCCATGCGAGAAGAGTTCACCGAACATATGTTTGCTTGATTCGGATCATTAATCACCATGCACTCTCGCCTTTGCGTGATTGACCAGACTCGAGTTGTGCCATCGTCCGAAGCTGATAACAGACGAGTTGGATCGATCGGAGAAAACTCAGTCGACCAAACCCGTTTGGTATGATTCTTCAATCGCATGGTTTCCATGCCTTTCTGGACGTCCCAGATTTGCATCGCGCCGTCATACGTCGCAGATGCCATAACCGGCTTCACGTACGGATTGAAACTGATTGACGACAACTTTGAGCTCGTGGAAAGTTCAATGGCTGGACAATGCACGGCGTTGCCCAACTGCATGACGGAGGCAACCTCGTAAATACACAGCCGCTTCGAAATACCCGCGGTAGCGAACAAGTCGCCGTCGCGATTCCACGCGGTAGAACACACCATATCGCTCGAACCACCGACTAAATCTCCGCACCCCAGCCTAGCGACGACTCGAAATCGCCACTTTCGCGTTACGCGAGTTAAACAGCTGCCAAATTCTTTCAAATCATCCGTTAACTGTTCTTCAACGTTTGTGCGTTTGATCATGTTTGAAATCCATTTTTCGTCGTCTTTCACCGATCCTGCGCGACCGGTATTGTACTCTCCACTAAATCCACCGCGCGCGAGTTGAAGAGCATGGTTTTTGCACGATTTCGCGTATGCTTGAAATAACGTTTCTTCCAAAGATTCAAATACAATTTTCGGCAAGTCGTCAAAGGGCACGTGATCGAGAGCGCGCTGCGACTCTGGAGGTTGCCTTGCCCACTTTTCGCTGTTAAGTGCGCCGGGAACATCTGAAGAGTTGTGAATATTGTTATTACTTTCACCCCGCTTTCTTTTCGAGTTGCTGCGAGTAGAAATTCCTTGTTTTCCGGCGGGGAGCAACTTTGACAGCGCATTTAAAACGTTCAATTCCCGCTGCGTTTTTTCGTACTCGCGTTGGCGGGATTTTTCAATCGATTTAAGAACGTCGATGATTGTTTTCAACTCGTTCGCCTTTCTCTCGGAGTCCACGTTCAACTCGCGGTCAACGAGCGTAGCTTTCGAAGGCATCGACGTAGAAGATGATGACCGGCGGTGTCTCAGAATTTCTAGTTGCTTCAACGCGATATCTCTCACAGATTGCGCCGATACTCGATGGCGAGGATCTCTCGATATCAATTTTCTGAAGGTTTCCGCCATTTCCGGGTGTAACTCATCGATGTGCGTGATTTCTTTTTCATTGAACCAAGCGCGCGGATTCTCAGAACTAGAGCCAACGTCGAACATATCTTTCCAAAACATTTCGGATACGAGGGCACCGAGAGAAACGAGTTCAGATTTGATGGTGTTTGGAAGTTCATTTTCACTCGGAAGAGTTTCGTACAAAACTTCGCGACGTTTCATCACCGGTTGTTGTTTCGATCCTCTCGCCATTCTGTTCCTATTACTTCTTGCGTTCATCTCTTCTTTATCAAATGCTTTGATATCTCCTTGCGGAGAAATCAACAATCTCGAAGGATTGACGCCACCGGAGCAGAAACCGCGCTCGTGTTCGTTCGCTAGAATCGCCGCAGTTCTAGCTAACACATGAAATTTCGTTTCATCACTCATCGTTCTGAATGCGTTCGAATCGAGCCAATTTCTAACTGAAACGAACGACCTCGACTTCTCCAAGCCTTGTATCGGTGGCGCTAAAACAAAGTTACTATCATCGTGACTACTGAGTGAGGATGGAGAAGAGTGGTGGGCTCCGGGAGATCCTCCATGGGATCTCGACGACGACGACTTTTTCGCAAGAGAAGAATTTTGTATTAACCGTTTCTCTGTCTTCGCTTTATTCTCCCTCAATATTAACTCCGATTCTTCTTTCTTCCTTCGCACTATTTCTGCATCTTTGGTCTTATTAGCTCGATTATTGGCGCGCGGAAGATCCACCTCCATCGGCACTTCGACATCGGCATTCTCGACTCTTCTTGTTTGCGCGGGCGGATTACGCGCGTTCGCGTTGTTCTTTGAGTCGTTCATGTCCTTGTTATTTTTCGTCGTTTTCTTCGGTGTCGTAGAAGCAGTTTTTGCCGCTGCGGTGGTAGCAGCAGTAGCAGTATCAGTAGCAGTAACATTCGAAGGATTTCTTTCTTTATTGTTATTGGCGATGCTCTTGAGTAAAAGCATCGACAAGAAATTCTCTCTCGAAGAGTCTCGCGAAAGCGATCTAGGATGACTATTTTTGTTGTTGTTATTGATGTTGCTTTTATTGATGGCGGTGGAATTGTTGTTCATCGTGATGTTGTTGTCGTTATTTTTGCTGCTATTATTCTTATTCTTACTGTTGTTGTCGTTGTCATTGTTGCCGCTATTGCCGTTACTGTTCATCAAAAGATCGGATTCTGAGTTTAATCGCCTCGGGACGTTTGGCACGCCTTGGAACATTTCTTCTTTACCGAGCATACATATCCCGTCGTCTTCGTTATCTTCATCTAACTCTTCGCCGTATTCGTTCAGTCTCGGAACCGTCTGCGGTGCCGCCGAGTACTGCTTCCTCCACACGTGCTGCCATAAAAGTTTCACTTGTTTCACCGTGACTGGTTTGAGTAAATAATCATCCGCGCCGCTTCGCACGCACTCAAAGACAATTTCCGAGTGTTGATTGGCAGACATCATGATGACGGGTAACTGAGAAAATTGCGAGTGATGTCGCACGTGTTGGAGTAACTTTGGCCCGTCGATATCGGGCATCATCACGTCCGTGAGCAATAAGTTAAACTCAGTGCCTCGACGCAACAACTCGATGGCTTCGGCGCCACTCTCACACGTCGTCACCCGGTATCCACACTTTCTCAGAACCTGTGACGTGACCGCACGACAGATTCTCTCGTCGTCCACGACTAAGACGTGGATCATAGGCATTCCATTACTGTTCGTGTTGTTCATGCGATCATCTTCCGCAGCGATTGTCCTTGTCGTCGTCCTTGTCGTCGTCGTCGTCCTCGGCGTTGTTCTTCCCGTTTCCGCCGACGTCATCACGCGCTGCTGCTGAGAGGACGACATAAATTTTTGCCCTCTTTCCTTTTCGACGACGACGACGACGAGGACTTATTAGGCTGACGTAGTTTGTTCTGAGAATTCCTTTCTTCTTCGCGCCACTTTTTCACCCCGCGTTCTTACTACAACCCGGGCAAGACGAAGGAGAAAATGCGCCTCTTCTTCTTTTCTCTCTCTCTCTCTCTCTCTTTACGTACCTTTGTGTGCGCTTTCCACAGTAAGTAAGTGTTCTCTTAAACAACTTTCCAGGGGAGCGTGACACGACACTCAACAAAATGTGTCGACTTCTCCCTCGCTTTTTTTGGGTTTGGGGAGACTTTTAAGGGAGAGATTTTGAGGGTTGTGACGTCGTCGAACAGGTGGCAAAAACAACAAGAAATCTCTTTTCCAAAAAGAGAAAAATCTTGAGGTGGAGGTGGAGAGAGGTGAAAAGAAAACAACAGTCACCGGCCGTGGTGGTGAAAACATCCATCTTTCTCTCTCTTTCTGTATCCACACACACACCGAATTCCTCACTCTTATTTCGCACACAATGGCTACTTTTTCCGCCGCCAAGGTACGCATATAACGCAATTCTTTTCTTCTCGCGCTCGTCTGCTGTTCGCGTCGGAGGTTCCCTCCCGCGTTTTCGCCCGACGCGTTATTTTTCTCCGCTAATCATCGAAAATGGATGTGTGCCTAAAAAAAAGAAATTTCTCGCTCCCCGCAAAGGGGAGTAATCGTAAATGATGACAGAAAATTGCGCGCGCGACAAAAGCGCGCGTACGAATTCTCCTCCGTCTCTCTCTCGCGCGAAATTTTAAACGCGACAACTGACCTCAAACTATCTTCTGAAACTCTCACAGACTACCCAACTCACGCAGTTCTCCAAGGCTGCCGGTCAGTTCAAGAACAAGACCGTCGCCAAGGTGTGTTCTTTTTTCCATCGGGCGAGTCTCGTTATCCGCTCTCTCTTCTGGTCTCTGTTTTTTTTTTGTAGAAGGCGGTTGGTGCAGAGGAGGCGAGTCCAGATCAACTTTTGCTCTGCGTATGAGAAAAAGCTCTTCTATTTTCTCTTCTTCTCCTCCTCCTCCTCCTCCTACTGTTGTCGTGGAATCGATCGGGTCTGTGTACTACGTAATAATCCTGTTCCGGTGTATAGTAGAGAAACACGCAGTTGCTCACATATATTTTCGTTTCTTCCCTTCTCACAGGCGTCTGTCAGCAACACTATCGAAGCCAAGGGCAAAACCTGCAAGGTTGCCATCAATGGCTTTGGTCGTATCGGCCGTAACTTTTTGAGATGCTGGCACGGCAGAGGCAAGGACACCTTGCTCGAAGTTGTTGCCATCAACGACTCCGGCGGTGTCAAGCAAGCCTCGCACTTGGTCAAGTACGATTCCGTCTTGGGCACGTTCGAAGCTGACGTCAAGATCGTCGACGACACGCACATGTCCATCGATGGCAAGAGCATCCAAATTGTCTCCTCCAGAGACCCGTTGCAATTGCCGTGGAAGGAATTAGGCATCGACATCGTCATCGAAGGTACTGGTGTCTTCATTGACACCCCGGGTGCTTCCAAGCACTTGACCGCGGGTGCCAAGAAGGTTGTCATCACCGCCCCGGCGAAGGGCGACGACATCCCGACGTACGTTTTGGGCGTCAACGCTGACCAATACAAGAACTCTGACAAGATCATCTCCAACGCGTCTTGCACGACCAACGGCTTGGCGCCGTTCGTCAAGGTCTTGAACGACAAATTCGGTTTGGTCAAGGGTTTGATGACCACCACTCACTCGTACACTGGTGACCAAAAGATTTTGGACGCCTCGCACAGAGACTTGAGACGCGCGAGAGCTGCGGCCTTGAACATTGTGCCGACCTCCACTGGCGCCGCCAAGGCTGTTGCCTTGGTCTTGCCGGAATTGAAGGGTAAGTTGAACGGTATCGCGTTGAGAGTCCCGACCCCGAACGTTTCCGTTGTCGATTTGGTTATCCAAACCTCCAAGAAGGTCACCGCCGAGGAAGTCAACAACGCGTTCCGTGAGTCAGCGGCTGGTCCGTTGAAGGGCATCTTGTCCGTCTGCGACGAACCGTTGGTCTCTGTCGATTTCAGATGCACCGACCAATCCACGACTATCGACTCTGCTTTGACGATGGTCATCGGTGACGACATGTTGAAGGTTGTTGCGTGGTACGACAACGAGTGGGGCTACTCCCAAAGAGTCGTCGATTTGGCTGAACTCACCGCGGCCAACTGGGAATAAGCGATGATGATGGCTTTTCGTTTGCTAAAAACTAAAACAGCTTGTTATACTATCTATATTTACAGCTAATAAAAAACTAATCCATGACGTTAGAATTCTATATATAAGTATATATTGTACCTGGTACGCGCCTCGCATAGATACATTGTATGGATGTAACGCATCGCGACAACTTTTAAAATGAAAACATGCTACGCGTGTCTGTCGGTGAATCATTTGATATTGATATTAAAAGAACAATAGTACTAACATTAATAACAATACTACTTAAAAAAATGTGTTCTTCTCCATCTTTGAATTAATTTTCATTAAATTTCATCTTGAACGTGCGCATCCATCGGCAACTCGCCGGACTTTGTGATCGTGACAGTTTCGCTCGGCGGCGTTCCGTTCAAAGCTTCGATTTTACGAACGACGTCCATACCATCCGTGACTCTTCCAAAAACGACGTGTCGACCGTCCAACCAAGAGGTGACCACGGTGCAAATGAAAAACTGCGACCCGTTCGTGTTCGGGCCGGCGTTGGCCATGGACAACGTTCCTGGACCGGTGTGCTTCAACTTGAAGTTTTCATCCGCGAACTTTTCGCCGTAAATAGACTTGCCTCCCGTGCCATCTCCTTTGGTGAAATCACCACCTTGGATCATAAAGTCTTTGATCACTCTGTGAAAAGTTGAGCCTTCGTAGCCGTAGCCTTTCTCTCCGGTCGCTAACGCTCGGAAGTTTTCGACCGTCTTCGGTACCGTGGCGCCGTACAAACCCATGGTAATTCTTCCCGCGTCTTTCCCTCCGATGGAGACGTCGAAGTAAACGGTGTTTGTAATTTTCGGTCCTTTCTTTGCTTCGACAAAGACGCCGTTGATGCCGATAAAAATGGCCAAGCACGCCAAGGCGAACGTCGCCAGCAACGCTTTGCGTGAATGTTTATTAGAAGAAAAAGAGCTCATCTTTTATATATACGTCTCGTTCTTTCTTATGAAGAAATTCAAGTTTTGAGAATTCGCGATCAAGAAAAATCTCTCTCTTCTTCTTCGTTCGTTGTTTCCAAAAACCATCATCATCATCGAAAAAGCACGACTGCAAGAAAAACAAAAATGAAAAAAAAAGAGAGACATCAAAAACAACCCACAACAATAAAATAAAAACAAGAAAGGAAGAGAGAGAGAAGAGTACATGTTTCTGCAGCACGGCGGGACCTCGCTCATTAAGCTCACCTCTGTTGTTTCGTGTTATTGCCGTTCGTCTTCCTATTCTTGTTATTATCATCATCTTCATCACTTTAAACGAGGAGGAGGAGGATACAGAGGAGGAGGAGGGAGAAGAATGTATTCGTCCTCGTCACCGACGGCGATAACGAAAGCAAAGAAACAACAACCGAAAGAGGACAAGACGGAAGGAGGAGGAGGAGGGGAGTATAATCCAGAAAAGACTGCCATTGTAGACGGGAAGAAATACCGCAAGTGCGCGTGCGCCATCGTCTTCAACGACTCTGGCTCGCACGTTTTAGTCGGCGAACGCGCCGGGAAGAGTGGGTCCTGGAATTTACCCCAAGGCGGGATGGAACCGAAAGAAACCACCGCCGAGGCGGCGACGAGAGAGCTGTACGAAGAGACTGGGATATCCTTAGATTCCTCGAAGAATAAAAAGAATATCCAAGTAGAGTTATTGTCTGTCTTAGAGAATGACGACGCGTATGCGTACAGCGCAGGTGGGTGGTTAGAAAAGAAAGGGTTGGCCGGACAACGGTTAGAGTTTGCAGTATTTCGATGTAAAACGTCAGCCGATCCCATGGAATTTGTAAACTTGGAAGGGTTGGACGGCGAACCGGCGGAGTTCACGCAGATGAAGTGGATGTCTTTGGATGAGTGCGTTGAGAGCGTGTGGGAGGCGAAGAAGAAAGCGTACGAGAAAATGCGAGTGAACGTCGAACCAATCGTTCGGAAGCATTTTTATTAGTCGCGCTTTCGTTTTGTAGTCACTGTGTGTAGTTTGTTATTCTTATTCTTTTATTGTTTTATTGAAAGAGATTTGCGTTTACTTGGTGATGTTCTTCGCGACGCTTTGCGACTCTTTCCAGTTCACACCCGGCATGATTAATCTCTGGTCAACTCTATCTTTGTAGTCAATCACGGTTTTCATGAGCGTGTCGAGCAATTCATCGCCCAACAAAGTCGGTTCTAATCCCAAGTCTTTCAAGTTGGAGTTTTTCGCGTTGTAGTAGTGCTCTTCCGCTTCGGTTCTCGGGTTCGGTACGCTAATAACTTCCGGACTCAATCCTAATTTCTGACCGGCTTCGGTGATCAAACCAGCGAGTTCGTTCACGGAGAATTGCTGCGTAAACTGGTTGTAAATTGGCATCTTTCCCGGTTCCGCGGGGTTGTCGACGGCAATTTGGATGCATTGCACGGTATCGCGAATGTTCAAGAAACCTCTTGTTTGTCCGCCCTTACCGTACACCGTCATCGGGTGACCAACCGCGGCTTGGATGCAAAATCTGTTCAATGCGGTGCCAAAGACGGCATCGTAATCTAATCTGTTGATCAAGTCTGGGTGCATCATCGTTTCGTCCGTTGCGATGCCGTACACGACGCCTTGGTTAATATCCGTGCATCGCAAGTTCCACGCTTTCGTGCAAAACAACATGTTCGCAGAGTCGTGGCATTTCGACAAGTGGTAGAAAGAACCACCTTGTTTCGGGTACGGCAACGTATCTGTTCTACCATTGTGCGTGATGGTCAAGTAACCTTCCTCGATGTCGATGTTCGGAGTACCGTATTCACCCATTGTGCCGAGTTTGACCAAGTGGCAATCCGGCGCGAACTCTTTAATCGCGTACAAGACGTTAATGGTACCCATAACGTTGTTCGTTTGCGTAAAGATGGCACGAGATCTATCCATCATCGAGTACGGTGCAGAGCGCTGCTCGCCAAAGTGTACCGCGGCAGTCGGGTTGAATTTTTCAAACGTTGCGCCCAAAAACTCGTAGTCGCACACGTCGCCGATGAACAACTCAATCTTTCTCCCGGAAACTTCTTCCCACTTGCGAACTCTTTCGTGGATGGATTTAATCGGCGTCAAGGAATTGAAACCGAGCTGATCATCAAACTGACGTCTACACAAGTTATCGACGATGGACACCTCGTAGCCTCTTTGGGACAAGTGCAAAGCCGTCGCCCATCCGCAGTAACCGTCGCCGCCGATGATCATGACGCGTTGGCCTTTGCCCGCGTCCGCGGCATCCGATCGCGGGTTGATCGCTTGAACGACCAAAGATGATTTCTTTCCGTGCCTCGCAGGGATAGAAGAAGATAATCGCAACGCGTTTCTAGTTTTGCTCATTCTTCTCGAGCTCAAGGCTGTATTTTAGTTACAATAATAAAAGAAGAAGAGAAATAATTTGTTGTATTAGTTATACTCTTTTAACATGTGGACAGATGATGAAAAAGAGAAGAAGAAGAAGATGAAAAGAAGATGAAAAACAAAGGGAAAAAAGAGAACAAAAACTCAAAAGCTTTTCAGCTCTCTTTTTCTGCTGCTGCTGCTGTGATATTCTTACCCGAAGAGGAGGAAGCGACGACGCGCGTCGTCGTCGTCGGAGCTGTTTAGTTAAAGGAGAAAGAAATCCATCGTTATTTTTAGTTCTTCTTCTGTATCTTTTACGCGCAACAAAAAGCGAGAAATAGCGAATTGGAATTAATATTCCTTTCTCAACATACATCTCTCCTCGTCTCTTCTCGTCCCCGACAGAACCGACCACAAAAACGAGGAGGAAAAGGAATAAAAGAACGAAAGAAAGAGAACTCAAAGAAGGACGACGAACGAGGACACGGGAGAGACAGACACGTTTCTGTCTCTGTCTCTCGCGAAGGTGGGATACGAAGGAGGAAACGTACCGAAAGAGATGGCTGATTGTGCGATGGCTGACATATTATCTACTATTATAGGAGAGCTGCTTTTGTTTTTGTGGTGTCGAACGAAAGAACTCGAAAGAACTTGTTTTTCCTGTTTTTTGGCGACTTTTGGTAAAAAAAAGTTTTGGACGAGAGAATTTTTCCGAGAGAGAGACGAAAGAGAGAAGTCAAACAAGAGACTTTGAGAACTCACATTCGTCAACCCGCACAATAATAATATAATTATTCGTTAGCACGAGTGTTAAAAAAAAGTATATCATGAGACGAGGTGCTGCGGCTTCTTCGCACAACACGTCGTCGTCGAATTCACCTCGCGCCGCCTCCACTTCCGCCGCTACCGCCCCCGCAATCATCCACTCGTCGGGACAAACGATTTTGGAGAACAACAACAACTTGAATAACAACAACAATGCGTTTGAAAATAATATTCGACCGGCGACTCCGGTGGCATCTTCTTCTTCTTCCAGTCAATATCAAACAAAGATGATGAATACTTCGGGAGGTGGAAACATTGGTTCAAACAGGGTATTTCGACAATCGACGGCTTCGAGCACCTCTCATTCGTCGTCCTCTAATAGTAGCACGTTACATCTCTCGGAGCAGCAAATTTCAATCAAGTTTGGCTCCGTTGCCTGTTTGCTCTCGTTTTGTTTGATTTTGTTCGGAAGCGGTTTAGTCAGAGAATCAAAACTGAAACGACACGAGATACCGGGAGATTTGCACACGAGAGTGTTCGTCGAAAAGTTGAACAAGTGGAATATATTATACAGAGATGAATTCGAACGCGTGGAGTGGATGTTGATCGACAACAACTTCAACGACGCGCAGGCATCGCCGAATATCGAAACGTTGAGGAGCACAACGGAGGCGACTAATTATCAAGCGCCCAAGTTAGCTGCACCGCAAACTTACGAAGCTTTGAAATTTCAGAGTTCAAATCTGATGGAAACGTACGTTTTACCGAAAATTTATCCGAAATACGCCGAGTACATGCCGTCGATTGACACGTTGCGAGAGGCAGTTCAAAAAGGAAACCCGATACCGGCGACGACGACAAAGTTGTTGAACAAAACTAGCGATAAGACTAATTTAAACGACGCCATGAACAACACGGCACTCGTCTCTCGAATGCTCGAGACGCCGCTTTCGCTTTCGCTCGTAGGAAAAGACACGGCTTCAAACCAAATCGTCGCCTCGATCGATTTAGGCGAGCAAATACTGTTTCAAAAAACGATACTTTCCCACGTGAACAATAAGATTTGTAAATATCAAATGGGTGGCTATCATACTAACACACAAAATTGCGAGACATATTCAGCGCTCTTGCGCGTGTGTTTCAAAGTCAGAAAGAGTGGCGTAGAAGAAAATGCGCATTGGGTTTTGGATGATACGTTCGGTAATTTTGGGTGCGAACCGGGGAGCCTAACGAGAGTACGAGGTATTTCTTCGGGTAGTAGTAGCGATAGCAGCAGCAGCAGTAGTAGTAGTAGTAGCAGCAGCAATAGCAAAAGCGGCGATAGTAATACTGGGATCACAAACACCGCAGTGAATGGAAACAGTGATAATGGATCACTTTTGTGGAAACCATCGATACGGAAACGTATCGATGCGCCTCAAATCAAAGCCACCCTTCCGGATGCGAACAAAATTCGCGTCGCTTTTGCCGAGCAAACGGTGACTATTCAACACGCGTTCGATCCCGAACTCTGGCTCAAAAACCAAACGATTTTCAAGAGGAATTACGAAAGACACCGCGCAAAAGTGTCAATAGAAGGAATCGTGCTCATTGTCGTCGGAAGTGCGCTCGGTATTCCCGGCGTTGGTTTGCTCTTGTTGGGATTCATCAAACGCAAACGCACGGTTCGATCCAGACGAGGATACGTTCAGTTACAGTTCCCAGGTCCTGATTACGTGTAAATTAATAATGATTTGCTCCGAACGTATTATAATACAATCATAAAATTCCAACTAACTAACTACTCTATTCGTTTCTATACGTTTCTATACGTTTTAATCGATTTAATCCTCGTCGTCTAACAAGTCGTCTAACATCGCCTCTTCTTCTTTCTTTTTGTTTTTAACTTCTTCTTCTTTTTCTAATGTTTCTTCTTCCTTTGCACTTTTATCGGCATCATCAATTGAAAACTCCCCCAACTCTCTTCTGTATTCATCGTACTCCTCTTTGCTCCGACATTCGTCCAATGCGAGTATTTTAGACAAAGGTATTGAATGCACGCGTCGTCTTACTTCCATTCTGTTTAATAAAGTTACTTTTTGTGGTGGTGCGTCTCTTGCTCCTCCATTCAAATCGTTTTTCTCCTCCTCCTCTGGCCAAGTGGAGCGCAAAAGACACGGTTTCCTTCGCATCATTGTTATTTATTATATCGCGCTGATACGCGCTGATGAGAGAGCGTTTTTGTGTTGTTTGGACAAAAGTCGTTGATGAATCTGCCTTGAAAAAGTCAAAAAACACTTGGAACAAACACCCCTTGTTTTTGGCTTCATTTTCGTCATCATCATCACTTCAAAAACACCACACAGTTAGTTTTACCCCGACGAGTTAGTATAAAATGTCGAACAACAACAACAACGAAAAAGAGCGAGAGAAGGCGAAGCAAAAGAACATCGCGGTCATCGAAAACGCGATCGCGGCTAGGAACAAGGTATTAATGTTGTTGTTGTTGTTGTGTTCTTTTCTTTTCGTTTACCTAAATAAATCATCTCATTTTTCAAAAATAAACTTCTCTCTTCTCTGCGTTTGCTTCTCGTTACTGACTCTTCTTCTTCTTCTTCTTCATCACCATCATCAGTATAAATCTATCGCAGACGACCGAGTGAGAGAAATTGCAAAGTTGGAGAAGCAAATCGTCTCGTTAGAAGCGTTGATGGACCCGCGAACGAATAAGGACGGCATGGATGCTTTGAAGATTAAACTGGCCGAATGCGAAGGGACGATAGCGGCGTTACGGTTAGAAATTGCGAGCGTTCGAGGAAAACTCGATAAGAAATCGAAAGCGGCGAGTAGTAGCGACGACGATATCTCTTCGTCAAACGCGTTGAGCAAACTCGCGCAGTTGGCCGGAAGCGCCGCCGGTTCCGCCGGGTTCGGGAGTGGCTTTAACTCGAGAGATTATCTCCTCGGCGTGGTGAGTGGGATGGCACTCCTTGGCGTATTAGTGAGTGTGAACCATCATCGCAGTGGCGGGACGGTTTCGTTGCGTTGGTTCGGGGAGACCGTGAGCGCTTTATTGAAAACATCCACGACGTCTTCCGCCAAGTAATCGATCGTCATTTCACAACAACGCGTTAATATTTTTATTTATTATAGAATTGTCTTGATTTGTATTTTTAGCACACTGACACACACACTGGTACAACACACTATTATATTATCATTGTTACGCGCTACTTTCTACGGTCTACTCCCTTCCTCTCTAAATAAAGCTTCTAGTGTAAAAACTCCTCTCTAATCTTCGCGGCTTCGTGATACGCGTTCACGTCCAAGCCGCTCGCGTTCTGCGCTATCCGAACGCGTAAAACACCGTTTCGTAAAATAGAAAACCGCGTCGAAGTCGACGACGATGGAGAAGAAAACGAACATTTTTCGTACTCCCCAATCAAAAAATATAAACTCTTCAACTTCCACTTAAACGTCGGCGACATTGAAGACGCGTCGAAGGTGAGCGCGAACGCGTCGTCTTTCAAAACACCGACGGAATTTGAAGCGTCGAAACTTTCCAAAGTGCCCAAGACGCGCACGGAGACTTCGTACACGTTTTCTTCTTTATCTTCTTCTTCATCATCTCCTCCTTTTTCTTCTTCCTCTTCTCCGTCTTCTTGCCTCTCGGTCTCTACAATTTCTTCTTCTTCTTCTGACTTCTCGTCGTCGTCGTCCAGAAAAGTCGTTTTCGTAACCACCATCATCATTTCTTCTTCTTCTTTCTTAAAGATATCCCGTAAATCTCCCACGCGATACACCCGTCCACTGTTCACCATTTCTTTTTCTTCTTTTTCTTAATCGCACCACCCACTCTTATTCACCGGGTATTCACATAATAACACGTGTTCATTATAATATTGTATAGTTGTTTTTATTAAAAAGTATGAAGAAGAGAAAAGAGACAAAACAACAAAAACTGAAGAAAGAAAAGAACCAACTTTTTGTTGCTTTTTTTTTTGAGAGAGACTCTTTCTTGTCTTCCACGTGTGTCGTGTTTTCGTCAAAGACTTTTCAATCGTCGTGCCTTTTCGCCACTGTTTTACAAATTCGACACAAGAGGGAGTCGACGTTTTCGAACAGAAAATGGAATTCTCGCGGAGGAAATCTCCCTCGGGAGACGATCCAACGGAAAGAGGAGCGTGTTTGAGTAAACCGGCGACGCCGGCCAGCAACGACGGACGAGACAACGAAAATAGCGATTTGATTGTGTACCAAAACGATATCTTGCGCGCCGGTGACGACCGATGCGCGTATAAAGTGCTCGGCAGTTTAGGAAGCGGGACGTTTGGACAAGTTTTGCGGGTACAGAAAGTGACTCAGAACGACTCACACGAAAGAAATAACAACGACGACAGCAACGCGGACAAAGAGAATGGGAATAAAGTCTCGGCGTTGAAAATAATCAAGAACCATCCGGCGTATTTCCACCAGGCGCACGTGGAGATTGGTATTCTCCACATGCTAAACACGAGGTGCGACCCAACCGGGGAGAAGAAAATCGTAAAACTTTTGGACCAGTTTGTCTGTCACAACCACTTGTGTTTAGTTTTCGAATTGTTGGACATCAACTTGTACGAATTTTTACGGAAGAACAAATTCAGAGGGGTCTCGTTGCGAGTGCTGAGAGAGCTCATGGTGCAACTGTTGAACGCTTTGGACGTGTTGAGAGAGGCGAACGTGATTCATTGCGACATAAAACCAGAGAACATTCTGTTGAAGTCGTTGTCGTCCACGGAGGTGAAATTGGTCGATTTCGGTTCCGCCTGCTTTCAAAATAGAACGGTGTATCAATACATCCAGTCGAGATTTTATCGGAGTCCAGAGGTTTTATTAGGAACACCATACGGGATGCCGATCGATATGTGGAGTTTAGGTTGCGTAGCGGCGGAAATGTTTCTAGGATTGCCGATTTTACCAGGCGCGAGCGAGTTTGATTTGTTGAACCGAATGTGCGAAACGATTGAACCGCCGCCGGATTCGATGTTGCACAAAGCGAGACATCGGCACAAATATTTCGTACGAGAGAATAACGGTAACACTAGTAACAACAACAACAACAACAACAGTAGCAGCAGCTTTTCAGATATGAATCTAAACTCGGAATCTGATTCGGACATGATGAAGAATAAAAACAACATGGACGCCAATGGAAACGGAGAGTCGAACTATCGTTTGTTGAACTTACAACAATACGAAGAACGTTCGGGGAAACGAGCCGCCGTAGGGAAGAGATACTTCCACCAAAAGAAACTAGCTGATATTGTTTTTGGAGCACCGTATAAGGATCTCGGCGTGGATGGTCCCGGATCGAGAGAACGAGAAAACGCCATCGAGGAACAAAGGCTCATGCGCGCGTCGTTTTTAGATTTCTTATTCGGGATGTTGACGCTCGATCCAACTTCACGTTGGACGCCAAAACAAGCGCTGTTACACCCGTACATAACCGGCGAGCCGTTCGATGCGAAGAATCCGTTTAAACCACCGTCGTGTATGGAAACTACATCGGAAGAAACGAGAAAAGAACATCAACGGAGCGCGGCGAAAATGGCGGCTGCGGTTTCGGAGAGCGCAAAGAGAGAAGTTACCGCGGCGAAGAAACCGAAGCAAACCGTCCAAACGCCGTTTCCAGATTTCGTACCACCGCCTTTGGAGCAACAACCGGTTCCCGCCGGCATTGCTGCGAATGCAGCCGCTGTTATTGCCGAGGTACCAGCAGCAGTTTCGGCGCAACAGCAACAACCGGTTGTCGGCGGTTTAGCCGCGGCGTTCGCTTCAGCTTCGGCAACCGCTACTTCTGTTGGAAATACAAACTTTCTGCAAGCTCAACAAATGCAAACGGCAGCAGCTGCAAACGCAGCCATGGTGTCTCAAGCCTCCCCTGGTCAAACGCAATCTGTTTTTGGCGTCGGAAGCTTTGGACAAAGTCCAGGCGGAACCCAGTTTTTGGGAAACCATTTCGTCGGTTCTCCTCACGCCATGAACTCCGCCGCGCTACATCCGTTACACTTTGGACAATCGCCACCGACTTCGCAAATGCAGAACTTGTCCATGCAACGACAGCACGCAGTTGCGGCGAAAGCAGCCGCGGCCGTTCAGCTTCCAGTCGTGTACGCTAGTCCTTTAGGTCCCGGTCGAGGGACGCTGGGAGGCGAGGCTTCCGCGGGCGGAATGAACACCGCGTCGGAGGCGGCTCGAGCGGCGACCGCGGCACAAAACGCCTTGAACGTAGGAAATAACAACTTGATTCGTAACAACTTTGGCATTAGCGGACAGTACAAAATGCAACAAAGCGGCGAAAACTCGAGCGGCGGAAGCTCCTCTTCGACGTTTTCGGGCTTACCTCAATCCATGCCGAGACAATCCGCCTCGGGTGGTTTCGGTGGGTCTGGTAACGCCGGTTGGTGGGGACCAGGTGTCGTTAGCGGCAACTCAGCGAGCATAAGCAACAAAGAAAAAGGTGCGTTCTCGCCCATGAGTCGCGTTTCTGGATTCGCGTCCCCATCAGGCGGTTCTGGTTTGAAAACTGTTAGAGAAGGCGGGGAGTACGTTCCAAACACTTCGCCTCCGCCTCAAATGAACAAAGAAATTGATATGGACGCGAACTGGGACCCTACGCTTTCAGAACCGTTGGAAGATCAGCACCAACAGAACAATAGTCAAACGACGACGACGGATTTGTACAAGTACGCCTCGAGCGCTCCGACAGACGGTTCGTTCATGCAAGAGAAGAAGCGCAAAAGCGATCGATAAACAGTTAGGTACCGGTACAATCACCGTATTCTTGTATAAACTCAAAACTAAAGTGTCGCTCTTTATATTCTTTCTGTACCAGTGGTACCATGGTACCATCTACGAACTACATAACCTACACATCTATCTCTCTCTATCTCTTCTTTCTATTATTATCAAACGACGAGCTTTTTCAGTTTGAACACGTCTTTCACATTCTTCTGCATCGCTTTGTACGGGACGTACATGCCTTCTTTTTTACCGCCTTTGTAATGTAAGATGCGAATGTCCTTCTTTTTCAAACCTTGGCCGTTCCCGCTCGGGACAAAATTATACTGATCCCCAGGTATCATTCGCACGGTGACTACCTCTGCACCGGAGCTCCCGCACACGACCGGTAAATCAATAACTTTCTTTCCTTTCGCTAACGATTGTACTTTTGAAGCCGGGACGTTCAATCCTCTCTGATACGCCGCCTGGTCCCCGGTAAATCCAGCCTCCTTCCCACTTTTTTCTAAGTCTGACTTCCATAAATCCAACGTGTGGTCGCTAAATTTGGCCGCGCCGACGTACTTTCCTTTCGGCACAAACTGCACGCCGCCTTGAACCGGGTACGCTTTGTTATCTCGAATCGTCACGCCGTAATCGAAATTTCTCGTCTGAAACAAATCGCTCACGTCCCCGACAAAGACAATGTCCGTATCCACCATCAACAAGTCCGCGTTCCAGTCGTTATCTCTCGCGCGTTTAATAAAAGCGTTGTATAACTTCATTCTCTCCAACATTAACGCTCCAGTCCCGATTTTCGTTCGATCCAATATACCCTCGAAGCGGTGCAACTGTACTTTATCCATTCCCGGTTTGCTCATATCTATCTCCGTTTCTTCGTCCGTAATCAACGCGACGCACGTTCCAGGCCCGTTAGTCATTCGCGCGCTTTCCATGGTGATGAACATCGGAGGTTCGTGACACCCGTTGCACCTCTCGCCTTTTTTCCTGTCAAACCCGCCCGGTTTTGTGGCGTAAAACGAAGCCACTATTAAAGAGCATTTTTTCGCCTCCTCGTTGATCGATTTAAACTGCGCGTGGTGGTGCGCATCAAACGTGTCCTTTTCTCGAAGGGGATGCTGCTGATGATGACTTTGCGATGACACCGTATTCGTTCTCGTTCTTCTTTCTTTTTCTTCTTCTTTCATCGTGTTGCTATGAGGAGCATATCCATCACCACCGTCTTCGTCGTTGTTGTTCGAAGCAAAAGCCGATGACGATGACGACGAGAGAGAAAGAGAAGAAGAAGATGATGATGATGATGAAAAGAGCATCCAAACGACAATTGCAATCATCACCGCCGTCAAGACGAGCGCGTTGTTCAACACCACCATGATGATGATGATGTTGATGATGTTTCTGCTGAAACTTGATTCG
>Ga0206124_10000162_pt1 | contig 53701 bp, 70 predicted proteins | sample Helgoland_Spring_3_FD_148671 | JGI IMG/M metagenome (GOLD analysis project Ga0206124, IMG submission 148671) | Pelagic subsurface seawater microbial communities from Kabeltonne, Helgoland, North Sea - Helgoland_Spring_Bloom_20160321_2 | ecosystem: Environmental > Aquatic > Marine > Epipelagic ... | reverse complement strand
TTCGCTCCGAAGAATGCACTCACTAATGCAGCAATCGCCACAAAGTAGGTTGGTGCAATATCCCCAATAATTTTAGCCGCATTGTCGAGACCAAAAAAGTCAGTGCAAAAGATACCAAAAGGATAAAGTAACATTCCGAAGAGTGCAAACCATGTCATCTTTCTCATCGCATCACGCTGTGCATCTTCGTCTTCAAGCCGCTTTCGCTTAAACTCCAAGTGCATTGCTAGTTCTTCATCACTCACATGACCGTCACCATTTACATCCGCTGGATGATGTTCACTCATTTATTTCTCCGTTTTCAGAAGAGTATATACTCCCCATGCCAGGCCGACATACGCGGCAATTTTGGCTAAGCCTCCAAATAGTATAAAAGCTCCACAAACTCCAATTAACATCACACCATCTAAAGATGTGCGTTCTCCCATGAGTTTTCCAAGGTATTTCATAATTTCTTCTCCTCTAGTGGGCAGTTTGTAGATTTCATGTCAGTGCCCATCATGCTGACCCAATGAAGCTCAGCAATTAGTTTATTATACCAAAGCCGATCATACTGGTCATGGCATTTTGCAGCTTCTTCTATCAACTGCTCAATACGAGCGTCGACATACTTCTGCATCTTAGAGATGTGTGCCACGTTTCTTATGTCCATTCCATGCGACGAAACCCGCAGCAGCAAGTGCCCAGTACGCCAAGTAGTTCAAAAACTTGAATCCATTGACTTCGATACAAATATCACGAAACAATTTATCCGCCTGTGATTGAGTCATCTTCTCCGTGTTGTTTCCAGCTTTCGTTTTCAAGCAAGCATATTTGTATACATAATCGTGTACAAGACCGCCCATCAGCAATACACCTGTAGGTGAGAGCCACATTGCCAAAAACTTGGGCACGCTGGCCCCATCAAATTCAAAGCCTTTGGGAATCACGTACTCTACACCGCCCAGTTTAAAATGAAAGTCATCACAAATTTCCCACTGACGCACACCCATTAACCAGTGCCAAATGCCCTTGAAAAACCCTTTATCTTTCGTTGCAATCGGAAGAGGCTTCATATGAGGCATTTCAGCATACTCAAAGCCTACACGATGTTCTCCCTGACCATCAAACTTACTAAAAATAAATCCGATGATTACTAATACTCCAAACACTACCCACTGCCAAAAAGTCATGGCAAGTTCCATTAATGTATCAATCATATGTATCCTCCGCTATATTTAGTATAGCATTCTTGTTCAGCAATACTTCTTTACCGTTTGGTTGTAAGTATCGAATGAACTTAGTATCATTATTCATTACCCAGTGCAAAGCCTCTTGCGATGACATTGTTTGCGCTTCTTCACCGAGCAGAGAACCGTATAAAGTACTATTCGATGTAGTTACTATACGAATTTTCATAGAAAGATCATACCTCCTATCATACCAAGTATTAAACCAAGTATGCAAACTGTTATTACTTTTTTAAAGTAACTCATATTAATTTGCTAGTGGATTATCTAACACTGCCTGCACTTTCTTGTTTAATCTATCTTCCAGTGCTTGAAGTTTTAACTCCGTGTCATTATAGAGTGAATCTCGCTTATTGTCAAATCTTTCAGTAGCTTTATCAATCATTTCAGCGACTTTTGTATCGTTTTCTCGAACCATATCTTCTACGCGATCTACATTCTTCTCCATTCGATTAAAGTCATCTCGTAAATCATTCTTAATACTTCGAGAGTAGTCTGTAGCTTCTCCTACTGAATCCTGTACTGCATCGAGTTTAATCTCAATCTCATTGTTTCGCGACTCAATAAGGCCCACATCAATGTTAGCCACAATTTCTTTCATGTCCATATAGTCAGAGTAGAATTCAAATGCACCCCAACTCGCCCCACCTAACGTAGAAAGAGCAGTGAGAAGAATCATCATCTTCCCACCTTTGAATGTCATACCTCCAAACTCTACTTCAGCCATTATTTTTTCCAGAACTTACCTTGAATAAGCTTCTTTACCACTACTAGAGGATTATAGTAAAATTTATATTCCCATTTATACTGTGCATAATCTTTTTCATATATGCTACGCGGAGTCCACTCTTTCTTCCAGTTGTCGACCAATAATCCTTCGTATTCTAGTACTGCATGACCACCACCCACATAACTAATAAAGCAAATCTTAATCTTTTTTGTGAGAATCATCCAAAGAAACTTCATACGACTCTGCCCTGCAAGCATCCAGCCTACAGTAAGTGCATAATCTTCACAATCTCCTTGATCTTTATCCTGGCTCATATCAAGTACACGCCAATAATCGGCAACTTGATACTGGTCACTATCATACTGATACTCGAATACGTTGTTTACTTTTGTAACCGCCTCATACTTATCCATTATCTTCCTTATACTATAGCATCCAAATATGTTGCTGCTTTATGATTGGGACCTAACTCTCCTAGTGCATTATATGTTTTATAACTTATCTCGTAGACTTTAATTGGTCCGCCATCTTGTTGAGTATGTTTTATGTGTGTTATAACTTCATTTGGCCCTACATTGTGGACCCTAGTAAATAAACTAACAACGTTAGTTGCTGGTATTGCGGATATCTCACTCATATTATCCATCATCCTCAAATTTTAACGCTCTTAGGTTATTCACCTCTTGCTGTAGTTTTTGTAATTCTATTCTCTGTCTTGCCAGCTCCAATTTATAGAGCTGATTACAGTCTAATCTTGTTTTAGGTGCATTGAGAGGTATAATAATCTTTGCATACACCCCAACGTCTTTCACTAAACCTTCCGAATCGTAGTCTTCTGAATAACTACCTAAGCTACTACGGTAAGGCCCGTTTTCATTTAAAACACCTACTACACCAAACTCTAAATTTACACTTCCGCCAATCGCCATTGAGCATTCTACATTGCCCTGTGTTCTTATTCTATCACTCGCGTAAGAACCCGGAGTGGTAGGTAAGTTTAGATTCAAGGAGCTAGAATCGGCTATTGCGTAGGACGAGAATAGCATTAATAGTATAAATCTCATTTAACTTTTGAACAAACCCTCGAAGATACCGATGTCTTTGATGCACCTGCTATAATCAGTTTTGATTTTGAACAGATGTAAACTACTTCTTGTTTGTCCTTCTCCCTTATATAAATATCAATTTTCTTTTTTTCGAGGTGTTTAACCCGCATAATTTTATTCTGCATAGCAAAAGGTACTTTCTCCCACTCTGCATTAAAAACACCAAACTCATAGTATTCTACATCTTTTCTAGCATTGAAAAGACTCATTGTAGTATATAGTATACCCTCAACATAAGAAGGTTTCAGCTCCGGGTAGGTTGGAACAAATGAGTGAGCACTTGCTTCTCCACTCATCAGTAATAAAATTATTAGATAGCGATACATTCAGCACTTACTACCGCACGATATACACCACCAGGAAATGCTTTGCCGTAGCCATAGTCTGCTTGTGATTCTGTTTTGAACCAAGTGCTACCAGCAACAGTCAAACTAAACTCAGTAACATTATCAAACTCAATTTTTGCTGCATCGTACCCAGACATGCTAGTGTCTGATACTTGAGAGGTACCAACGCTTCCTGTCCAGTTAACGATGTCATTTAGTGTAGGCGATTCCGAAAACTCTATAGGATAGGAAATTTTAGCCTTATACATGCTTGCTTGAATTACATCAAATCGAACGACAGGATCAACCCCACCGTCTGAAGGATCAGTGCTTAATACATCCGCCGTTGGGTTACCGTATATACCTGCGGTATCGGGAATTACTACACATTTTGAAGCAACGTTCCCCACTACTTCCATTTCTTCCGCGTTAATGCTGGCTGCTAGACCTAGCGTTGATAATAAAATAAATAATTTTTTCATTAAGTTTCCTTATATGGCCTGTTAATCATATTGAGATTGAACAATTTTTTGATGCATTATGTCTTGTGCAAAGTTCACTCTACGAGCATTTGCGTTGTCTGGTAGAGTACTATCTTTCAGCATTTCTACATCTTTATATTCCCCTCCCTTAATTTGCTCGAAATAAGTTCTAGGCAAATAATTCGTTGCCACTAATGCGTTATGCAACAGTGTATCTTGGGCTTCCTGTAGGCCTGCCCCAATTGACAATCCTAGCATCTTCTCTAAACTTTCTCTTACTTTCTCTTCCGTGGCCTTAGCAAATTTATCTCGTTCTTTCTTTTCTTCTTCGTCTCTTTGCGCTTTTGTATTTGCTTTGCGGTCTAATTCTTCCTGAATATAGTCTTCACTCGAAGTATCTATTTCAGGTTCTTGAATTAACGTGAGTGGGTCAATATAACCTGGGCATTCTGGGTTCGACTGAGGATTATCACACGGAACATACTGATATGTGTAGTAAACCTCTGGGTCTAAAACTGTTCCAAAGCCTTCTACTTCGATAGAACCATCACCCCAAAAATCAATTCCTATACCACCTACAGGAATTGTTTTGTTAATCGTATTGCCTGGCAAACCTGACCAGTCGTCTGTGCTTCTAAAGATATACCCATTTCCTTGAGCATTCTCATTTTGAACGTGAACCAACATATCGGCTTCAGGGTCTTTTTCAGTGGTATATCTATAGATTACATTGTTTACAGTCAATCCCGTCGCTTGCGGCAAGATATTAGACATCACCCAATTCAACCCAATATTCGCGGCGTTGGTGGTTGTTCCATATACCTCTTCGCTAGAGTACGAGTAAGAGCAGTAGGCTAACAACACCGGCACTGCCCATGAGTGTCTTAGTACCATTACCGAATCCTTTTTCTTTTTCTTCCGTCGTTTCATCCACGGAGGGTTCAAGTTCTTCATTTACTTTCCATGCTGCTTTTGCTTCATCGCCAATCAAACCTTCGAAAGGGCAAGGAGTTCCAGCCATCAGCATCGCGTCAAATACTCTTTCATCCTGACACAGAGTAGACACTGCTGCAACTTTCATTCCCATATCGTACAGAGTTTTCGAAAGTTTTAAGCGTTCACAGTTTGAGTCAGTTATCTGAGAACCCATAGAGATACCCAAAATCTGTGTCTGAACAGCCCCCGCAACTCCAAAAGTACACAAATCGCTGTTTGAAGTGTTGATAGTAGGCGTAATAGCAGACGCAGGAGGAGACCTCAAGGTAGTCGATGTATCTGATCTTGTAGTAACTGTACTGTTAGTAGTAGAATCAGTACGAATAATGTTATCATCAATCGGAGCTTCTTCCGCAAATACGGGAAAGGCTAGTAGTAACAGTAAAATTCTTATCATTTTTATTAGTAGTCTCTTGAGTTGTTGTTTAAATTAATAGTTTAAAGTATTCTATACTTCTACCATTTTACCTTATCCGCCCAGTAAGCTGCACTTAGCTTACCCTTTGCAATATTTCTAGCATGACGAGCTTTAAAAGAACGACGACGAGCAGCAGCTGCCTTAGACTCACCCGCTTTTTTGGGAGAACCTGAGACACCTTGCTGACCGAATCGAATTGTTTTTACCTTGCCGCCAGCTTTTGCTACGACAACATGAGATTTTTTGGGATGCTTGGGAGTTCTTTTTGGTTTATTAAAACCAGAAACTCCAGCTCTTTTAAGGCGGGGATCTTTCTTTCTAACGCTTCTTCGTTTTTTTGCTGCCACTTTTCTTTCTCTTCTTCTTAAACCCTGCTTTCATTAGGGAATAAGCTTTGGGTGAGATAGTAGACTTTTTCTTCGTTCTACTAGTACCCTTCTTTTTTCGGCGGTTTATATTTGCATACAATCCACGAGCAGCCATTATTTACGTTTCTTCTTTGATTTCTTTTTCTTCTTAATATTCTTTAAGAAAGCCATTGGCATCTTTTGCTTCCCTTTTTTAGAGGGTCTTCCTTTCTTTTTGCCGTAAGTACCTTTTCCTGCTGGCATGTATGAACTCCTTTTATAAATCGCTATGCCATTTGAATGGCTGGAAGTCTATCTTCCGGTTCTACTAATACGCTAAGGTTTCCACAAACTACTTGTTGATTTCTCTCAACACATTTGCCACATTTAGACCCCACTTTATGAATAAGAAAGGGGTCTTTTTCTAAGTCTTTACTCGATATATTATTGCAAATACATACATACATAAAGACCTCTATAATAGGTGGGGGCGCGTTACGCTTTAAGGCTGATTGCTCACCCCCAGGTGTTCGATGAGGTGTAGTGCTTCTTCGGGGAAGTCTTAACTACTCCATGACAGTTTGCCTCATCTCAGAAATAGTGGCCTTTTATTATCAGGAAAAAAGCCTTAAAACCTACACCCGGATTAGATCCTTTTGATTAACGTGGCGTGCATACACGGAGATGGTCTACGAGTTCTCTTCTCGGCAGGGTTTATGTTTTAACGTCGTCTCTAGCCTGAAAGACTCGACGTGCCCATAGGAATCGGTACCAGTTTATGGGGCAACGGGGTCATTAGCTCCCCAAGGGCAGTTTATATCCGCATCGGACTGCCTTCCGAAGAGTCACTTATCGTAGCAACTATACCGTCTAACTAGGAGGAAGTTAGAATCCTCCACTCACTTACGCCTGAGGGGTATGGGCGATACTCCAAATAACTAGGGGGTATCTCTAGTGGATTTTTAAAGAGTTTCCTCTCTTTTATGAATACAATTATAACGGTAAATAGGTTAAGTGTCAAGAACTATTTTTTATTAACTGTCGAAAAAATCATCATAATTTGGGTAAGGTATCTCAAACTCAAACATTTCTCCAATATCATTTGTTACGGTATAAGTAAAAGTAGCAGTGTCAAAACTGTCATTTACTACTACAGAGATTGCTCTCTGTTTAGCTTTCTTATACTTTGCGAAATCAATAATATTAGAAGTAGTCTTCATCAGTTCCGAATCCTGCGGAGGCTAATGCGTCTCCGTCCCAATCAAATAAATCAGTATCTCCATCATTGTAACCTTCTTCAATACGAATTTCGTTTACAATAACTTGTTGAACTAACTCCCACGCATAATCTGCGCTAATTGAAAGCTGAACAGAAATTTCTGCTGCCATCTCTTCAGGTTCTTCATCCCACATTGCTAAAACAATGCTCTCTGCTTCCTGATACAACCTATCCATCATCATACTTGCTTCTCTTTGTAATCTTTTATCGCAGCTTTTATAGCATCTTCTGCTAGTACGCTACAATGAATCTTAACAGGTGGAAGTGCAAGTTCATTAGCTAAGTCCGTATTTTTTATATTACCAGCCTCTTCTAAGCTCTTGCCCTTTACCCACTCACTTAACAGTGAGCTGGAAGCAATAGCGCTTCCACACCCATAAGTTTTAAATTTAGCGTCTAAGATAATATTATCTTCTACGTCTATCTGTAGAACCATTACGTCACCGCACGAAGGCGCACCCACTAAACCTGTACCAACAGTCTGGGAATCTTTGTCGAGTTTTCCCACATTCCGTGGGTTTTCATAATGATCCATAACCTGTTCGCTGTATGCCACTTAGTCCTCTCCTTCTCGAAGGTTTAACTCTTTCAAGTATTCGCCTCCCTCTACGGTGGTTTCATGTGCTCTTTCCCACCTTTTAATATTTTCTCGTATTCCATAGCACATTACAGAGCTAACATTACGAAAAGCAAAATCATCCAACTCTTTCATTTCCTCTCTACTGAGTTGTGCTAACTTTTTATCGTAGTTCAGCTCAATAAATTCAAGGCACACCATAACAAGTCTATCTTGTATATGTCTTTCCTTGGCTCTAAATAGCGGTGTATGAATCACCGTCCAATGTCCTTAATGTTATCTTTACCAATTACCATGTAACCACCCTTATTATAGGCAATCGCTACGGTATGGTTTCTGCTTTCTTCTCGCTTGTACGAAACATCCGCTGGTGGCTTATACTTCGTCATAGGAGCAGAAGGGTAGTACTTATCCTCCCTCATATTCTTAAACAAAGGGCCAGAAGCGGGGCGAAACACTGGTTCGGTCTTCCGAGTCCTTTTCACACTACGCTTCCTACCTGAGTAAGAATAATCAATACTTCCTGAAATTATCATAGTTTTCCCTCTTTTGAAATATAATTATACTGGCAAAGAGGATTCTTGTCAAGAATTATTTTCCCTATGTAGTGCTTTTAATACTTCTACCCACTGTTCCTCTGTAACACCGGCGTGATGGCCAGGAGCTGTTACCTTTTTCCATACTGGAAGTTCGCCCGACGGAGCTGTATTCACATACCCGTCAGACGTTATCTTGAGTTCCTCTCCTTCACGCCCACGTTCTTCGTTACCGTCTGCATTCAGTTCGGTTAACGCCTGCTGAAGCAATCTATAGTTCGGATTCGACATGCGCAATCACCATATCAAAAGCTTCTTGTAAGTCATAAAGCTCTTCTTCTGCGGAAGGGTCGGTACCCTCATTGCAAACCTGTTCTAGTTTTATAGCGACCATTGTTCGCCTTTCAAATAACTCATCTGTAAATTCATCATTTACAGACATTTCACAAGCCTTGAAAAACTTACGCAGCTTATGTCGTACATCAGCATCATTCTTACTGTCAAAGTCAAAAGAGATAGATTCATCATTATGATCTCGGTCTCTCATGCTAAAATTAAAGTTTCTCATAGCGCTACTCCTCGTTTTGCTAGTTCGTTTCGTGCCTTCACACGGGTTTTCCTTTCACCCCGACGTAAATCAGAGTCAGATTTTGTGCACAGTTCTACAAGCTCTGAAGTTTTCACTCCCGCAATTGGGAATACTTTCTTCGTCTTTACTTTTGTAGCTCGATCCACAACAATTTCATTAGGCTTGAATTTTACTGACATTTTATATTTTTCCTTTGTTTCTTTTAAGATGTGCATATTATATGGGCTAAAGCTTGTTGTGTCAATAACTTTATACCTGTTTATCTGCCTGTATCTCCAACTCTATTAAGAGTTCCGCATAGTGAATAACTTTTCGCAAGTCATCAATTCCACCTTTGTCACGCCAACGAGTAATATACTTCACTATACAACCTTCAGAGAAAGTAAGGCCGTTTCTCTCAGCATACTCTGTAGGTTGAATAGCATACTTCTTGTAGTGGTCTCCACCAACTTGTTTCTCCCACGCACTCATACATTCCACTCCTTTTGTTCTTCAATAGCCATTTGACACATTTGTATGTAATCTTTATCAGCTTCATCTAATACAGACCAAAACTTACTTACTTCTAGGGTAAGATCATAGGCCGCTTCTTCATTCTCCAGGTGTTGATTGCTTTCCATCATCTCCTGGAGCTTGTCCATTCTGTGATTGATCTTCTGTTTCAGTCTCATAAGTAGTGGCCTTTTTATAGTATAGAATGATTTCTTTTGTTTCTTTAAAGTATCTGCGTAACTCTTGTAAATTTTCGGACATCTTCTCGTACCCGTCTGGTGTCAGAGCGAATACTACAAACTGTCCATCAAGCATCTTTTCAATCTCTGCTCGTTTCTCCTGATAGTTTTCTTCTGTTATTACCCAGAAGTTAACATCGAGCATGTCTATTTCACGAGGTAGAGGCGGCTGATAGATACGAATAGGAACTGTTTCTATTTTAGTTACTACGACAGGTTCCGGTATTACATAAGGTGCTGGCATATCCTTACCGCCAAACCAAGAACACCCACTAATAAGTAGTAATGATGCTATACTAATCGTTCGCATTTTCAACCTCCTTTGACTCTTCCTCTATTATTCTAAAGATACTAGCCGTGGCTTTATTTACTCTTGTTTCAATTAAGCCAGGCTTTGCTCTTGCAAGGCGAGTAAGATTATGGTCTTTAAATACTTTCATAAACCTAGACTTCTCCGCTTGTAAAGAGGCTGTTACAGCAGTAAGTTCAGTTACCTGAGCCTGCTGTTCCTCTCTTCGAGCCTCTAGTTCCGCGACCTTCGTCGCATTGTTTTCGGCCGCTGCCTGTAATACATTGTTGTTCTCTTTAAGAGTACGATTATTAGCCTCTAACTGAATGACCGCATTCTCTAACTTTGCAACAGTGACTTGGTGATACGCATATGCACCGCCAGCAGCTCCGACTACACCTAGAACAAGTATGAGTTTAAGATACATTTTCTAGTCGTACCATGAGGCGTTCCGCACGATTCGTCACTTGCTTATGCCAGCGCGAGTCTCGTCCTTCGACAGCAGCCTTCGGCCAATCGCCTTCCTCTAGTGCAGCACAGAAGTTCTTAAACTTTGACAAACGAGGACGCCCCATATTGAACATCATGTTTACCACAATTTCTTGAACTTCTCCAGGAAAGTCATGCCATTTGGGGCCAAAAAGAACTTCGCACTCGTCAATAGATGTGTCCAGATCTTTCTCAAACGCTTCCCAAACTCGCTCCTCTGATACCGACGTACCCAAGGGCGAACCAAATTCCGAATCGCTCTCAATAACAAGATGACCAACACCAAAAGTAGCCAGGCCAAGATGGTCATTATAGATTTCATACTTGACACCTTCGTCCTCCTTTAGTTGGTTAAATACTTCTTCTCTGTTCATTTATACTCCATTTTTTAATGCTGGACCTTTCTATGTCTTCCCATTCCTTTGCTTCTACATCATAAGCAATAAGTTTATCTGATTTGAGATTAACATTTACTTTAAATATAGTTTTCAAAGTATATGTTTTTGTAATCTCTTTTCCGCTGTTTAAACTTTCGTAAGTGATATTGACATTGCCGTTTCTCAATGCCTCAACAAGTTTCACAAATCTGCTTCCTTTACAAAGATGCCATCAACCATCTTTCCTTTGCGATCTTTAATGTCAATCCACGCAGTCTCTAGACAATCCATCATAGAGTAGTTATTGCGTTCCATAATATTAATAAGCACAACCATAATATCGCCAATGTCGTCTTTCATGTCTCTGCCCTTACACATATTGTCTGACAGTTCCCCACACTCTTGAATGAGCTTACAGAACTGATCTTTATCAGTACTACCATCAATCAAATTGCGGTCTCTGTGCCAAATTCGTATGCGCTCTTGCATAACATCACTGTTTCCTCTTGACTCTCCATTCCAAACATCATTCATAAGTAAGGATTTCCTTGATACATTTCAGGGTGTTTGACAAGCATCATACTGCTTTGCCAGTTAGTATATAACAATCCAGCTAGAATTGCTACAGTTAAAATTGTATTTCTAATACGTTTCATGAGTCTCCCCAGACGTCTCCACCGTTTTGGCAGAGAATCTCTTTGCAGGCTACTGCAATTTCTGAACACTCTTTTTGAGTGCCGTTTCCACCTCGTAGATCGCAGAAGTGCATCCACGATCGTAAAGTTCCTGTCATATATAGTCGAGTATGAGTGTTACCTTCTGGCAATACTGCTCTCGCTTGTTCTTTTGCAATTCCCATACGTACAGCCCATGTATAGGCTTCAGTAGCAGCATCGATTACTTCTCTCTGTTTAGTGTGCCAAGCAATTTCTAGCCCGTCATTGTCTGCAGGAATGCTGTTCTGTCGGTTACGTGGGTCTTGCAGTCTCGCTTCTCTCGTAGAGAAATCTAATGCTTGAGTAGGGTCTGCATAGCGTTGACTAAATTCCTGAAAACTAAAAGAGCGATGCCGCAGAATCTGGCGAGCAATGTCTCTCGTAGTCTCGATTTCAATGCAAGCACTTGCCATTTCGAATGGGCTGAAGTGTGCTTCTTTTTTAAGGTACTTCAACAACTTCGGGGCTGTTCTCTCGTTGTCTTGATTTGCAGGATTACTAACTCTCGCACAATAGGCGATGACTTTCATGGCTTCGGGGGTAATCCAAACTAGGGTTACTTTCATACAATCTCCTCTGATTAAGTGTATATTATACGATGTTAAGGCTTTTATGTCAAGAACTTTTTTTCCTGTCACTTGAGCAAAAAAGTTTCTTGACACAATTTGGTGTAGGTGATATAATATACCCTGAAATTGATACCAGTCTAACTGTGTCTTTTTCAAAATCCGTAAATTAAAACGATTGTTACGCTTCCGAAAGGGGCAAGTTCATCTTTCTTAAAAGGAGAAAACTTATGAATGCAGTAAATCTTGAAAAATTCTTTGTCGGTTTCGACAATTTAGTTAACAGCCCGTTATATACTCAACAGGCACCAGAATATCCTCGTTATAACATTGAAAAAGTAGAAAATGGCTATATAGTTGAAGTAGCTGTTCCAGGATGGAACAAAACCCAAATTTCAGTGAACGTTCACAAAAATATTCTTACCATTAAAGGTGAGAAAAAAGAGAATAACGAAGGTAGAGGCTGGGTGCACAAAGGTATATCAGGAAAAAGTTTTGAGAAGCATCTAAAGCTTGACAATGCCTTAGAGGTCTCTTCTGCTTCCATGGAAAACGGAATGTTAAAAATAGACCTATCGTATTCGCCCTCTAGTAAGCCCACATCAATACCTATTGGGTAACTTGGAGAATTCAATGAAGAACTTCGTAAAAGAAAAGTGGGGTGTACTTGAGGCTGTATTTCAAATTGTAGTGTGCGTAACAGCACCACTAGCATATATGGCCGTAAGCTACGCTTCTGCTTAGAAACGGTAAGCCGGGCAGAAATGTCCGGCTTTTTTATTTATGAAAATACCTCTAAAGTATCGTAACAAACCGGCTATTCTTGTAGCTACAGGCCCTTCTCTGACTGAAGAGGTGGTAGAGACTATAAGACCCTATAAGAATGATTTCATTATTTTTGGTTGTAATGATTCTTATAGGCTAGTAGATTATTTAGACCTTCATTATGCTTGCGATAAAGCTTGGTGGGATCTACACGCAAAACCTTTTAGAGAAAAATATCCAGACTTAGAGGCTTACACACAAGCAGAGGAGTATAGAGACTCTGAGTTTAACTTAAATATAGTAGAAGGAAAACATGCTAGAAGTTTGAGCACAGATTCTAGTATTATACATTGGGGCAGTAATTCAGGTTATCAGTTGTTAAACATAGCATTTTTAATGGGTTGTTCCAGATTTTTACTTGTCGGTTATAATATGCAAAAGATAGGCGGAGTAAGACATTTCTTTGGAGAACATCCCGACGGATTAAGTAAAAATAGTCCTTATCATAAGTTTTTATCTGCATTTGATAGCATAGAAGAACCTATACGAAATATAGTAGTAAATTGTACGCCAGACAGTGCTTTAACAACATTCAGAAAAGGTAACTTAAAAGAGGAATTAGAGAATGCTAGTATCAGAAGAATATAGAAAAACATTAGAAGATACACATAGAGAAACCAACCATTCCTGGGGTCAGACAGCTCCTTTATATACTGGAGGGATACTAACTTATATGCAGCAGAATAACTTTGAAGAAGTTCTTGATTACGGCTCTGCTCATGGTAGTTTTAGAAAGTCTTTAAATAATCCTAATATAGATGTTACGGAATATGATCCGGGATACCCCGATAAAGCAAGTACTAATATACCTAAAAAGTTTCTTGTCTGCATAGATGTTTTAGAGCATGTTGAGCCTTCATTGATAGATGATGTTTTAGAAGACATTCAAAGGTGTACCCTTGAGAAAGCTTTCCTAACTATTGCATGTTACCCTGCTAGACAGATACTGTCAGACGGAAGAAACGCCCATCTTATTGTAGAGTCTCCCACATGGTGGAAGGAGAAAATTTTAAAACTCTTCGATATAGAATCAGAAGATTTTGCTCGAAGAACACTTGTAGTATTTGTTAAACCTAAGGAAAAGTAAATGAAACAAACTAACTTAAACTTCCCTAAAGACACTAACCAGCCACCCTATAATGGGCAGTTCTGGTGCCATATTCGGCAATCCTTTCAGGGTTGGACCGACCATATTAATTTTTATAAGGTTAAGAATCTGTGATAGAAATTTATGGAAAGATGGATTGCAACTATTGTGTAGAAGCACAGAACGTATGTAAAAACCTCAAGCTAGATTATAAATACTATCACTTGGACGATCACTACACTATTATGGAACTCTGGGCAAAGGTTAAGTTTAAAACCTTTCCTCAGATTTTTGTAGATGATGTATGTATCGGAGGGTTTGACGAACTAATGGAATACACGAATGGAATTGAATAAGTTGAAACAATTAGTAATTACTATGGAAGAATGTGGTGAATTAATTCGTGCCTGCTCTAAAGTGTTAAGACACGGAACTGAAGAGGATCCTAAGTATCTACAAAATCTTACTGAAGAAATAGCAGATGTCATCGCTATGACACGCATCCTTAGAACATCTTACCGTATAGATAGTAGTACCCTAGAAGATTTAGTTCAGAAAAGACTGACAAAAATGAAGCGGCAGGATTATGCGTAAGCTAATAACAATCTGGAAGTTTGCAATCGGTTCTTTTAGTGACGACAAAACAGAGGGCTACGACAATCACGTTATGATATTTCGCAGCATTCTCGTTCTAGTAAACTTTGTTACCTGCTTCTTCATAATTGCTAATACACTGCGTCACTGGTAGTTGAGGGCAAAAATAAATCTTGACATTTTTTTCTTCTGCTGTTATAATAATGGAAATTGTGAAAAGAGTGTGTTATGAATTTATTTTATCTTGACGACGACCTTGACCGTTGTGCCGAGTTTCATGTCGACAAACACATTGTTAAAATGCCTTTAGAAGTAGCTCAGATATTGTGTACCTCAGTCTGGATTGACGAGTACCTTGGCTTTGTGCCTCGCGCACTTGACAAAAACGAACGAGACTATCTTAACGGCCTGAAGGCAGAAATCAAACATCTTCCACCAGAGGAAAGACCTTTGACCCCCTATCTACCAATGATGTATAATCATCCTTGTACGATATGGGCTCGCTCCTCTCTCGACAATCACGAATGGACTCACTGCTACGGTAATGCTCTTAACGAAGAGTATCGTTACCGTTACGGAAAAGATCATAAGTCTATAGCCCAAGTAGTAAATAACCTACCAGAACCTCAAAGAATGGAGCGTGTGGGTTTTACTACTTTCGGGTTGGCTATGCCAGACGAACTAAAAGATTATGATGATCCAGTAGAATCTTATAGACGCTACTATCACCTTGACAAAGCTACTTTTGCAAGCTGGAAGTACAGAGATAAGCCTTACTGGTGGGACGAAGATTTTGCAGATTATCAACAACGAATTACAAGGGCAGCATAAATGAGAAGAGGTATTAAAAAACAAGAAGGAGAAAATCTAACTGATGCAAACATTAAAAAGGTTATACGACTTTTGTCAGCGGAAAAGCCGATTACAAAAAAAGAAGCGTGTAGTATTCTTAATATTAGCTATAATACCAGTCGCCTTAATAAAGTTATTGAAGATTATGAGAGCGACCAAGAGTACCGAAGAACCCGAAAAGCACAGAAGCGTGGCAGACCCGCTGACAATGCTGAAATTGCAGAAATCGTAGAGTCTTACCTAACAGGTGAGAGCTTTACAGATATTGCTAGAAGAATCTTTCGCTCTGTTGCTTTTGTTAAAACTATCGTTGAGAAACTGGGAGTCCCTGGAAGGGTGGCTGGTGATGAACGATATGAGATGGAATACTTGCCAGACGAGTGTGTATCCGATAGCTTTGCCGTTGGAGAGGTTGCTTGGTCAGCCAAGTACCACACTTCGTGTGAAGTAATGGCAACTCTTGACACCAGACACGAACAAAGCTACGGCCCTTGTTACCGTGTGTGGATAAGAGAGGCTAGTAATGAGGACAATCTTGGGGGAGGCTATAATGCTTTTGTTCCCGCGTATGACCTCGGTAAATTGGAGCATTTGAAAACTTATGGAATCAATACCGCTAGAGTTTAGTTATTATGCCATATTTTGTTTAACAACCGCCCTTTGTATAATCTACCTCAATGTAAAAGCATTTCGAGAAGTAGGTTTCAGATGGAATTTTACGGGTGGTCTCATTTATTATGGAACCACAATACCTATAGTATTAGTGGGTGCTCCCGCATTTTTCATTGTTTTTATCTTTAGAAGCGATGTTTATTACGAAAGTTTAATTAACTATATCACCGAAATATATGTTGACTCAGATGACGAAAGCTAGTATAATATGTTTTTGAAATTGAGGAAAGTATGGGATATAATTTTTACATGCGACAACTTGAAGCGACTGGCAATGCTGCCGGTCTACCTTTTAAACCAAACAGGAGAAAGAAAATGGCGTGGACTGACGAATCCAAGCAACAGGCAATTGATGCCTACACAAGTGAAGAACCAACTCCAGAGAACTCTATGGAGATTGTAAAAGCTATCGCAGAAGACATGGGTGAGAGCCCTAATGGTGTGCGAATGATTCTAACCAAAGCTGGAGTATACGTCAAGAAAACTCCTGCTGCTTCTAGTGGCGGTGCTAAAGCCGCTTCAACTGGCGGAACTCGAATCAGCAAAGCTGCCGCACAGGAAGCACTCACAGCAGCTCTTAATGATGCTGGTGTAGCTATTGATGAGGATATTGTTTCAAAGCTCACTGGTAAAGCTGCACAATACTTCGCAGATGCTATGAATAAAGTAGCTTCTTAAAAGTCCCCACGGGGGTTGAGTATGCTTAGCCGCGTATTCACCCTCGTGAGGCAACCACTAATAGTCCAAAAATTACAAAGACAAAAGAGGTTTTGCTCAATGTAATACTGGAGCTAATTAGTGAAAAAAGAAGAGCTAAAGAAGAAAGTAAATAGTGCTGGAGATGCAATTATAACTTACAGGAGTCCCAACTCCCGTAAGACAAAGTACAATGTATGTACGATTGACTTCAGCACGCCTTACATTCAAGACAAGAAAAATAGAGCGAAAGAAGATGATGATACTGTCCTAATGTTTTGTTGGGACACGGATTCTTTTCGCCTTATGAAAGCTGACAATGTTACCTCAGTCGTTCCCTTATCCACTGTGCTAAGGAATGAATGATGGAAGCATACTCGAAAATTATCGTATCAGAACCTTATAGACAGGTTCGACTAACGGTGAATGAGTTTCGAGAGGAAGAGTATCTTCACTTTCGAGAATACTTTCTCGATTTTGATGAAGAGTGGAAGCCCTCTAATAAGGGTCTTTCTATACCTCTTGAAGTCGAAACCTCAAAAGAATTGTTTATTGCTATGGCGGAGATCTTGTCTCTAGCTGAAAGTAAACAAGTATTGGAGGAACATTTCGGAGAAACTATTCGAGACCTATATCAAAAATAGTTCTTGACATTTTAACGAAATGCCCTCATAATGTTCTTTTTAAATCAAAGGTATTTATGACTAATATGTTTCTAGCCAAAGCAGCCAAAGCTTATTATGAGGGCAACCCCATAATTTCTGATGCTGAGTTTGATGTTCTTGCCGCAGACGCTGACTACGCTTTAGTAGGTTATAGTGACGAATTCTTTGAGTTCGATCATATGTATCCTATGTATAGCTTACAGAAAGTTTTTGTGGGTGAAGAACATCCTCCTTACGACCACGCTACTGGAGCAACAGTAATCACACCCAAGTTAGATGGAGCAGCGGTTTCGCTGGGCTACTACGATGGTGAATTAGTGCTGGCTCTTACTCGGGGTAATGGTAAGAAGGGCAGAAATATTATGAATAAAGTTAAACATCTTGTTCCTACTAGCATTACTCGCAAGGGTGTTGTTCAGATTACGGGAGAAGTTGTTGCCCCTGAGACTATTCCTAACGCTAGAAACTATGCTTCTGGTGCGTTGAATCTCAAGTCTGAAGAAGAGTTTCTCACTAGAGAAGTTCGATTCGTAGCTTATGATATTCAGCCTCGTGTGGAAAAGTTGTGGACGGAAGACATGTCGAATCTCTCTTCGGACAATTTCGATACTGTTCTTGCGTCTAACTGGGCAGGATACCCGCAGGATGGTCTAGTGTTCCGTGTTGACAACAATGCGAAATATGAAGAGATGGGTTACACCGCTCACCATCCTCGTGGTGCCTTTGCTTTGAAAGAAAGACCTCCAGGTGTCGTTACGCGACTACTTGATGTGATCTGGCAAGTGGGTAAATCCGGTGTGGTTTCCCCTGTTGCTATCCTAGAGCCTGTGCTTATTGGAGAAGCTACTGTTGGTCGTGCCACATTACATAATATGCGGTATATCAATGAGCTTAACCTTGAGATAGGTTGTATTGTCGAAGTAATTCGATCCGGCGAAATTATACCAAGAGTCGTAAGGCGCGTGGAAGGGGAAATAAATGTTTGATGATAGTATGGAAGACGAGAATATCTTTGGATGGATGGGTCTAAAAGACAATGGAAGTCATTATGTGTCAGCCACAGGCTTATATGATTATTTCTTTTCTATCGAAAAAGAAACTCGTGACAAAATTCTGGAAGGTTGGATTGCTGCTTTAGAAGCATATCTTGAGCCAGGATTTGAGAAACGAATAGAAGAGTCTGAAGGCGGTATTATCTATGTATCGGAGTCCTCGGAGTCCGTGGAAGATAAGCCTGTAGGAAATGTTATTCCTTTCCCTAAAATTATCAGATGAGTGGAGTTTATAACCTCACTTATTTTCAGAATAATCCTGAAGAAGCTACCCGCGAAGGGGTACTCTACTGCGTAGTATTAGTTAATAAACGTACTATGAAACGAGAATGTCTCAAGATAGGCATCGCTTCAGGAAAAAACTGGAAAGACGTTTTGAGAAGGAGTCGTGGGTTTAATGGCTACGAGATTCGTATACAGAGAACTTACCACGACTCACTTTTTAATGTGTGGACGCTAGAACAAGCATTACACGAAGAATACAAACAATTCAAGTATATACCCCAGCAAAAGTTCGGTGGGTATACAGAGTGTTTCGAAATAAAGAAGGAGATTATTTTAGCTATTCCGAAAAAATAATTCTTGACTTTTCAACTCAAACCCCGTATAATATCTATTCAAATGTAGGAGAAAGTCTTTTGAAAGAAATTGTAGCACCAACACACTGCCCGAGTTGTTCTTCACCTTTGGTGTGGGAAAACGATCAGTTGTTCTGCTATAATACTTCTTGTGAGTCTAAGACTTATAAGTTAATCGAACACTTTTCCTCTACTTTGAAAATTAAGGGGCTAGGGCCATCATCTATTCAGAAACTCAGAATAACTTCAATACCTCAAATCTATGAACTGAGTTTGGGTGAGATGGTAGAGGCTCTTAATTCTGAAAAACTTGCAACAAAACTCTTTGAAGAGATTCAAGATTCCAAGAAAGTTAGTCTTTCTGAAATCTTACCCGCTTTCTCTATTCCACTAATAGGTAAATCGGCAGCATCAAAGTTATGTTCTGTAGTAAGTAGTATTTATGACCTGAACGAGGAGGCTTGTACTAAGGCGGGGCTTGGCCCTAAGGCTAGCAATAATTTGCTAACCTGGTACAATACCATGTTTCTCCGTGAGTACAAGTGGCTACCTTTTTCATTTGAGTCAAATGAAGTTGTTTCTGTTATTGAGCCTAAGGGTGTTGTCTGCATTAGTGGCAAACTTACATCCTTTAAAACCAAAGCAGAAGCAGAGAAAGTTCTCATTAGCAAGGGATATATTGTGAAATCCTCCTTAACAAGAGAAGTAACAATCCTAGTGAATGAGAGTGGACTAGAATCTTCAAAAACCAAGAAAGCTAGAGATAGTGGGGTCTCTATCACAACTAACCTTAACCAATTATTAGGAAATTAATTTTATGGCAATTCCAAAGTGGACTGAAGAGCGCACAGCGTCTCTTACCGATTTCGTAGGTTCTGAATCCCCAGTAACTTACGCAACTGTTGTCGATGCTGCTGACCAGCTCGAAACATCACCCCGTTCTGTAGCTTCTAAGCTGCGTAAAATGGGTCACGAAGTAGAATCTTCTGCTTCTGTAACTACTCGTGCGTTCTCTGATGCACAAGAAACTACTCTGAATAGTTTCGTAACTGATAACTCTGGCCAGTATACTTACGGCCAAATCGCTGAAGCCTTTGAAGGTGGCGAGTTTTCTTCCAAGCAAATCCAAGGGAAATTGCTGTCTATGCAATTGACCGAGCACGTCAAACCTACTCCTAAAGTAGAAAGTGTTCGTACCTTTAGCGATGCTGAAGAAGCAGAGTTTGTTAAGCACGCCTCTAACGGCGCATACCTCGAAGATATCGCAGAGGCTCTTGGCCGAACCGTTAATCAAATTCGTGGTAAAGCTTTATCTTTGTTACGTCAAGGCTCTATTGCTTCTATTCCTGCACAAAAGGAAAGCAAGGCTGCGGCTAAAGCTGATCCTCTCGAAGGTGTAGACGTAGCTTCTTTGTCTGTCGAAGAAATCGCAGAGCAAATTGGCAAAACTGCCCGAGGTGTTAAGACTATGTTAACTCGACGTGGCCTTACTGCTTCTAACTATGATGGTGCAGCAAAAGCAGCTAAAGCTGCGGGCTAATCCCCTAGTTCCCCCTGCTGGAGTGGGGCTTTGTGCCCCTCTCTGGCTTTTTATCGCTTAATACTTATTACGGAGATGACCAATAGTGAACCTGGCAAGCGTTCTTTTCAAGACTATTATCGCGCAAAGCGATATAGAAACTTGGTCGAACTGCCAAAAGCACTACTTTCCGACTGAATTTGCCTCTATTTGGGCTTACATAAATAAGCATGTAGAAACTCATAGTGTTATTCCTACTTTTGATGACTTACGACTTTCCGTAAGAGACGCGACCCTTCGTGACCGTTTCTTCGCCTTGGAAAAAGTTGACGAAGTAGACATAGACGGCGCTACTCTACTAGAGTATCTCAAGAATGAATACACTCAAATTGAAATCATGAACCAGTTAGAAACCTATCTTACTGATTCGATTGCAATGGAATCCGCCCAGGAAAATATTGAGGGTCTACAGAATATTGTATTATCAGTAGAGGAGAAAGTTGACCTCAAAGATACAAGTACAAATATGAGAAAAATGGAATTGTTTGACCCGATTGAAGAATTGGAAAAGAATGTTCCTTTAGGATTGAATCACGACTTTGATCGTATTCAAACCTTTGGCCCGTCCGATCTTGTACTTATTGGTGGAAAGCGTGGTGCTGGTAAGTCTATTGCCTGCGCTAATATCGCTTCTAGCACTTATGAAGCCGGCCATTCAGTAATGTATTTTACGATAGAGATGTCATCACGAGCAACTATGCAGAGGATATGTAGTATATCTACTGGAGTTCCTGCGGCTGCAATACGCAACCGCAACCTATCTATAGGTGAGTGGGAACAGGTTGCTCGTTGGTGGTCTCAACGATTTGAAGACGGCGAGAGAGCATTTTCTCGCTATCTTTCACATCGTGACTTTGATACTTATCATGACGAACTAACAGCAAAGCCTTTGCGAGAAAAGCAGATTGATGTTGTGTATGCACCTTCTCTAACTCTAGCAAATATTCGTACAGAGCTAGACAAGAAAGTAGCAAGACTACAGCCACGAGTTGTAATCGTTGACTATATCAACCAAGTAAAGCGTTCTATGGTTTCCAATGGGCGTATGGGTCAGTATGACTGGACAGAACAGATAGAAGTAAGTAAAGCGTTGAAAACTTATGCACAAGACTATGGATTTATTATGGTGTCTCCTTATCAGATTGATGCTTCCGGCGAAGCTCGATTTGCTAAGGGTATATTAGATGCTGCGGATGCAGCCTTTACTCTTGACGCACATGCTAAAGAAGATAATATCATTAGCTTTAATTGTGCAAAAATGAGAAACTCTGATGAAGTAAGTTTTACTTCTACTATGGACTGGGCGTCTTTAGCTATTGGCCCTGAGACGGGTTATATTAAAGACAAAGACGGTCCCGATGAAGAGGTATACGAACTATGAGTGCAGTAATTGAATTACTTGAAGAGAGAGGTATTTATTACAAACTCTCTGGCAGAGATGTTTTAATTCGCTGTCTCAATCCAGAACACGACGATGGCAATCCTAGTATGAGGATTGACAAAGTTCTTGGGGTGTTCAATTGTTTCTCTTGCGGTTACAAAGGTAGTTTATTCCGCCACTATAATGTAGATTATAGTGAAACAGAAATGCGTAGGGAAAAACTAAAAAGACTTATCAATAACTTACGAGCTGCTGGTGTAGGTCTCTCAATGCCCGAAGGATTTATGTCCTATATCGGAAACTGGAGAGACATAAAGCCAGAAACTTATAGAAGATTTGAAGCGTTTCGTCATCACGATAAGCAGTTTATAGGGAGGATCAACTTTCCTATTAAGGACGCCAGTGGAAGAATAGTCGCTTTCCAAGGTCGTGATGAGACAGGAACCTTAGACAATAAGTATATGTTCTACCCTAGCGGAGTAAAACTGCCTCTGTTTCCACAAGTTCGCCCACTACAGGGGCGTGTTATTCTCGTAGAAGGTATATTTGATATGATAAACCTTCACGACAAAGGACTAGAGAATGCAATATGTTGTTTCGGTGTTAAGAATTTTAACGAAACAAAGTTTAATTATTTAAAGATTTCAGGCGTTACGGGCCTTGACTTGATTTTCGATGCTGACCAAGCAGGAATTCAAGCAGCAGAACACGTAAAGAAATTAGCGAGAGACTTTCCCGTTCGAGTAATTAGTTTAAAGTCTGGAGATCCAGGCTCACTCGGACAAAACCAAGTAACTGGACTGCGGAGAAAACTATATGGCTAGTATAGCCTTGATTGAATCAAAACCAAGTAGAAACGATTACGTTCGCTTATTCGAGAATGAGTTTGAATTTGACCGATTCTCTCTTGCTTCAGACCCTACGCTATCCAAAGTTTTAATGAAGGACGTAGATCTGGAGTTTAATCCTGATGCCTATGAATGGATAATTCTAATTGGCTCAGAACCACTAAAATATTATACGAAAGTAACTCAAGTTATGCAATATGCTGGAACTATAGTAGATGATAAATTTCTTCCTACTATTAATCCCGCAATGCTATCTTTTAAGCCAGAGGCTAAGAAGACTTGGGAAGATGCTAGAAACAATATCATTGGGTATATTTCTGGCGACAAGAAGAAGGCCGAAATAAATGACGAAAAATTTGTCGGTATTACAACAACTGAAGGGACTTTGGATTACATTCAAAGATGTATTGACTCGCCCTACGACTTTATCGGAATCGACTCAGAGACTACTGGTCTGTATCCTCGGAATGGGTATATTCTTGGTATTAGCTTATGCTATCAACCTGATTCAGGTGCTTATATTAATGCCGATACTATTGATGAGTCTGTAGAAGAGAAACTTCAGGAGTTATTCGATAAGAAGCGAATGGTATTCCATAACGCTAAGTTCGATATTCCAATGTTTGAGTATCATTTCAATGTGAAACTCTCACAGTTTGAAGATACAATGCTCATGCATTATATGCTTGACGAGAATCCAGGCACTCACGGCCTGAAGATGCTCGCTATGAAGTACACGGACTATGGTGACTATGAGAAACCTATGTATACTTGGATGGACGAGTATCGTAAGCAGAATGGTGTGCTAAAAGATGATTTCAAATGGGAGTGGATTCCTTTTGAAGTTATGCAGACTTATGCTGCTATCGATGCCTGTGCTACTTTCACAATCTTTGAAAAGTTTGAAAGAGCACTGAAGAAGGGTAATCCTAACTTGATGCGTGTATACAAGACTATCTTGTTGCCCGCTTGTAGGTTCCTTATGGCTGTTCAAGATAACGGAGTTCCTTTTGATAAGGAAAGGCTCATAGCAAGTCAAGATCTTATGCTAGAGGAAATTACTGATGCTGTTGGTAAATTGCAAAGCCATCCTGGTGTGGCCGCTTTCCAAGCAGCAGAAGGTAAAGACTTTAATCCAAATAGTGTTCTACAATTACGTAAGTTATTGTTCGACTATGTTGGGCTAGAGCCTACTGGAATTAAGACGGAGAAGGGAGAAAACTCAACTAATGCTGAAGTATTAGAGAAGCTCGCTCTTCAACACGAGATTCCACAGTTAATTTTAGATGTTCGTAAGAAAACTAAGATTAAGAATACTTATCTCGATAAGATTATTCCACAGCTTGATAGGGACGGTCACTTACGGACCAACTTCAATATTCATGGAACTACCTCCGGAAGACTATCTTCTAGTGGTAAACTGAATATGCAGCAACTTCCGAGAGATAATCCGATTGTGAAAGGGTGTATTCGTGCTCCCGAAGGCCATCAGATTGTTGCAATGGATTTAACAACTGCCGAAGTATATGTCGCTGCCGTATTGGCAGATGACTTGGAGCTTCAGGACGTGTTTCGTTCTGGAGGAAACTTTCACTCTACGATCGCACACAAAGTATTTAAACTAGACTGTGAAGTCGAAGATGTGGCAGAGAAGTATACAACCTACCGTCAAGCAGCAAAAGCAGTAACCTTTGGTATTATGTACGGAGCCGGTGCAAATAAAATCAGTGAGCAGGTTACTAAAGATGGAGGCAAGCTTTCAGTTGTCCAGGCTAGACAAATCATCAAAGAATACTTTGGTGCTTTCTGGAAGCTAGAGGAGTGGATTGAGGCTCAGAAAGAGCTTATCAGAAAGAATGGAAGTATCTATTCTCATTTCGGTAGAAAGAGAAGATTACCTGATGTTAAGTCTGATAACAAAGGAGTTCAAGGACATGCCATTAGATCTGGACTTAACTTCCTAGTTCAATCTGCTGCTTCCGACATAAACTTAATCGGGGCTATAGAAGCTCACGGAATACTAAACCAGAAAAAGATGAAGAGTAAAATTTTCGCACTGGTTCACGATTCCGTGCTTGCAGAAGTTCCGAACGATGAAGTAGAAGAATATTGTTCGATATTACAAACCGAAATACAAAGAGACAGAGGTATTTATATCTCCGGCGCTCCTGTAGGTTGTGACTTTGAGATTGGCGAGGATTACTCAATGGGTAAATTCAGTAAAAAGTATGGTAATATCGTTAACCTATAAACAGATACTTCGGTCTATAAAGTTTCCTGTGTATTCTCTAGGCACAGAGAATTTCTATCTTCGAGATGGCTTGCTGCTTGTTAATGACTTAGTAGTAGATGATAGAAATCAGCCTGGAGATACTCTTGGAAAACGAAGACTACAAACACCACATAAAAAGAGAAGACTGACTGGCGTATACGAAGAGTTTCTAGACATTGTAAAAAATAAGACTACAGTGTTGATAGATAATAACGGAGTTATATTTTCATACGAAAGGACAAAGTTTCAGAAAATAAAATCAATAAGAATTGTAAGAAAAGACTTACAAAATACTCATTCAAGAATTTGGCTGAAGGGAGTAAACTTTGCTTTTATAGTAAAAGAACCCCCATTAGCTATGGACTGGGCTCAAGTTTTACACTTAAACTCTCGCCCGTGGCTATTATATAGTTTGTCAGAGGATAGACTAGAAGATAGCAGGAGGAAAATTTAATGGGAAGAAGGAATCAAAAAAGAGATGCTCTATCAGCGCTGAACTTTTATTTAAAAGAGATAGAGCCTTTAACAAAGTCTCAAGTTGCAGTCTTTGATTCTTACAAGCACCTAATGTTACATGGATGTGCAGGAACGGGTAAAACCTTTATCTCACTATATCTAGCATTAGATGACCTACAAAAAGAAGAGTACAGTAGAATAGTTTTAGTTAGAAGTGCCGTCCCCACAAGGGAAATGGGATTTCTTCCTGGAACAGAAGATGAAAAATCTAAAGTCTATGAGGCTCCTTATGTAAGTATTATGCAAGAGCTGTTTAGTCGTGGAGATAATCCCTATGGACAGCTAAAGCAAAAAGGAGTTATCAATTTTTTAACTACTTCTTACATAAGAGGAACAACTTTTAATGATAGTGTGATCATTGTGGATGAATGTCAAAACATGACTTTCCATGAGTTAGACAGCATTATCACTAGGGTAGGTAAGAATTGTAGAATTATTTTCTGCGGTGATTTCTTCCAGTCTGACCTTAAAAATAGTGGATTGAAAGATTTTATTAGGATAATTAAAGGTATGTACGAGTTTGATTTTATTGAGTTTGGCATATCTGATATTGTAAGAAGTGATTTTGTAAGAAGTTACCTTACTGAGAAATATACAAAAGGTATCATATGAAACAAGATGTAGTTATTGATGAGCTAACACGAAAGTTGGACCAAACCCTAAGTAGATTAGACACTTTGACTGATAGATTAGCTTGGGTAGAAAACTTCGTAGTTCATAAAAGAAAAGAAGAGTACCAAAAAAGAAAACTAGAAGAAGAGATGTGGACTAAAAAGTGAAAGCGGTAGTATCCAACAGAATTTATATGGACATTGATCCCCAGGCTTTTAATGCCTTGGATAAAGCTTTGACCTATAAAATAGATTCATATAGATCGGATGTAGCTCCTACCATGATTAAAAATGTTAGGAAGATACGAAATGGTTTAGTATCTATACCTGTTGGACGCTTCGACTTAATTCCTGAAGGGTATGAAATAAAAGATAAGCGAGTACTACTGCCCGTAGATTTTCCAAAGTTCGGGTTTGACCTTCGGGAAAGTCAGCAGGATGTATACGACGCTATAGAAGATAATGCTATTATCAATGCTTTTGTATCTTGGGGTAAGACTTTTACTGCATTAGCCGTTGCTGCAAAGCTTGGGCAAAAAACTCTAGTAGTTACGCATACAGTGTCTCTACGAACCCAATGGGAGAAGGAGATAAGGAAGGTATTTGGTATAGAGCCAGGGATTATAGGGTCTGGGAAGTATGACATTTCTCCTCCTATAGTCGTTGGCAATATACAAACGCTTTACAAGTTGCGTGGAAAAATAGAAAAAGAATTCGGAACCATTATTATTGATGAGTGTCATCATATACCCGCTAACACTTTCAGTAAGCTAGTAGATGCTAGTTATGCTAGGTATAAAATAGGGTTGTCTGGTACGGTTCAAAGAAAGGATGGAAAACATGTTATTATGCCTGATTATTTTGGGCATACTAAGTTCACTCCACCCAAAGAAAACTATATGGAACCAACTATAGAGGTTATCCAAACAAAGATAAGATTTATGGATGGGGCTAAGATACCTTGGGCAAACCGTATTAATGATTTGGTTCGGCAAGAAGAGTACGGAAAGTTAATTTGTTTTCTCGCTGCGGCGTATAGAAAGCAAGGACATAAAGTTCTCTTGTTGTCTGACCGAGTTTACTTTCTAAAAAGAGTAAAAGAAACATTAGGCGAACATTGTGAGTTGATTACTGGAGAAGTTCCTCTAGCAGAGAGGGAAAAGAAAATAGAAAGAGTTCAAAGTGGAAAAGTAGATATACTCCTAGGGACTCAAAGTATTTTCTCGGAAGGCATTAGTGTTAATCCTTTAAGTTGTTTAATACTTGCCACTCCAGTAAGCAACACACCTCTATTAACCCAGCTTGTAGGCAGAGTTATCAGAGAATATCCAGGAAAGATAGACCCTGTAGTAGTAGATATTAATCTTAAAGGAAAGACGGCTGAGAAGCAAGCCAAACTTCGGTTAGGTCATTACCTTCAGCAAGGGTATAATGTTTTCTTTAAGGACATGTGAAAAAAATTTCTTGACACGGGAGCTATTTCCCCGTATAATATACACTTGACTTCGAGAACATAGCAGTGATTCTTTTTAACTGGGCAAAAATGTATGCGGCAACGAGTGGAGATTCTTCTTCAATAGTTACGCTACTTGCCTATTTAACATATCCTACTCTACCTAGAAATAGGTACGACTCTATCTATCGCTTGTCACAACAAGACTGGTCAGGTGATAGTTTTATACTGCACCCAGAAAAAATAATATCAAACCGAAGCAAGTTCGGTGATAATGAGTTGGCCCAGTATGTGGCACTGGCCAGCTTTCGCAGCTATGCTGAATATGAAGCCACAACCAAACGCAGTCTGAATCTGTTCTTAGCACCGATTCCTACTGAAATTATTGACAACAACAGGCTACTATCTAGAATAGAAGATGAAATATTCTTCTGCTGGGAAGAAGTCACACATTAAAGGAAAAAACTATGGGTATTAAATTTACATCCTCTGCTGGCGGGGCTAAAAAGTCATCGCTAGAACAATTCACTTACAAGAACGGCGACAACTGCGTTCGTATTTTTGGAGACCTTCTTCCTCGGTATATCTACTGGGTTAAGGGCGAGAACGATAAGAACATTCCTATGGAGTGTTTATCTTTCGATCGACAGAAAGAAGCATTTGTAAACGTAGAAAAAGATTGGGTTAGAGAATTCTATCCTGACCTGAAATGCGGCTGGTCATACTCTGTGCAGTGTATTGATCCCTCAGACGGTAAAACCAAAGTATTTAATCTAAAGAAAAAATTAATGGATCAGATTCTAGTTGCTGCTGAAGACTTGGGCGACCCTACCGACTTAGATGTAGGTTGGGACATTCACTTTAAGCGTACCAAGACTGGACCAAACGTATATAATGTTGAATATACTCTTCAAACTCTCAAATGTCAGAAAGGTATTCGTCCTTTAAATGATGACGAGAGAGCTGCTGTAGCTGGTGCTACTTCTATCGATGAGTTGCTTCCTCGACCAACTCCAGATGCTCAGAAAGAGCTTCTGGAACGACTTGCTACTGGCGGTTCTGGTAAGGATGAAGTTGATTCCTCAATTGAAGACGAGTTTGACATTAGCTAATGAAAATACTATTCTCCGCCGATTGGCACATAAAATTAGGTCAGAAGAACGTACCCGTCAATTGGGCACGTGCTCGCTATGACAGCTTCTTTCACCAGATTTATTTGTTGGAAGATGATGCAGACTTGCATATTATTGGCGGCGACATCTTTGATAGAGTTCCAACTATTGAAGAACTAGAACTGTATTTTACCTTTGTAAAAGGTTGTCAGATTGAAACTCTCATTTATGACGGTAATCATGAGGCGACTAGAAAGAATAAAACATTCTTTACGGCGTTAAAAGAAGTAACCCATTCCTTAAACGATAAGGTTACTATTATTGACGAAGCATACGAAGATGAAAGAGGTTTTAGTATTCTTCCTTACTGTGATTTACACAAGAAGAATTCTATTGAGATGCTGAATAAGAACTTTCCGGTCTTTACTCATGTGAGGGGTGAAATACCCCCTCATGTTCAGCCGGAAGTAGACTTAGAAAGATTTGCAAGGTTTCCAAAAGTATTTGCGGGAGACTTGCATTCCCACTCTAATTGCCAGAAAAATATAGTATACCCAGGAAGTCCGATGACTACTAGCTTTCATAGATCGAAAGTAGAAACGGGAGTTCTAGTTATACTTGAAGACTGGGATTGGTACTGGGAGAAAATGGAGCTTCCACAACTTATTCGTAAAACAGTCAGTGACCCTGCTGAAATGATCACGGGGCTATATGATCATGTTATTTACGAACTAGAAGGAGACCTCGGAGACCTAGCAAAAGTAGGCTCCAGTGACCTTCTCGATAAGAAAGTTGTAAAACGAAGTTCTGAAGCGACACTTGTTTTGGATAAAGAGTTCTCCGTTGGAGAAGAGTTAGTAGAATACTTAACTTACGTGCTAGAAATAGCTGAAGATAAAATACCCGAAATATTAGGACTATATAATGATTACGCTAAAAATATTGAAATGGAGTAATTGTTTCTCTTATGGAGAAGGCAATGAACTCGATTTAGCTTCCACCAGACTTACTCAAATCTTGGGTTACAATGGCGCTGGAAAATCTTCTATTCCTCTCATTTTGGAAGAAGTTCTATTTAACAAAAACTCGAAAGGTATTAAGAAAGCTGATATTCCTAACAGAGAGTTGCAGAATGGATACTCTATCGGCCTTACGTTCAGTAAAGAAGCTGACGAGTATGAGATCGACCTTCAAAGAAAGTCTAACTTAAAAGTAAAGTTCATTAAGAATGGTGAAGATATTGGTAGTCATACGGCTACCAATACTTATAAAACTATTCAAGAAGTGCTTGGCGTAGACTTTAAAACTTTTACACAAGTAGTATATCAACATCCTAACGCTAGTTTGAATTTTCTTACTGCTACCGATGCGAACCGTAAAAAGTTCCTGATAGACTTGCTTGGTCTAGAAAAGTATGTAAATCTCTTTGAAGTTTTTAAAGAAGCTTCACGAGGGGTTGAACAAGAATATGCCCAGCTTGAAGGTCGTATTTCCACTGTTGAGAAATGGTTGGAAAATAATAAACTGACGGATACTACCCCACGAGAACTTGTAAATCTTCCGAAAATCTCGGATGAGGATGAGGAAGCATTGAGTTCTCTTATGGCTGAAATTAAAAATATTTCATCAACAAATCGTCAAATTTCTCAAAATAATCAATATAAAAGTATGTTGAAAGAAATTAATATACAGGAAATTCAAGCAATTGAAGCTTCCGAGCATATTTCATACGATGAGTTGCAGTCACAGCTAGGCGCTATAGCGGGGTCTATCGGTTCAGGACAAAAAATCATCAAAAAGATGGAGAACTTGGAAAATGTATGTCCTACCTGTGAACAACCCGTTACAGAAGATTTTAAGAAAAAACATATCTCTGAAGAAGAAGAGAAAGTTAAAATCGAACAAGACAAGCACACAAATATCCAGAAGAAAATTAAAGAGATTCAAGAGAACAATGAAAACTTCGCAATAAAGACTAGAAAACAGAAAGAGTGGGAAGAGTTATATCGCTCGGTTGATAGTACACTTCCTACTGTATTAGTTGACGAAGAAGTTCTCAAAGTTCGTATTACTAATATCCGGAATACTATTGCAACACAGAAAAATGAAATAGATGTGATGCAGAGAGAGAACGAAGCTCGTTCAGCATATAACGCTAAAATAGAAGTTATAACTGAACAAACGGCTGAGTTCGAAAAACAACTCGAAGAAGTAGTATCTCGATATAATGTTCTAGGAATTAAGAAAGGTAATCTTGAAATCTTGAAAAAAGCTTTTAGTACAAACGGACTCATTGCATACAAGATCGAAAATCTTGTTAAAGAACTGGAAGAATTAACGAGCGAATACCTCGCAGAACTTTCAGACGGTCGTTTTACATTGAACTTTGCCGTGAATAACGACAAACTCAACGTAGAAATCACAGATAATGGAAACGTAGTAGATATTCTAGCACTTTCGAGTGGAGAATTGGCAAGAGTAAATACAGCTACTCTTCTTGCTATTCGCAAGTTGATGAGCAGTTTATCCTCTAGTCGTATTAATGTTCTGTTTCTGGACGAAGTTATGACAGTACTGGATGAGGTAGGAAAAGAAAAGCTGGTAGAAGTTCTATTAGAGGAAGAGCTTAATACTTATCTAGTAAATCATGGGTGGTCTCATCCATTACTAGAGAAAGTAGAAGTAATTAAAAGCTCAAGTATAAGTAGGTTGGTAGCATAATGGTAGATTCGAGAGCGAAAGGACAACGAGGAGAGTATCTTGTAAGAGATATGCTTCGTGATGCCTCTGGCCTACAGTTTGAGAGAGTCCCCAGTTCGGGGGCTCTCGCTTACTTGAAAGGCGATTTATATATACCAGACGCTAATAATGCGTTTTGTATAGAAGTAAAAAATTATGAAAAGTCACCCCTAAGTGATAAGGTATTTACAAATAAAACTAATTACCTTTTGATTTGGTGGGAAAAGATAGTAAAACAAGCAGAGCTTAAACTACAGCAACCTTTGTTGTTTTTTAAGTATTCTCGTTCAAAGGTATTTGTGGTAACAAACATAAAACCTGAAAATACAAAATACATGCACATCTCCTGGCTAGATTGCTATGTATGTCTAGCCGAAGAATGGCTAGAAAATGAAAAGATGGAGTGGACTCGTGGCCAGTTTTAAAGAACGAATAATGGAACCTAATAAGAACGCTCTTATTGTTGACGGTATGAACTTAGCATTTCGTTGGAAACACCAAGGTAAGTTAGATTTTAAACAGGACTATATTAATACTGTAAAGAGTTTGGCTCAATCATATGATTGTAGTAAAATTATTATAGCGGGAGACCAGGGGTCTAGTGCTTATAGAAAATTTATTGATCCTCAGTACAAAGCGAATAGAGCAGAAAAATACAAAGATCAAACAGAACAAGAGAAAGAGGATATTAAGTTATTCTTCGAGGAGTATGAAAGAACTCTAGAAGGGTTAGAAGAACAGTTTCTTTTGCTGAGATACGCTAATGTGGAAGCCGATGACTTGGTAGCTTATGTAGTATCAAAACGAGAAGAAATGGGTATCGAAGATATATGGATGATTTCAAGTGACCGTGACTGGGACTTACTCGTAAATGAAAATGTATCTAGATTCTCTACAGTAACTCGTAAAGAAACTACGGTGTTTAATTGGGAGGAATTTTTCGATTTTCCTCAAGAAGATTACATCTCTTTTAAAGTTCTAACAGGCGATAAGGGAGATAATATTGATGGAGTTGCGGGTATTGGCCCTAAAAGGGCTACGGAACTTATCAAAGAATACGGTACAGCGTTTGATATCTACGACGCTATACCTATACCTAGTAGATATAAATATATTCAAGCTCTTAATGCGAGCAAGGAACTAATACTTAAAAATTATAGGATGATGGATTTGGTCAGCTATTGTGCTGAAGCTATAGAACATCCTGGGCATAGTCTACTAGAAATAGACGAACGAGTAAAGGAATATATAAATGTTAATTGATTATGGAAGAGATCGTCTTCTTTCCACGTTTGGTATCCAGACGCTAGAAGATAGATATTTAATAGAAGGTGAATCATCGCCTCAGGACGCTTTCGCACGTGCGGCGAAAGCCTTCGCAGATGATGAAGGTCATGCACAGCGTTTGTATGATTACGCAAGTAATCTGTGGTTTATGTTTTCTACTCCAATTCTTTCGAATGGAGGGACTACTCGTGGACTACCTATTTCTTGTTTTCTCAACTATGTTGAAGATAGTAGAGAAGGACTAACAGGACATTATACGGAGAACGCATTCTTGTCTTCCGTAGGTGGTGGCGTGGGCGGAAGCTGGAGCAGCATTCGCTCTGTAGGTTCACGCACAAGTAACGGAAGCGAAAGCACCGGCGTTATCCCTTTTATGAAAGTGGTTGACGCGGAGATGCTGGCTTTCTCACAAGGAGTAACTAGGAGAGGTTCATATGCAGCTTATTTACACATTTCTCATCCCGAGATTGAGGAGTTTCTCGATGTACGCAAGCCTACTGGCGGCGATATCAATAGAAAGTCTACCAATCTTCATCATGCTGTGGTCATTCCTGATAGCTTTATGAAGCTTATCGCGCAAGCGACACAAGAGCCAGGATTTGATGACAGTTGGGCATTGATTGACCCTCATAGTAATAAAGTGACTAAAACTGTAGCCGCGAAAGCTCTGTGGGTAAAACTGATTCAGAACCGTGTGGAAACCGGCGAACCTTACATTATGTTTGAAGACGCAGTAAACAACGATCTTCCAGAGTATCAAAGAAACTTAGGTTTGCGTGTTCATCATTCTAACCTGTGTTCAGAAATTACTCTGCCCACGAATGAAGAGAGAACCGCAGTATGTTGTCTTTCTAGTGTGAATTTGGAAGAGTATGAAAGCTGGAAGAATATTCCCGAGTTCATTCCTGACTTAGTTCGTATGCTTGATAATGTAATAGAGTTCTTTATTCAGCACGCGCCTTCTTCTCTTGAGAAAGCAAAGTATAGTGCGATGAGAGAGCGTTCAATTGGTCTTGGAGCAATGGGTTTTCACGCCTATCTTCAACGGCATAACATTGCTTTTGAAAGTGCGATGGCGAAGAGTTTTAATATGAGAGCTTTCTCCCATATAAAGTCTTCCGCACTTGAAGCCAGTCAGCAGTTAGCTGCTGAGAAAGGAGAGTGTCCTGATGGAGTCGGTCATGGAATTCGTAATGCCCACCTTCTTGCTATTGCCCCTAATGCTAGCAGTAGTATTATCTGCGGTAACACTAGTCCAAGCATTGAACCATATCGTGCAAATGCTTTTACCCAGAAAACAAAGTCTGGTACAAGTCTTCTGAAAAACGAATACTTGGAGCATGTTCTTGATGAGATAGGAATGAATAACGACGAAGTGTGGAAAGATATTATGACACACGGAGGCAGCGTTCAACATCTTGATTTTCTCGATACTTGGACGAAAGATGTATTTAAAACAGCCGTTGAACTCGATCAGCGTTGGGTTGTAGAGTTTGCGGCAGATCGACAGCAGCATATTTGCCAGTCACAATCTGTAAACTTATTCTTCCCAGCAGATGTAAGTAAACAGGAACTACACAATGTTCATATGCTTGCTTGGCGTCGTGGTATGAAAACTTTGTATTACGCTAGAAGTGAAGCATACAAACGTGCAGAAGTAGTATCTGACGAGAAATTAAGAGATTTTATATTTGACGACGAAGATTCGTGTCTAGCTTGTGAGGGGTAGTTTATGGTTACAGATGAAAGAAATTATTACAAACCGTTTCAGTATAACTGGGCGTATGAAGCGTACAAAACGCAGCAGCATCTTCATTGGATGCCTGAAGAAGTTCCAATGGCAGACGATCTTAAAGATTATCGTTCTTTGGATGATAGTAGTAAGCGTTTACTTGGACATATCTTTCGTTTTTTCACGCAGAGTGATGTAGACGTTTGCTGTGGATATGCGAAGCATTATCTGCCTACGTTTAAAGCTCCTGAAGTACGAATGATGTTGTCTGCATTTGCAGCAATGGAAGCCGTTCATCAGGACGCATATTCTACTCTTCTAGAGACTCTTGGGTTTCCTGAAGAAGAATATCAAATGTTTATGGATGTTCAAGAAATGTCCGATAAACATGAATATTTGACTAATTTTAACATGGATAGTAAGAAAGATATTGCTAAAACTGTAGCAGTATATAGTGGATTTACGGAAGGAGTACAGTTGTTTAGTAGTTTTGCTATTCTATTGAACTTTCCGCGCCACAATCTTATGAAGAATATGGGCCAGATTGTTACCTGGTCAATTCGAGATGAGAGCTTACATGTTGAAGGAATGTCAAAACTTTTCAGAACTTATATTCAAGAGAACCCTGAAATATGGAATGATGAATTAAAGTATGAAATCTATTGTGCTGCTGAAAGAGTAGTAGAACTAGAAGATGCATTTATTGATGTTGCTTTTGGGGCTACCGAAGTAGAAGACCTGTCAGCGGCTGAAGTAAAGGCATATATTCGGTATATTGCTGACAAAAGACTCATGGGTCTAGGTATGAAGAAGATTTTCAATTCAGAAAGTAACCCTCTTCCTTGGCTAGACTATATGGTAAACGCAGTGGAACACACGAATTTTTTCGAAAATCGTTCCACGGAATACGCCCGAGCCAGTACTACTGGTAACTGGCAAGACATTTTTAAATAAGGAACCTTATTATGACAACTGAAGTACAAGACAAGCCAACTCTCGTTCTAGATGGCGAGAACCACATAATTGAAGATCTTTCTGACAAAGCCAAGTATATGGTAAGTCAGTTGCAGGATCTTCAGCAACAAGCTACTGCAAATTCTGCACGAGCAGATCAAATTGAAGTGGCACGACAAGGCTTTACTACTCTTCTGAAAGAAGAAATTGCAAATCCGCAAATGGACGAAGCACCTCCTGCAGAGGGTGAAATAGTACAGTAAAACGAAAAGGGGCCTTGAGCCCCTTTTTTATTATGTTCCGTTAACTATTACGCCAAGTGCGATTTTATGCGCTACTCCTGCACCAACTTCTGCAATACGAGCATCTGTTGCTGCCTCATCGTAAGTACCATCTGCTGCAAAGCAAACGTTTACCATACGACTGTGAACTGTGGCTGGACTAGTAGAGTCTTCTAGAAACCTGACTAGAATATCTGTGATGCCCGTTAAAGTTTCGCTAATAGTTTCGCCTTCATTATCTGGATCGGGCATTGTCTGCACTCGAGTTCCGTCGAAAGTTTCCTCTTTTATATATGTTATTGCCATTATGGTGCTCCTGGTATAACGGTCTCTTCGACCACTGGTGCCCAAGGCAAGGGCGAGGTAGTAAACGATGCTTTTGATATCATGTCATCGAGTACAGATTGAATGTGAGATTTTATGCCCGGCATTCTTGTTTCTGTTGCTTCAATCCAACCCGAAATTACTTCTTCTGTTAAGCTTCCTAATGCTTGAAAAGAATCTGCGGTAGGGGTATCAAGTATAGTCTCTTGAGGAAGCTCAAAGGATTGTTCATTTTCAGTTCCTTCAAGAACCCAAGTAACGCTACATACAACGTCTGCTAGATCTCCAATTGTTTTTGTCTTAATTCCCGTCACCTTAATAGTATAGGTTGCGGTAAACCCTGAGGGTTGGGGTGCTGCTTCTATCATAATGATTCTCCTGTTAGTTTTTCGATGAGGCGTTCTAGCCTCTCTATACGTTTTTCTTGTTCTACGATAACCTTGGCTAACTCTACTGCCGAAGCTAATGCGGCACCGCCATAGTTAACTGATAAAGTTCCAATCTCATCCGTAGCAGTTATAATTGCTTCGGGTAAAAGCACTTGAAGGGATTGAGCTGATACACCAACCTGCGTACCATTCTCTTCGTCAATACGGTCATATATACCGACTGTCACTTCAGCCAAACGAGATACAAAATTCTCCGGCATATTGCGCCAGTTCTTCTTTAATCGCTCATCTGAGTAGGCAGTAATATTACCGGAAGCAACAATAGAGTTAGAAATTGCGCATTTAAAGACACCATTATTTATAACTAATAGACCATGGTCGGTAAGGTTTCCCGCAGCTCCACCAGCATTTGGATGTGACCAAGCAAGTCCATATAAGTTGCCTGTTGTAGAGCCATCATCGGCTAGCTTATAAGCATTTCCCATAGAATAGACACCTTGGTATCTAGTAGAAGAGTAAAGCCCAATAACACTTCTTCCATAGTTAGTGTCGATGTAGAAGTTGCCGGAAGCTCTAGTCGCAGTTGCAGCATTACCAATATACGTTCCGCTATTATCAATATAGGACACATCAGCGCCGTCTCTACGGAACTGCACAATTCGATTTGAAGATGAATCTGCTACAATATACCAACGATTAGAATGATATTGAATTTTACCTGCTCCACCTGGATTTCCTGTCCAAGTAGAAGAAGCCGAGGAAAGTATTGACGAGTTCGTTATATTGATTGCGCCATGTCCACCGTTAAAGTCAGCAACCCCTGCAAAACTACTGGTAGTGCCTACACTAAGGGTAGTGCCAACAGTAAGGGCGTTATGAACAACCACGCCAGTGCCTCCAGCATGGCCGCCGACAGTCATTAACAGTGCTTCTGTCCCATTACCATTACCGCTATTATTTGTATCGGTAGTAGGAGAGTTATCGTAGAACCTAGTTCCGCCATATGAAGCACCAATACGAATACCCGTGTGATAACCAATAATTAAATCAGAGTAGTGTGGGTTACTCCAGGCGCTATTTGCAATATCAACTCCCATTGAATAGTGATTGGCAGCAAAAGTTGCACCGCCTGCGCCAGAAACAAGGTTAATTTTTCCAGTGTTTAAACTGAGGGCATTAGCAGTAGTTGCAGTAGTTGCAGTAGTTGCAGTAGCCGCGTTACCGGTGCAAGAAGCTGAACTTCCTGTAACATTAATCCCCCAAGTACCAGATGCACCTCCGCCTGTTAGTGTGGGGGAGTAGGAGTTGTAGTTGGCACTGCTAAGAATAGTTGTCCAGGGTGTCCAACCAGACAAACCTTGGCTATAATTCCGCATTGCCAATCTTGGGGGATTTGAATTGTATTCCCCGGAAATTTGATATGCGCCATAACGCTCATACCCTGACATTGTTAGCGTCGTTGCCCAGCTACCAAATAACCCATGACTATTATGCATAGCAACAGTAGTAGACCCTACTCCAGGAGATAGATTTTGCGCTAATGTAGAATCTAATATCCATGCGCTGCCTGAATAAGGATATTTGGACAACAACTCAGGAGCACTACCGGTAACATTAATCCCCCAAGTACCAGAAGCACCAGTACCTGTAAGTGTAGGAGCATAACTATTATAATTCCCACTTGATATCAGTTTACCCGTCTGAGCGCGAGTGATCCAAGCATTTGTATAAAGTTCTCCATCATACTCGTAAAGAGCCGTAGCAGAAACGCCTCCTCTATGAAAACCGATAGTAGGCACATGGTTACTACTTGTTTGTACCTCAAGTGCAGCATTCGTATACGAAGGGGCAGTCGCACCTGTGACACCTGTATTAGAAGTTATATTTAGAGCACCAGTCATAGTACCACCAGCTTTCCAGCTATGTGAGGTAGTAGCAGTTGTAGCATTACCTGATAAAGCGCCAGAAAACGTTGTCGCGGTGACGGTTGACGCGGTGACGGCTGAACCCACATACAGATTGTTTGCAACCCTTACATGGCCATCGGTATTACCAATACTCATGAGTTCTGTGGTCATTCCTACGTCACTGTGGAATCTGACTCCACCATATCTATTCATCGCAAAGAAACGTATTCCAGTATGCCACTTAATATTTAGCTTGGTGTAATTGCCATCAATATTTTGCGTACTCGTTCCGATGGAGTAGTTATTAAAGTCATTTCCTCCACCAAACGTAAGTCCAGTAGTAGACGCTACTGTACTATAAGCGTTATTACTAGCAGTGCCTCCGATAATAACATGATTGGTAGAACCAGAAAGATTAAGGTTGCCAGTCATTGTTCCGCCAGCTTTAGGTAAAGCCGCGTTTGCAGTTGCAGTTGCAGTAGTTAAACCAGATGCAGTTGCGTAGTATGAACCTTGTTGTCCATCAAGTAAATCTGCATCTAAGCCAGAACCAGAAGCGTCATTGGATGAATCCCAAATCTTACCAACAGTTTGAGCAGTTACAGTACTCGGCATACTTGTAATTTGAGTTGCGGTCCAACCAGTAGTAAAGTTTTGGTTAGCGTTATAATAAGATGGGTGAGCCTTTAGTTCAACTGTAGCAGAACCATAGCTCCAACTAGTATTTGTTTCTCCTATAATAATACAATAGTTAGTTCCATCGTGCCCAAGCCTTACCGCTAGAGGAGGTCCACCTTCGGCAGTAACTCTAGTATTATACCAAGTACTACCAGTGCTCCAGTCATGTCCTGAAATTGTATAGACAACATGAGCAGTACTACTATATTGATAGGTGTATATTTTAATAACTGGCATTGAGTGTACACTTCCGGCAGAACCTGGAAGTGTAATTTTTACTGCACCTGTACTTGTGCCAGAAGCACTCCAGTGAGCACAGTTCATTGCTTGTCGGTTATTTGAAGAAATTACAGAATTAGCTCTTAAGTGCCCAGATGCATCGATATTTAAAACGTTACTACTACCATTTTTAAAGACAAAACCTCTGTTAGTTCCGCTAGACATTTTAAAGTACATATTGTAGTCTGAAGTGGTTTCAAAAGCCATTCTTCCAGCATTACCACTACCTTGACCGGACATTGCAATTGCATATGAACCACCTAAAACTGTACCTGTTCCTCCCCAGAATCCAATACCTTGACCATCACCAGCTTCTATTGTTAAATTTCGTGCGGCAACTGCTTTTGTTTGAGTTGCCCAAGTTACTCCATCGAGATTATCTGCATCAAGCCCAGAGCCATCGCCGTCGTTGCCTGCGTTCCAGACAAGGCTGTTGTTAACGCGCATTTCTTTATTCAAATAGAATGCAGGACGGTCAGTGTATATATGTGCCCATGAAGCATTAGCTGGTCCGAACTCAATGTAGCCGTACGCAGTTGTATTTCGTAGCCAAGCGGCCGAAGTTGAGAAACCTTTACTAGCTGTACCAAGAACTACATTACCATTACTTAGAGATACATTACCGGTAAAGGTTGGTGATGAGAGTGGCGCGTAATAAGAACCGTGCTGTCCATCAAGTAGATCAGCATCAAGACCTGAGCCTGAACCATCGTTAAGGTTATCCCACATGAATCTATGAGCTTGCCAAGTTCCGTTGTTCTTACCTCTTGAAGATAACTTACCTGTTCTAAAGTCTACAAATAACTGTCCGACCCAAGAACTACTATATGCTGCCGAAAATCCAGCACCATCTGCGTAACCTGCTGCAGTTGATGTATTAACATAACCAACCATATTACTAGTAACACTATCAATTGCTATTGGATTGCCACTGTTGCGCGAGGTGAACGCAGTACCTGTGAACTGTGACTGGTTGTAGTAACTACCTTGTTGTCCATCAAGTAAATCAGCATCAAGACCAGAGCCTGAGCCGTCGTTGTCCGAAGCCCAAAAACCTCCCCATGTTTTAATTGAAGCAGCAGTAAATCTTCTGTGATAACCGTCGCTATTGCTTCTTTGTCCATATAGCCAACCTAAACTAGTAGAAGCTGCATCATCTGTTGTATTAACATATAGCGCTTGCATATACCCATTAGCTTGCCTCATTACAATAGTATTACCAGCGCGTGAGTCCGTAGCATTCATACCATCAAGCAAATCTGCATCTAAACCAGAGCCAGAGCCGTCAACTGTCTTAATTGCAGTGAGTATCTGAGCTGCTGTTTGGTCAGCGGTTGCTCCTGCTTCTATACCATCGAGCTTTGCACCATCAACAGACACGTTACGGCCATCAAACGTACTATTAGTTGTTACTGCGCCTGTAAGTGCGCCACCAGCTAAGGGTAGTTTCGTAGCGATACTATTTGTGACAGTAGTAGAAAAGTTAGCGTCATCGCCAAGAGCTGCTGCCAATTCGTTGAGCGTGTTCAACGTTCCAGGCGCAGAGTCTACGATTAAAGCAACGCGAGCATCTGCTCTAGCGTCTGTATAGTATAGATTTGTTCCTTCAGAAAGATCACTTGTACTTGCTGCGGCTATACGAGCATCTGCTCTTGCGTTTGTGTAGTAAAGATTTGAGCCTTCTGTAATATTCGAAGTATTCTGCGCTGGCATTGTGAAAGACATAACACCAGTAGTAGAATTATAAGATAAGGAACCAGTTGCGCTTATTGCGGAACGAGCGCGAGCATTCGTAAAGTAGAGATTTGTTCCTTCTGTAATATTCGAAGTATTCTGTGCTGGCATTGTAAAGCTCATAACACCAGTACTAGAATTATAAGAAAGACTTCCTCCCGCTGAAAAGAGACCACGGACTTCCGCATCTGTTCTTTCAGTAAAACTTATTACACCAGTAGAAGAGTTGTATGCTAAATCTCCTGAAACAGAGACTGCGCCACGAGCGCGAGCATCAGTATAATATTTATAATCTGTATGTTCGCTAATATTTCCCGTATTTAAACTTACAGAATCTCCGAGTGCAGTAGAATGTCCCGCAATCGAAATACTCGAATTTTGCAGTTTTGAATTAGGGATAGTGGGAATAGTATCTAAATCTAATACTTCATCCGCACCCGCGAGCGCAGACTTTGACTTCTTAACTAATCCAGTACTTCCTAGTAGCTCTGATAGAAAGCGTGCTTTTGATTTTGCCATTTAAGTTCTCCTAAAAGACTACTTTTTTGATCAGGATGGGAACGTTTTTTGTGACTATAATTGTCGGAGGAGATGCTTTTCTTATCGTAATTACACTATGACTCATGGGTTCTTTTGCCTTCTCGCTTCACATAATTTTATGTGCTTTTGAAAAATATTTTAAATTATAGCATTCAGGAGGTGGGTTGTCAAATATTATTTTTTGTTAGCTATTTTAACTAAAAGTAATGCTAATATCGCTTTCATCAAAGCCGTCTGACAGTCCAAATCGAGCCTTAACATAAGCAGTTGGGTGAGTACCCACCGTACTGGAGGGAGAAACAAGCCTTACTAAATTACTAGAAGGTGATGTTACAGTCCAGGCACCTCCAACTTGTTGGTTTCCAGTATGTGAAAAGTTTGATACTCCATTAGTATATCCACCACCAAATTGAATGGCACATCCACTAGTTCCTGATACACCTACCTCATAATTATAACTCCCGGCACTAGGAAATTGTAATTCAATAGTAACAGTAGAGAACGTGCCTCCTTGCGCTTTAACAAATTGTACTTCCTGACCGTTGCCTGACCCACTTAACTTAATTGCACCATTAACGTCTAGTTTTGCGCCTGGATTATTCTCACCAATACCAACATTACCTGTGGGAAATACTGCACCACCTGGAGTTAGCGATAACATTTCAGTAACAGTTGAAGCTCCATTACTAATTTTGAAAGACATTGCTCCATTCCAACCGAGATAATCTACACCATAAGCAGTAAGGTCATAAGTTGTTATATTATTAGCATACGAACTATCTACAACAAACGATGCAGGATAATAAGTATTATGTGTTGCCCCCATAATCACCAGAGAGTTGCTATTATTGGCAACATGCCTTTGGCCAACTCTAAGTGTTCCTGAGTTATCGGCGGCTAAGACCCGGGCAAACGCTTGGTTATTATTTAGGTTTAAACTAGAATCTAACGAGGAGCTTGATCCGATACCAACGTTGCCGCTGGAGTCGATGCGCATCCTTTCATCAAAAGTATTTTCGTGTAGAGTTGAGAAAGTTAAACCAGTACTATATGAAGAAGGGGTACCTGCTGGCCAAGAAGCCATATTCTGTGCATTAATAGATGCGGCTAGAGCTCCTCCAGCTGGGCCGCCGCCGGCGTGATAGTGATGAAAGTTTATTGACGAACCTGCACCTGCACCACCTAAAGCATGATTTTCGAATCTAAGAAACTCTTGAACTGCGCTTGTCGAGCCCGTTTTCTTAACATGCAAGGGAACACCTGGAGCATCTGTTCCGATACCAACGTTGCCGCCATTAGGCTGTAGAGTCAAACCGTAATTAGTTGCTAGATTTGTTTTGTTAGTAGATTGTATCCATGCAGTTCCAGTAGCTGACGTATAGAATCCCATATCAAGTACGCCGTTACCTGTGGTTTGGGATACTCTTAAACTACCCGTCTGTGCAGTTCCAGATGCAGCAGGGGCACTAGGAGAACCTCGTACATCAAGTTTTACTAGTGGAGAATCTGTTCCGATACCAACGTTGCCATCTCCGTCTACGACCATTCTTACATTATTATGTGTAGCAAACTCTAAGCCACTATCACTTGTAGTTCCAAAAAATGCATTGCCGGCTGAGCTTCCTACAAACCTATTGCCCGAGGAACCTTCTACACCAGCATAGAGCACATTACTAGTATTTTGAATACGAACATTTCTTTCAGTAGTAGAACCTCCGTTAATAAAAATGTCGCCAGTCATCGTACCACCAGCTTTTGGAAGTGCAGCTCCTGCAGTCGTAGTTGTACTAGTCAATACAGCATCTCGTGCAGCAATATCTACACCGTCAACAGTACCAGATACACCAATATTGCCAGTTACATTCAAAGGCTTATTAAAGTCCCACTCATCATTTGTACCATCGTAAGTAATCGCTGGAAGAGTTCCAGACCCAATATCAACTGTAAAGCCGGCACCATCTGCAGCAGCAGCATTCACTGAACCGCTCGCAAGAGTAATATTCTTATCGTCTACAGTAAGAGTAGTAGAATTAATAGTTGTAGTAACCCCGTCAACCTGCAGGTTCCCTGCAATCACGACGGTTCCTGTATCATCTCCATGCGCTGCGGGGTCGAGAGTAAACGTAGCAGGTCCACGAATGTATCCAGTTGTGGTAATATTTCCTAAACTTCCTCCCGATACACGAGCATCTACGCGAGCATCGGTATAGTATAAATTTGAAGAACCTTCGGAAAGATCATCTGTGTCTGCGGCGGCGATACGAGCATCTGCTCTTGCGTCCGTGTAGTACAGATTTGTGTTTTCCGCGATATTTGCAGTTGTCAGCGTAAGACTTCCGCCCAAGCTAACAGCAGTGGAATTAATTGTAATGCTTGAGTTTACAAGTGCTGCATTTGGAATGCTTGTGAGCGAGGCACCTGAACCTGCGAATAGAGTTGCGGTTGCAGTACCCACTACATGCAGCGGAGTGTCTGGATCAGTCTTTCCGCCGACACCCACACGATTGTTTGTAGTATCAACATAGAAAGTACCGGCGTCAACGTTGAGGTCAACTGCTGCGGCTGACTGACTGATCATTGCTGTACTAATTTTTGTGAGTGCCATTTATATTTCCTCTTTAGCTGTCGACGTGGGCTTTTACAGGCCCCGGGGTTGCATTTATAACTGCTTGAGCTGCTGCTCTTTCTTCGTCATCTTTTACAATCAGTGGATTTGCGACTGTTTCTGTAGATGATGTGTCGGTTTCCATATCATAAGTAGTTACTTCTACTGTCGCTTCAAGTGCAGGAATTGCAGGAGTTACAATCGTTTCTGTAACATCTTGCATCTCTCCAGCTTCTTCGTTCCACTCTTGACCAGTAACAATCGTTTCACTTGACTCTGGGACACCTACAGAGAGTTGATACTGCGCTACACGAGCACTTGCTGTTTTATACGCTTCTACCTGTTGTGCAAATAACTTATTCGCGGCTGCATCTAGTAAGCCTTGTGGAACATCACCGATACTAGTACTGCCCGTATTACTTTTAGGGAAGCGTGTCTTAACATCTGCTACATGAGCGTCCCAAGTTCCGTCTGTTTGCATAGCCAGCTGTTCGTGTATTGGCGCATACCCATCGGGGCCAGTGCGTAGTGCCACATAGTCTGGCTCAATTACGTCTGGTCCAGTAGGCGTATTACCTTCGTTAATCCAGTCTAATAGTTCTTGGTAGTCTCTGTTGCCTACTGCCAATGGAATAGACGCATTATCGGAGAGTCTTTGTACTGAGTTTTCGTTTAATTTATACATTATTATCTCCTATAGTTCTGCGTCAAAGGCTAAAAAAGAACCTGTGGCATTGGCCCTAAACAAGCAGGGACTTCCCACTGTAAGCCCAGAGGCAACTGGAAATGCAATTCTAGCAGTTGATAAATTTACTCCATCCGCAGACGGGACGGAGTTGCAAATAGTATTTACATTAGCCCCATGCCACACTTTATAGTCAGTAGCTGTATTTGTATGCTTTAATGAAGGTACATCACGCATAGGTACAGGGAATTGTATTACACCGTGGGCATAGACTGTCGAATACGAGAAGCCAGAGGTAAACCAAGTATTGTCTGAATCCAGACTTTCAATTCTATTGTAATAACGCTGACACAACGCCAGTTCTTCGCCGTATGAACGATGCTCGAATGGGGTGGCTACTTTGCCGAGTTCTAGTTGGATGTTAGCAACTTCAAAGTAGTCACCGCTTGTTATTGCTCTTGTTGCATTGCCAGCCCAGTCAATGACTCCAGCATTAAAGTTAACGATGGAATTACCTGATGTGAAAGTCATCGTTAAATATTCCCAATTACCGCTACCTGAGTGAGTTTGTTCACTATCGATATTTCCTAAGGTAGGCCCCGCACTTTCGATTCTTAGTCTAGGATAAGGCGTATTGCTTTTTACCCAAGCCGAAAGAGTATAAACTCTATTATCCATCCAATCTTCAACTTCTATTTTTTGTCGAATTTGCATGTAGCCTGTTGCAGAACTAGTTGCCGCAACTTTTGCAGTTTTCACAGTTATGCCATTAGGTAAATCTGCATCACTATTATTTTGGATGGTTGTAGTTACGGCAGATATATCCATATTCCAACGATCTAGGTAGTAAGAACCGCCTGATGCACTTGTTGCACTAGAGTAGTCTCCTCTTTGACTGATCTGAAAACCGCCATTGATTAACAAATTCCTACGACCAGCACCAATCAGATTAAACTGTTCTTGAGGCGTCTCAGCACGTAGCATCGCTTCGCCCGCAATTCCTGAAGGTTTGTCCAGTTCAGCAAGCTTCTCACGAACGTTGATTTCTGGTTTTGTAAATTTAACTGCCATTTTTTATTCCTCTACTATGAAGCCGTTGCTTGCACTGATTGCTGCACCCACTGCGTCTGTTGTGTTATCGACTCTTCGAAGTCCTTGAAATACTGATCGTCCTGCACTTGTTCCAGCATGTAGCAATTCAGTATCGTCATCGTATGCGAGTGCTGTGACTGCATCTGAAGTTCCGTATAGCGTGGCCTTTGCGTTCTCTTGGAATAGCACCTTTTCGTCCTCGTACATTTTCTTAATTTGTTCTGGGGATGGCACAGTACCAGAAATTTTAGCTAATGCTATTTTTCCATCTAATACAGCTCGTCCTGAGTCCCAATGTTCAGATGCTCCTATATGAGTTCTTCTATTTCCACTTGCGCCTTGATAGTTAGCTAATGTTGAGCTACCTACATTTGTGCCTTTTAGTTCTCCGTTGTGATATATCTTATAAATGTTACCCTGTCGTGTACAATGTATACAATGCCAAACATTTATTCCTATACCAGTGATTCTAACATCACCGTTTACTACGCTGTTATCTCTTGAATAAAATGCTATATTATCTGTATTAGCATTAGAGAATATATCAATTCTTTCATCGACTGATGTTGATGCTGTGCCAAACCATCTTTCGTATGAGCTAGTAGGTAAGGAGTTTCTATAAAACCACATAGAATACATAAAATCACCAGTGCCAAAATCTAAATCACTGTTATAGGGTTGCTCTAAGTAATTGCTAGAAGTAAACGGTCCATATGCGACTAAATCAGCACCAGTGGCCACAGGAGTTTTTGGTACAGTGCCGAATACTTGGAGACCGTTGCCGTTAACACTGCGGTCTGGTTCTGCTAGGCGTACTGTTACGTTATCCCATAGCGCTACTTGCGCTTCATAAGTACCTAGACTTAGTAATGTACTAGTACTTTGTGCCGTAAAGGTGAACGTATTTGTTCCAACTACTACATTAGCATTAGATAGCTGAACTGTGTCAAATCTCTGAGCACCCGATGCTGAAGTACCAATATAAATGTATCTGTTGGTTCCTCCACTTACGCTGATAAAATCTACAGATACTGTATACGCTTTCCCTATTGTTGTAGCAAAACTTTGTTGTGCATATGCTACTGTAGAAGAGGTACCGCCACCAGTGAGCCGTAACTGCGAAGAAATACTCGCTATCGTTCCACTTACTCCTGCCCACCCAGCAGTATCACTAGCAAACGTACCATTCGTAATCAACTCAGACCCAGTAACATTCGTAGTATCAGTATCCGAAAGTGTGGCCAACTTGATGTCGCCGTTCATCCAACCTGTGTTGTAGTCGCTTGTAGTATGATTAATTAATTCTTTCCTAAATTCTCCAGTTTCGATTATCTTGTATATTCCATTTCCAGGATTACTTGAAAATGATGTAGTTCCTATCACAATCTCACCCTTGGCATTAACAACATTTTTAAGTGCTGTTGTTACTCCTCCAATAGGACTTGTTAGTTGATATTGATTAGCGTTTTCTTGATAACTGTAAAATCTATCTGGCACTGCGGATGTGTCACTGGCTGCAATTGACAGGTAGTGATACCCATAAAAGTTTGCATCGCTGGAGTATGATCTTGCTAGATAAAACAATCCACTATCTGTAAATGTGACATATCTTATGGTAGCGTTTGTTGAACTATAAGTGTAATCAACAACAGTCCCATCATCCTTAATAACACTCACACCACCATCAGTAGCAACCGCTATGGTTGGCACAGGTAAGCCAGTCTCAGAGTCGATTGGTGCGTTGGGTAGCACTGTAATGGCTACATCATTAATGGATTGATTGTTAATTTGTTTATAATCAGAATCAGCAGTGCCCCATGCTACATATAGTTCGTTTCTTCTAGATAGCCCGCCGCCTTGTGTATAGAGTCCGCCAACGGCCGCCGTATAATAAACAGCAAATTTATCTTTTATTAGATAAAAGCCTCTGCCTCCGCTGTATCCGCCTAGAACTATATGACCATTTAATGCAGATATTGAAGTTAGAATGCCGCCGCCGCCGTTCCAATGTGTAGTATTGCCACTACTTGCACCATTTTCATATCTCCAAAAAATCATCCACATAGGCATTTCAGGATCATCACCATCATAGATAGTAATAGCATTTGCAGAAAGAACAATCACAGCAACAGCAGGAAACTCTTTACGACTACCACGTGTTGTTGTATTCCGTCTCTCGTTATACCAAGACGTATGCTGTGTGCGCTTACGCCATGCACCACCGTCTGAGTCTTTGCTAGTATCATAGACGAATACATCAACCGCAGTATTAGGTATCACTGCATCAATCGCAGATAGGCTACTACCCTTTGAGAGTAGAAAGTCTTTCTTGTCCATAAAAGCCGCAGTGCCTAAGTCTGCGTTACTCGGCACTTGATTCGGATTAGTTCCTATTAATTTACTCATTAGTTATTCTCCGTAAGTGCTTGTATTTCTGCTTCTGATAATCTTTGGGTGTAATACGACACTTTCCTAACATGACCGTTATGAGGATTACCAGAACCAATTCTTCCAACATTACCTCCACCTATAATCATCATGTTTATTCCGGAAGTGGTTGGAATTGTTACACTTGTATCTGTAGCGCCAACCTTAGTTCCATCAGCATATCCATAAGCATTATTAGTTTCATATGCAAGAGCCATCTTAAACGGATTATCTTTTGATATCGCCCCAGAGCCTGCATTACCAAACGCTTCATCTCCGCTAATACTAGCATCATTGATATACCAAAGTAATGAAGATGCGTTACCAGAAGATGACCCAAATCCCATGTTATTACCAAGACCAATTAAATCGTCATTACTTTGATGATTTATTGGTGATGTTGTTTCTGATGATAACGATAAAGTAAATGAGTTATATGCATAGTCGCTATCAACAATTGTTGATGCTTCGAAGAACAATGTTCCCTCTGATTGTTCTAGAAAGTCATGTTTAGCCAAGTTGCCTATGAAGGTTACGTCTTCTTCTCTTGTATAAGCAACACTTGACGCTACATCGGCTGCCCGAGTTACAGCCGAACCCAAGGTCTTTATATATGATGTGGGTCCGCTATGTGCTTCAATTTGCCAACCCCAAAAGTAAAATGTTCTACTGTACTGAGGACTAACGAATCCAATATAAGGATTGGCTGTACTGCTATTATAGGGAAAGGTAACCGAAACTCTTTGCCATTCATCAGTTGCGGTAATGCTAGTGGCCGCCGGGCTGCCGTTTGCCAGTGTTTGAGGATATACGTTCATCGCAATAGTACCGGTTGTGCCTGCCGCAGTTCTTACCCAAGCACTATGAGTATATGTAGTGCCGTTTGTATATGAGAATGGACTGACTTGCCAATACCAGCTATTGCCGCTTGTACCTGATACACCTTTAGTTGTTTTCAAAGAGCCATCAGGCGCAGTTACGTCAGTCGAACTATCAGTTATAGTCCAAAGAGCCTCTGCTCCCAGTACATCTCCGTATAAATCACTTCCTTTTGTACTATGGTACAACATGTTAGTACCAGCCGCTTCTAAAATCAATCCAGTCTCTACCCACTTACGACCATCATACTTGTAACCGTATCGTGCACCGTTAACAGGCGCTGTTCTGAGAATACCAGTCTCATCGTGATAAGTTGCAGTACTTGAGCGTGACGTAAAGCGTGTGTCAGATGGAATAAACGATGTTGGGAATGCGCCAATTTCAATTTGTAGACCCCAATAGTAAGTATCAATAGCACCTGTTCCAACATATGCGGCTGTGCCATCTGCCGTCGCTGATGTTGCATAAAAATAAGAACTGCTAGGTGTACTATCTGTGAGAACAGTCAAGCTACATCTATACCATCCGTTACCAACATCAGTCATCGTTGTGCCTCTGTTGATGCCGGTAGTGTGTGTAAATGTTCCGTTATCTAGATCATAATATGCTGTAGGATAATTAGTACTACCAGCGGCTTCATTATAGTACCATGCATGTGATACGTATCTGTTTGCGCCTCTCTTATAATATCCTGTTAGAGTGTAATATGTATTAGCGGTGGGTACAAATGCTTTGTATATTCCATGACCATCGTTGGATGTACTAGCGTGAATTCCGTCTGCTGAATATGTTCCGTCTGGAGCAATGGCTTGTTTTATAGTAGCAGTGGCGTTTGTAAAGCCCCAATAACCGCCGTTTATAGTTACAGTGTTGGTGTTTAAACCAGCTCTAGCCTCTTCAATCAACAACCCTTTGCTTTCACCAGTCGCTGGATCGTGATCAAAGCGTGGTTCATTTACGTTAGCGTACTTCAATACGCCTTTAGAGTCATAGTAAGTCGCAATCGAATCACGATAGAATGTAATACGTGAGTCGAGTTCTTTCGAGTTAGCAAAGTCTAAGTTGAGCGAAGGTCTAACTGAGTGACGCACCTGATCAACGTAATAAGATCCGTTTTGAAGGTTCATATTGCCCGGAGCATCGATAGTCATGTCCGCTGATGCTAAACTAGAGTGCTGTCCGTATATTGCGTGAGAGCCTTCGGCTTGAACGAATGCATTACTATCGTTGTCCGATACTTGAAGTGTTGCTCTATTTGTTCTAGACTTTACAAGAAGACCCGATTGATTACCACCTTCACTATTGAAGATTACTAGACCAGTCTCGCCCGACACAGAGTTGCCCACTTGTAACATAGCGGTCGGATTATCTGTTCCGATACCAACGCTAGCATTTGTTACAGTAAATATTGGTTCATCTATGTTATATGCAGTACTTGAGCTAGTATCATTACCAACTTGGAATAAAGGGCCTGCTAGTGACACTGTTCCATTGCCTACCCTAGATATACCTACTACTGCAGCACCGTTGTACTGTGCACCACCATTACTACCGGTATCAAAAAACTTGGCAATTGTTCCAGCGGTCGCAGACTCTACATCGAGTCTTGTAGAAGGAGTCGGAGTTCCGATACCAACTTTGCCTGAGCTGTCTATGCTCAGGCGTTCTGTAAGATTTCCACCCGTAACTCGGGTGCTGAACATTAATGCACCTGAATCACCTGCATTAGAATCACCGTCTGTTTTTGCAGATATTTTAACTAAATCAGTAGCAGTATTATTACCGAATAAAATATGACCAATACCCTGATCGTTATTAGCATCATTTCTTCTTATTTGTATTCCATGGCCACCACCGCTTGCTGGGGTTTCTATCTGTAATAAATCGGTTGTATGACTTGCAGTATCTCCTATAAGTACTTTACCTGAAGAATCAATAGTTACAGCATCCACCCCACCCGCTTTTCTGAATAGATGAGCAGAGCCTGTGACATTACCCATTTGGTAAACGGCTTTACCTGGTTCAGAAGCGGCTTCGTTACCCGATAAAGCTAGATATGCACCTCGTGTGGAAGTGGTACCTCCGTTACCCGCGTCTATTATAATTCTTTGATCATCAGATCCATCTGCTGTAACAGATTTTATCATTAGCAGATTTGTAGTTACACCAAAATCAAATTCGTCTGTTCCGTCTGATAAGGTAAGTGTCGTATTAGGAGTAGCTGTTCCTATACCAACTTTGCCACTAGCGTCTATTGCAATACCATCTGTTGCTGAACCCGATACTGTTCTTAAAATTTTAAGTGTATCTGCATCTTGGTCAAGAAATATCCCAGCTCCAAGATTAGTAGAATTTTGATCTTCAAAATCTATTCTTGGGTCTGAGGTTCCGCTTGAACCAAGTTTAAGTACAGGCCCGTTAAATCCTCTAATACTTAATCCACCAGTCATCGTACCACCAGCTTTTGGAAGTGCTGCGTCAGCTGTAGTGCCTTGAGCTGCTGTAGCGTAATCAGAAGAGTCGAAAGCCTTAACCTGTGCAAGGTTAGTTACTTCTGAATCCATTAAGGCTCCAGCAGCAGTTACGTTGGTTGTATCAGTTACATCTGCAAGTGCTTCTATAGCATTTAATTTTGTATTGAGTGTATCAGTATAAGCATTGGTTTCAGCTTCATACAAGGCTTTAATTTCAGCACCAGTTTGATCTGCAGTAGAACTAGGTTCAATAGTGTCTAACTTAGTTCCATCTGTAGCAACATCACGACCATCAACAGTACCTGAGACTACGATATTTCCAGTAACGTCTAGATTCTTATTAAATGCCCAGTTATCGCCCGCACTTGCATAGGTTAGAGTTGCCGAAGCGCCATCAATCGTAATACCAGCGCCATTCGCTGCGGTTCCGTTTGCAGCTCCCGATGCAAGAGTAAGATTGAGATCGTCCACAGTAAGAGTAGTGGAGTTAATAGTAGTAGTAGCGCCATCAACTTGTAAATTTCCTTTAATGATAACTGTACCGGTATTATCGCCAACTGCGGCAGGGTCGATAGTAAAACTTGCTGGACCACGAAGCTCACCCGTAGTGGTGATGTTTGCTACCGAGATTGCAGGTGTTCCTGATAATCCTGTTGCGGTAATGCCCAGAGCATTAATCTCAGATTGAGTTTGATCAGCAGTTGCTCCGGATTCTATGCCATCAAGTTTTGCACCGTCTGTTGCAACATCTCGACCGTCAAACGTGGAGTTTGTGGTGATTGCTCCGGTCATTGCACCGCCTGTTCGAGGAAGTGCTGCAACTGCTGCGGCTCCGTCTGACGCTACGTCACGCCCATCAACAGTACCGCTTACAACTATATTTCCAGTTACGTCTACACCAGTAGAGGTAGTTTCAAACTTTTTACCGTTGTCATAGAATAATTCTACAGCGCCTTGATTATTAAAACTTGCTAATGTCTCTCCTCCGCCAGAAGTTTGCAATTTGATAGCAGAGTTTGATTCTAAAATTAACTTTCCAGTACCTCCTTCATCAATATAAGAGTTAGAACCATCGTGATAAATCTCAAGATCCTGACTTGTACCAAGTCTTAACTTTACGTTGTCAGGAAAATCGAGATTTGCAGTGGTATCGAGAGTAACATTGCGATTGCCTATTTCAACTTCGATAGCTGTGCCAGAGGGAGGTGCAGTACTAAATGTAAGAGTAGTTCCGCTTACAGAGTAGTTTGATTTTGACTGGTATACACCGTCAATAAACACACGAGTATTGTTTTCATCCCCTGGATCGAGTGTAAGAGTAAAAGCAGTAGTAAAGTTGTTTCCAGAAAAAGTATCTACAGTCACGTTTCCATCACTAATCTTTTTCTTGAAAGCAAAGATTTGAAGATAATCATCTACAGCGGCCGCTGACGCAAGAGTTATTAAAGCACCGTTTGTAGCAGTATAATCTGTCTCGGGATCGAGAAGAATACCATTAAGAAATACTTGTATAGCACCTACTTCATAGGATAAAAAAGCACTGTTATCATCATTTCCAGAAAAAGCAGTTTGCGAAGCAGTAGCCGTATAAAGATACTCTACAAATATAGCCTCTGCACCACCAGCACCAGAGATTTCAACAATGCTTTCTGTACCTCCCACACTTTTCTTGATGTACATCTTGCCATCATATGTATTGATAGCAACTTCACCAAGTTCAAGTTGTGAGGTTGTAGGTGCGCCGCCCGCAACTGCGGAACGCTTTAATTTAATCGTTTGTGCCATGTGGCTCCTCCGTTATCTGCGTATATACGCTAAAGAGTTTTTTAGAATGTTCCGCCGTCTAGCGTATTCGCCCAAGAGGCTACACCGGAAGTGTTCATGCTTAATATATAATCAGAGGCAGTCGCGTTTCCGGAAGGCTTAACAAGTCGTGTGTACCCAGCATTTGAAGCAGCACCGATGAGTAAGTCACCAACTGCAGTAGCTGAAATACCTTTAATTCGTACGGTATCTGAGTCAACTTCAAGAGTAATGTTGTCGTCATTTAAGTCAATTCTATTGCCTGACTTAGAAAGAGCATCTCCAGCAACGATTTGACCGGCACCCGAGAACTGAG